>Ga0213821_1000302_pt1 | contig 33017 bp, 28 predicted proteins | sample MC6MC0909MG_FD_179894 | JGI IMG/M metagenome (GOLD analysis project Ga0213821, IMG submission 179894) | Enriched soil aggregate microbial communities from Iowa State University, Ames, United States - MC6-MC0909-MG | ecosystem: Environmental > Terrestrial > Soil > Unclassified | place: USA: Iowa...
CAAAACTCGTTCTGCAAGGCCTTGTAGCCCTGGACCAGATCGATATTGGTGCGCGCGACGTCTTCGGAGAACTCCGAGGCCGAAACGCTGACCGGCGGGTAACTCTGCAAATCGGTGTGGGGGCCGATGTGCTCGGTGGGCGGCACGTAGAAGCGTTCGGGCAAATCCCTGCCGTCGACCACCGAGTTGTGCCGCACCACGCTGCCATTGCCCACGCGGCAGTTGAACAACACGCTGTTGAAGCCGATGAATACCCGATCACCCACGGTGCAGGGGCCGTGGACGATCGAGCGGTGGGCTATCGAGGTGTATTCACCAATGCTTACCGCGGCGCCAGACTTGGAGTGGATCACCACGCCATCCTGGATATTGGAGTTGGCGCCGATGACGATCGGTTGCATATCGCCGCTGGCGTCGACTTCGTCGGCGCGGATCACGGCGTAAGGGCCAACGAATACGTTGTCCTTGATCACCACCTTGCCGCAGATGATCGCGGTTTGGTCGATATAGGCCGACTCAGCGATTTCTGGGAGGTGGCCGGAGGGGTTTCTGCGAATCACAGTGGTTGATCCTGAGAAAGTGGGTAGCCTTAAATGTTACGTTATAACAGTTAACTTGCAAGCCCTCGCTTGCTCGCTACTCCGCCAGCTCTCAGACTTGCCGCTTTGCATGCCGAGGACCGCCCTATGCGTATTCGCCCTACCCTAGCCGGGGATATCCCGCTGCTGCCGAGCATCGAGCGTTCGGCAGCCCAGGCATTTCTCAGCGTGCCTGGCTTGGCCTGGCTGGCGGCAGGTGAGGTGCTGAGCGAATTCGAGCATCAGCTGTTCGTTCAGGCCCAGGCAAGCTGGGTGGCAGTCGATGAGCACGAACGGGTGATGGGGTTTCTCTGCGCCCGTCTGGAGGGTAATGCGCTGCATATTCATGAAGTGTCCGTTGCTCAGCAAGCGCAGGGCCAAGGGCTTGGCCGTGGGTTGATTGCCCAAGCGATTGGTGCGGCTCGAGGGATGGGTTGTGCAGAGGTGACCTTGACCACTTTTGCGCAGGTGCCTTGGAATGCGCCGTTTTACCAGCGGCTTGGTTTTGCCGTGATTAGCCAGGAGCAGTTGGGCGAGCGGTTGCTAGGGATCTTGGAGGAAGAACGGCGCCTTGGGCTGGTTGGGCGCTGCGCCATGCGCATGATTCTGGCCGGATAATGTCAGTGCCGGCCTCATCGCGGGGCAAGCCCGCTCCCACGCAGCCCTCTATGAAGCAGGTTAACGTGGGAGCGGGCTTGCCCCGCGATGAGGCCGGCACTGCAGCCCACAAGCCACTGGCTATGCACTCGCGGCAGCCGCCCCGGCCAGGCAATAGCGATCCCTACCCTGGCGCTTGGCCTCATACAATGCGCTATCAGCCACCGCCATCAAACTCTCAGCGGTAACCGTCTCAAGGGCCGGATAAGTCACCGCAATCCCGGCACTGGCCGACACCTGTCCCAACGGGCTGCCGGCGTGCTCAATACCCAAGCGGCGCAGCATGTGCAGCGTCTCTTGCACGATCAACACCGCACCTTGCGCGTCGGTATCGGGCAACAACAGGGTGAACTCTTCACCGCCATAGCGCACCGCCAAGTCCGCAGGGCGCTTCAACATGTGCCGTAATAATTCGCCAACCCGGCGCAGGCATTGGTCGCCTGCCGGATGGCCGTAGCGGTCGTTATAAGCCTTGAAGTAATCCAGATCCATCATGACCAAGGCCAGCGGGTAGCCTTGCCGACGTGCCCGGCCGACTTCAGCTTCGAACACCGCATCGAGTCGCCGGCGGTTGCCCAAACCGGTCAGGCTGTCGGTCAGGGCCAGGTCCTTGAGGGTCTGGTGCGCCTGGTGCAGAGCGCGTTCGATGGCAATCCGTTCGCGTAGCTGGCGCAGCACCACCCAGCCGAATACCGCCAAGCCCAGGAGCAAGACCAGCAGTACGCCAATCGACTTGATCATGTCATGCCGCCACGGCGCGATGATCGACTCGCGCGACAGCCCCGCTTCCACCACCAGCGGATACCGGCTCAGCGCTCGGTAGGCATACAGCCGCGGCGTGCCGTCGACCACTGCCACCGCTTGCGCGATGCCTTCGTTGGCATACGGCAGGTGGTTGCGAAACACCTCGCTGTTGGCCAGGCTGCGGCCGACCACCTGCTCGACAAAGGGCCGGCGTACCAGAATGGTCCCATCGCGCTTGGCCAAGACCAGGGCGCCGCGCTCGTCGATCTTGAAATCGCCGTAATAGCGCACGAACCAGTCGACTTTGATGGTGCCCAGCAGCACCCCGGCAAAACTGCCGTCGGGATAGTTCAAGCGCCTGGAAATCGGAATGATCAAATCGCCGGTCGAGCGGCTTTTGACGACCGAGCCGATGCGGACATGGCGATCGGTGTGGCTGCGGTGATAGTTGAAATAGTCGCGATCGGCGTTGTTGGCATTGGCCGGGATGGCGTCCTGGTCAGTGACGATCCAGCTGCCGTCCGGGCCATACACGAACAACCCGTGCAACTGCGGCATGATGGTGGCCTGCTGACGCAGCAAGGCGTGCAGGCGCGGTCGGTCGAGGTGCTCGAAGCCGTCTCCTTCCAAGCGCTCGGCCAATGCTGCGGTAATCGCATCGACCTGGCGGATAGCATCTTCGGCGTGTTGCGCAGAGGCACGGGCCAGGTTGGTGACCGAGTCTTCGGCATTGACGAACGCATGCCGATAATCACGCCAGATGCGCCAGGTTTCGGTCGACACGAAGGCCAGCATCACCACCGCCATGAACACCAATACCAGACGAAACAAGGCCACTGCGCGGCCCTCGCCGGTTACCGCGAACAGTCCGTCATCGTCGTGTTTCCTGGCAGCACGCATTGAAGTCCCTTGTTGTCGCAATTGCCGTCCTTGACTATAGATCAGCGCCGTTTGCGCGAGCCCAGCTCGATCCAGGTCGGCGCGTGGTCGCTGGCTTTGGGCTCGTTACGCACCCAGGCATCGACCCCTGCCGCCTTCAGATAGGGGGCTAGCGCGCGATTGAGCAGCAAGTGGTCGATTCGCAGCCCGGCATTGCGCGCCCAGTGATTGCGGAAGTAATCCCAAAAGGTATACACCCGCTCATCCGGGTGCAGGTGGCGCACGGCATCGATCCAGCCTTGCCCAAGCAGGCGCTGGTAGCAGGCGCGCGATTCGGGTTGGAGCAAGGCGTCCTTGAGCCAGGAGCGCGGGTTGTAGATGTCTTGATCGGTCGGCACAACGTTGAAGTCACCGGCCAGCACCGTCGGGTGTTCGCTGGCGCACAACCCCTGGGCATGCGTGATCAGGTTTTCGAACCAGGCGAGCTTGTAATCGAACTTCGGCCCCGGTTGCGGATTGCCGTTGGGCAAGTACAGACAGGCGACCAGTACGCCATGGACCGCGGCCTCCAGGTAGCGGCTCTGGCTGTCGTCTTGCATGCCTGGCAAACCACGGCGCACCTCCAAAGGTTCACTGTCGCGGGCCAATATCGCCACCCCGTTCCACGCTGGCTGGCCCTGGTACACACAGCCATAGCCGGCCGCTTCCAAGGCCTGACGGGGAAAGTCTTTGTCTGCGGCCTTAAGCTCTTGCAGGCAGGCGATATCCGGTTGTTCCCGTTCAAGCCAGGCCAGTAACCCAGGCAAGCGACTGCGGATGCCATTGATGTTGAAGGTGGCAATTTTCAGCGCTTTCATGCGTCTGGATCGTTGACGTGGGCCTGCACCGCCTCCTCAAGGGCGCGGACATGGGCCTGGTCGGCCAGCGCCTTGAGGGCCAGCCAATCATCCCAATCGAGTGCGCCGTCGTCGCGCAGCGCCTCGGCAGTACGAATCAGCTCGTGGTGATAAGCATCCGGCGATTCGCGCCTATAGCTCTCGTCGTCGTACTGGGCGTACCAGGCCTCAAGCTCGGGAATGCTGCGTTCGATGCTCATGCCCTGCTCCTTCATGCAACCTTTGAATCTCTGAGCCCTGCCCGCTGGCATCGTTCCACAGGCTTTCACCGGTGGCGCTGTGCGCAGAAAAATTAAACCTTTGCCCTGCGCCATGGCTCAACCATAAGCGACATTGAGGTCGCGCCAACTGAGAAGGAGTGCATCATGAACAATCTGTTCCTCAAGCGGGTCGGCTTGTCCGTCGCATTGGGCATGGCTTCGTTGCATGCCATGGCCGCAAACTCCGATGATTTCGTCGATGCTGCCACCGAAGCCGGCATTGCCGAAGTGGTGACCGGCAACCTGGCCATGCAGAAGAGCCAGAATGCCGACATCAAGGCCTTCGCTCAACAAATGGTCACCGACCATACCAAGGCCAATCAGCAACTCGGCGATGTCGCCCGCAAGCACGATATCAGCGTGCCAGATGAGGCCGCGCTGACCGACAAGGTGAAGAAGGTGATCCTGGAGTGGCGTGACGAGTCGTTCGACAAGTCGTACATCAACAATCAGGTCGATGCCCACGAAAAAGCGGTGGAGTTGTTCAAGAAAGAGGCCAGCTCTTCTGACAAGCCTGATCTGAAAGCCTTCGCCAGCGACACGCTGCCGACCCTGCAAAAGCATCTGGAGCATGCCAAGCAGCTGCAAGCCAAACACGGCAAATGAATTGATTCTGCGAGGTTAGCCATCCATGAGTAACGATCCACTACGCTCAGAAGTTCTCACCCGCCTGCTGCATGCCCACCCACAGGGGCTGGGCAAGGAAGTGCTGGACAATTATCGCGGCGAGAAAGCCGTGGCCGGCATGCTCAAGACCCTGCAGGACGAAGGGCTGATTCACGATGGCAGCGTTGGCGTCGACGCCGAGCACCAGATCAGCGTGCAGTATCCGATCAAACTCTCCAGCGCGGGGGTTGAGGCGGCCAAACAAGTCGAAGGCTGACCATTCTGACTGGTTTTAGCCAATTCCGGCCTCTTTGCGGGCTCACCTGCAAAGAGGCCGGATGCTTCACTGTTTCTTCTCAAAATCCCGCGGCGGCTTGGCCGGCCCCTGGGGGTCAACTTGCGGATCATCGACATCTGGCGAGTCTGGATCAAACCCCAGATCATCCTTTTGAGTGGAATGCTCGGAAGAATGAGGCCCCTTCCCTGGCTGTTCAGTACGCTGTTGCTCTGGCTTGGACATGGTTGAGCGACTCCGGTGGGTGTTTATAGAAGAACCCATCGACAGCGCAAAGTTTGATTTATCCGCCTTCGCCAAGCCGATTGGCATGCTCTTTGGCAGTCAAAGCCGCGCGGCATTCACTCAACGCGGCAGACCGACTGCCGAGCTCAGCCTGCAAATAATCCAACTGCTGCTTCTGCTCACTGCACAACTCACGTTTTTGCTCCAGCTGCTGGGCTTGCGCCTCAAGCTGACGGCGCATCTCATCACTGCTGCCCTGCGCCTGGGCCAGGATCGAACGCAGCCCCTGCACTTGTGCATCGCGTTGCTCAAGTTGCTCGTTCATCAGGGTGTGCTGCGCGGTCAACTGACGGCTCTCGCCTAGCAAACGCTCATTGTCGCGGTGCAGGCGGGTCAATTCTTCCTGGCGCACGATCAAGCCCTGCTGCAATTGCCGCTGTTCGACCTGCAGCTGTTGAACCTGCGCCTCATGCCGGCGCTGTTCTTGCTCGCGCTGCTCGCGGCTGGCGGCGCGGTAGTGCTCGAGCGCATCGCGAGCGTGGCGATGTTTGTCTTCCAGCGAACGGATTTGCTCATCCTTGTCGGTCAGGCGCAGCTGTAACTCGCCCAGCGACTGGTTGAGGCTGGCACTGCGCAATTGCTCGGCTTGCAGGGTACTCAAGGTCGAGGCGAGCTTCTCCGATTCGGCCTGCAAGGCGGCGGCCTGGATCTGCTGCTGTTGGTGCGCCGCAGCCAGCGCCTGCTGAGCCAGCTGCAGCTGCGCCTGCAGCTGTTCACGTTGCTCGACGAATACCGCTTCGGCCTGGCGAATGTGCGCCTCTGCTTGCTCATGCAACTGCGCCGCCAGCTGATCCACCAGCCGTGCCAATGGCTCGTTCAGCCCTGACATCGCCAACGGCGCCGCGGGTTGCTGGGCCTCCAGTTCTTTGAGGTAGCGGTGAATGGTGGTTTTCGAGCCCGTGTTGCCCAACTCGATTCGTACCGCATCGATGCTTGGGTGTTCGCCACGGGCTATCAAGGCCTGGCGCGCCTGCTGCACTACCGCTTTGTTGATACCGCCGCGCGCCATGTGTGCTCCTACGATTTCGTAATGTGGTACGTACCATGTAATTACGTACCAATTCTGATCCCAGTGAAACGGCTTTTCAAGGACTAGCTGACATTCAATAAACACGGCTTATCGCATGTGATAGGCAAATGAGTCGCTAAGAGTTGCCGGCAGATGTACAGAAGCGCGCGGCGGGAGTACTGGATAAGGAAAAGCGGCCGATACCCAGACGCAAGGAAACGCGGCCCCGCTACTGTTCGATGATCGAACACAAGCGCCCCCCCTTGAATTGACGGTCTGTGATTCACTGCGCACCATTCACCGACCTCGCGCCCCGCTCTGCCTAAAAGCTGGTCGCGTTCGATAAGCCCTTGCAGCTCATAACAAGTTCAATAAACGACCCTTAAATGACCGATTCCAAGATCACCACGCCCCGCCTCACGCAGGGAGGCATCGGCGACAAAGTTCGCGATGCCTTCGCCGTCGGCAAGACCCGCTGGGGCATGCTCGCCCTGGTGTTCTTCGCCACCACCTTGAACTACATCGATCGCGCTGCCCTCGGGATCATGCAACCGATGCTGGCCAAGGACATGAGCTGGACGGCGATGGACTACGCCAACATCAACTTCTGGTTCCAGGTCGGCTACGCGATAGGTTTTTTGTTGCAAGGCCGGCTGATCGACAAAGTAGGCGTCAAGCGCGCGTTCTTTGCCGCCGTGCTGCTCTGGAGCCTTGCCACGGGTGCCCACGGCTTGGCGACCTCGGCGGCGGGGTTCATGGTATGCCGGTTCATCCTTGGCCTGACTGAAGCGGCCAATTACCCCGCTTGCGTCAAGACCACGCGGCTGTGGTTTCCCGCTGGCGAACGGGCGATTGCCACCGGCCTGTTCAACGCCGGCACCAATGTCGGCGCCATGGTCACCCCGGCGCTGCTGCCGCTGATCCTCGCCGCCTGGGGCTGGCAAGCCGCGTTCATCGCCATGGCTTGCCTGGGCCTGGTCTGGCTGGTGTTCTGGGGGCTGAAATACTTCGACCCTGAGCAGCACCCGCGGGTGCGCCAGAGCGAACTGGACTACATCCAACAGGACGTCGAGCCTGAGGCGCGCCGCGTACCCTTCAAGCGCATCCTGCGCATGCGCGGGACCTGGGCCTTCGCCGTGGCGTACTCGATCACCGCCCCGGTGTTCTGGTTCTACCTGTACTGGCTGCCGCCGTTTCTCAATCAGCAGTACGACCTGGGCATCAGCGTTACCCAGATGGGCATCCCGCTGATTCTGATCTGGCTGACCGCTGATTTCGGCAGCATCGGCGGCGGCATCCTGTCTTCCTGGTTGATCGGTCGCGGCGTACGGGCCACCCGCGCGCGGCTGATCTCGCTGCTGATTTTCGCCTGCACCATGCTCAGCGTGACCTTTGCCGCGCACGCCAGTGGCTTGTGGATTGCGGTGCTGGCCATCGCGGTGGCGGTTGGCGCGCACCAGGCCTGGACGGCGAATATCTGGAGCCTGGTGATGGACTACACGCCCAAGCACCTGATCAGCTCGGTGTTCGGCTTCGCCAGCATGTGCGCGGCCATTGGTGGGATGTTCATGACCCAGATCGTGGGCAGCGTGCTGACTGCAACCCATAACAACTATGCGGTGTTGTTCACCCTGATTCCGGCCATGTACTTCCTGGCGCTGATCTGGCTGTACTTCATGGCGCCGCGCAGTATCGAAACGCTGTAAGCAGGCATGGTGCTTTCCTCACAGGCCCGTCATGGGCCTGTTTTTTTGTGCCGTATGCCCAGTTACCACTACTGATGCCGCACCTTCGAAAAATTCTCAGACCTTGAAGCTGACTTTAGTCCTACGCTGGATAGGCGACCGAGCGATCAACCGGCTCAGGCTGTGCGGTGGATGTCGGTCACCACGCCACCCTTTGATACAGGAGACGCGAGCATGGGATACGTCACAACTAAAGATGGGGTCGAGATTTTCTACAAAGACTGGGGGCCACGCGACGCCCAGGTGATCCACTTTCACCATGGCTGGCCGCTGAGCGCCGATGACTGGGATGCGCAATTGCTGTTCTTCCTTGGCCAAGGCTTTCGCGTGGTCGCCCATGACCGGCGCGGACACGGGCGCTCCAGCCAGGTCTGGGATGGACACGACATGGACCACTACGCCGATGACGTCGCCGCTGTAGTCGAGCACCTGGGGACGCAGGGCGCGGTGCATGTCGGCCACTCCACCGGCGGCGGCGAGGTGGTGCGCTATATCACCCGTCACCCCAACGATCCGGTTGCCAAAGCCGTACTGATTGCAGCGGTGCCCCCGCTGATGGTCAAGACCGAGGCTAACCCGGGTGGGCTGCCCAAGTCGGTATTCGACGACTTCCAGGTGCAAACCGCGACCAACCGCGCGCAGTTTTTCCACGATGTGCCCGCCGGCCCGTTCTACGGCTACAACCGCCCTGGCGCCGAGCCTGCCGAAGGGGTCATCCTCAACTGGTGGCGCCAGGGCATGATGGGCTCGGCCAAGGCTCACCATGACGGCATCGTTGCCTTCTCGCAGACTGACTTCACCGAGGATCTCAAGCGCATCACCATCCCGGTGCTGGTCATGCATGGCGATGACGACCAGATCGTGCCCTACGAAAACTCCGGCCCGCGCTCGGCAGAACTGCTCAGCAACGGCACCTTGAAGACCTACAAGGGCTACCCGCACGGCATGCCGACCACCCATGCCGATGTGATCAACGCCGATCTGTTGGCGTTCGTGCGCGGTTGATCAACGCGCGGCCATAGGCCTTGTCGGCCTATGGCTGTGTGCGCAGTAGAAAAATTGAAAGCAAAGTGCCATCAGTCATTCAGCTGTCATCTGCCTGTCGTATTTTCCGAGCATCACCCAGGGTCGGGAACCACCAGCAGTGATCCGCCGAACATCATCCTCCGCAGGCCTTCTGCCGATTCTGATCCTGGTGCTGTGCGCCGTGACCCTGGCATTTCTCTGGGGCCTGCACTTCACCCAGAAGCACGCCGCCCGCCAGGGCGCTTTGTCAGCCAAAGCGGCCGAGCACCTGAACCTTGCCAGTATCGTCGCCGAGAGCCTGCGCCAATTGGTCGATCGCGCCCAGGCGGTGGGCCGCGGTACCCAGGATGATATGAAAGCGCTGCGCCAAGGCAGCTTCAGTCTGGCGCGGATTCTCGCCGAAGACCCGGTGTTCAAGCGCATGAGCCTGTATGACCGGCACGGACAGCTGGTCTCGGCCAGCCATGGCGACGAAGTCCAGCGCCTGCCTGATGATTGGCTGGAGCAGCTGAAAAACCACGTCTCGCGCTACGGCTTCAAGCCGTTCCTGCCGCGCATCGCGGCTAGTGACAATCCCTCCGCCCTGCCCGACTGGCGCTTGCCGTTCCTGCTGCCCCTGACTGATCTGCCGGGGCGCGAGATCGACACTATCCTGGTGGTGCAACTGGACATCGGCTACCTGGCGGTGTTGTTTCAGCACATCGACCTGGGCCGCAGCGGGCTGATGCGGCTGCTGCAAGATGATGGCCAGGAGCGCTTGCGGATCGACACCAGCGGCGTAGTGGTGGCCGGCGAGACATTGATGCCCGACCTGCCAGACACCGGCGATGACGCCGGGGTGCTGACCCAATATGCCGCCGAAGGGCCCTACCAGAGCCTGTATCGGCGCGTGGCTGATCGCGGTTTCAGCATCGTGGTCAGTCAGCGCTATGAAGAAATCCTCACCCCATCGGCACTGACCTACGAAGGCCAATTCTGGCTGAACCTGTGCATGACCCTGATGATCCTCGCCAGCCTCGCTTGGAGCCTGCGCCTGCTGGGCAAGCGCCAGGAAGCCTTCAGTGCGCTGGAGCAGGCCCAGCAGGTCAACCATGAGCTGATCGAGCGCCTGGAAGACGAGCACCGACGCAGCAGCCATGCGGCAGCCACCGATCACCTCAGCGGCCTGCACAATCGCCGCCAGTTCGTCGAAGTTGCTACCCAGACCCTTAGCCGCCAGCGTGGCAAACGGCGCCTGATGGCGATCCTGTTCATCGACATGGACCGCTTCAAGTCGATCAACGACTCGCTTGGCCACCGCATTGGCGACCTGCTGTTGCAAGCGGTCGCCGGGCGCATCCAGCGCCTGCTTGAACCAGGCGACGAAGCCTCGCGCTTTGGCGGTGACGAGTTCGTGGTGCTGCTGGCCGGGGAGCGCAGTGAAGAACAGATCAACACCTGGGTGCGCACATTGGTGCAAAAGCTCTCTGCCACCTATGCCCTGGATGGCCAGGAGGTCAACACCAGCCCCAGCGTCGGCGTCAGCATCTGCCCGCGCGATGGCCAGGACATCGACGCGCTGATCCGCTGCGCAGACGCCGCCATGTATTCGGCCAAGCAAGCCGGACGTGCCCAGTACCGCTTCTTCGATCCCTCGTTGAACCTGAGCGACATCCAGGCCTTCACCCTCGAACAGGCCTTTGGCAGCGCGTTGGCCGAGCGCCAGTTCGTGTTGCATTTTCAGCCGCAGATCCGCTTGGATACCCTGCAAGTGCTGGGTTACGAGGCTCTGGTGCGCTGGGACCACCCCGAGTTCGGCCTGCTTTACCCCGACCGGTTCATTGGCGTTGCCGAGCGCAGCGGCTTTATCGTCGAGCTGGGATGGGAAGTGTTGCGCCTGGCCTGCGAGGAACTGGTGCGCTGGCGCCAACGCGACCTCGAGTCGCGCCTGGCGGTGAACGTCTCAGCGCTGCAACTGCGCCAGAGCGATTTCAGCGAACGCCTGCTCGCCGAGCTCAAGCGCCTGCAGATTGCCCCGCAACGGCTGGAGCTGGAGATCACCGAAACCACCGTGCTCGACCCTGAAGGCGCCGCCGTCGACCACCTGCACCGCTTGCGCGCGGCCGGTATCGGCATCAGCCTGGATGATTTCGGCCGCGGCTATGCAGGTTTTGCCCATCTGCACTCTCTGCCGCTGAGCAAGCTGAAAATCGACCGTGCGTTGATCGCGCCGCTGTGCAACAGCCACGACGACAGCCCGATCGTTTCTTCGACCATCATCCTGGCCAAGCGCCTGGGCCTGGAAGTGGTCGCTGAAGGCGTCGAGACCCGCGAGCAGGTGGTGTGCCTGAAGCTTGCCGGTTGCGACATTGCCCAGGGCTATCACTTCAGCCGGCCGTTGTCGGTCGCCCAACTGCAGGACTATCCGCCATTCAGAAGCCTGGAGGTCAAAGCATGCGTGTAGCCAAGGCGCTGGCCGCGCTGAGCCTGGCCCTGGTTTTCATCAGTCACGCCCAGGCCGACTGCAGCCCACGTGGGTTGCGCCTGGCAGTCATTCCGATCAAGGGCGTGCAAGACATGCAGCGTGAACACCAGCCGCTGATCGACCGTTTGAGCCAGGCAACCGGAGTGCCGGTGGAGCTGACGATCGCCTCTTCCTATGAAAGTGTGGTCGATGCGATCGTCTCCGGCGGTACCGATATCGCCCGGCTGGGTCCGGCCTCCTACGTCCTGGCGCAGCGTCGCGACCCACGCATCGAGCCCTTTGCCAGCTTCACCCTCAGCGCCGGCACCTATACCCCGGCGGGCAACTATTACCAGGCACTGCTGCTGACCCGCGCCGATGGGCCCGGACAGATCGACAGCCTGCGCGGCAAGCGGGTAGCGCTGAGCGATCCGGCCAGCACTTCAGGCAGCCTGGTGCCTAGCGTCGAGTTCGCCGCCACAGTGGGCGTGACGCTATCGCGGTACTTTGGCGCGCTGGTGTATGCCGGCAACCACGACAAGGCCCTGGAGGCACTGTTGGACGGGCGCGTCGATGCCGCGTTCATCGCCAGTGAACGGGCCGATGCGTATCTGGCCAGTCATTCAATCAAACCTGAACGGCTGCAGGTGTTGTGGCGTTCGCAGCCGATTCACTACGACCCGTATGTATTCAGTGCCAGCGTGTGCCCGGCGATCAAGGCGCGGGTTCGCGATGCCATGTTGAACGACCCACAGGCACTGGCAGGGTTCGTTGCCTCGCAGGAAGCCAGCGGTTTGGTGCCGGTGAGCCATGCCGATTACGCGGCGTTGCAGCGGATGATGGACGCCGCCGTGCAGTGATATCCGTGCTGGCCTCATCGCCTCCCTGCCCCAACTGGTTTATCGTGTCAGCTCGATCCACTGCCTCACCGCCCAGCCCATGACCGACATCGAGCGCTACGTACGCGCCGCCACCCGCGACAACACCCGGCGCAGCTACCAGTCAGCCATCGAGCATTTCGAAGTGCGCTGGGGTGGCTTCCTGCCGGCCACCGCCGACAGCATCGCCCGCTACCTGGTCGAGCACGCCGAACAACATGCGGTCAGTACCCTGCGCCACCGCCTGGCGGCGCTAAGCCAATGGCACGTCAGCCAAGGCTTCCCTGACCCGACCAAGGCGCCATTGGTGCGCCAGGTGCTGCGTGGTATCCGTACCCTGCACCCAGCGCCGCCCAAACAAGCCGCACCGCTGCTGCTGCAGCACCTGCAAACCGCTGTCGAGCGGTTTGAAGAGGAGGCCCGCCTGGCCCGCGAGCGGCATGACCTGCCCACCCTGCTACGCGCCCGACGCGATACCGCGCTGTTGCTGCTTGGCTTCTGGCGAGGTCTGCGTGGCGATGAAATCGCACGTTTGCGTATTGAGCATATCCAGGCCGAAGCCGGCGTTGGCCTGACCTTGTTCCTGCCACGCAGCAAGGGCGACCGCGAGGCACTGGGCGTGCAACACCGCACCCCGGCGCTCAAGGCGCTGTGCCCGGTTGCGGCCTATCTGCAATGGCTGGAGGTGGCCGCCATCGCCCATGGCCCGGTGTTTCGCAAGCTCGATCGGTGGGGCAATCTGGGCCAGGCGCCGCTCAACAGCAACAGCCTGGTTGCGCTGCTGCGCGGCATGCTTGAGCGCGCCGGGGTGCCCGCTGCGCTGTACAGCGGCCATTCGCTGCGCCGTGGCTTTGCCACCTGGGCGACGGCCAACGGCTGGGAGCTGAAGTCGTTGATGAGCTATATCGGCTGGAAGGATGCCAAGTCAGCGCTGCGCTACATCGATGCAGCGCAGCGCTTTGGCGACCTGGCGGTGCTGCCGGGAGGCCAGGATAACCGCCTCATTCCTTGAACAGATGACGCGCCACTCCCGGCACCTCGGGGCGAATCATGTACAGATCGCCGGCATCCGGATAGTCGACCAGTTGCGCCGGCGCCATGCCAAAGCGCGCGGTGGTGATGTACAGGGTATCCAGCCCCTCGCCGCCAAAGCAGCAGCTGGTTGGGCGCGGTACCGGCATCAGCACCTGATCGCTCAGGTGGCCCTCGCGATCGTAGCGCAACAGGCAACTGCCATTGAACTGGCACACCCACAGACCACCCTCGCGGTCCAGGGCGATGCCGTCCGGGCGCCCCAGCTCAGCTGGAGTTTCGGCAAACAGGGTGGCCTCGCCCATCGTGCCGTCGGCCAGGTATTGAGCGCGGTAGATCCTGCGGGCAACCGAACAGACGAAGAATAGGGTCTGGCCGTCCTCGCTCCAGGCCAGGCCGTTGGGCAGAGACAGGTCGCGCTGAATCACCTCGGCATGCAACTCACGGTCAAAACGATATAGCGCGCCGGTCTTGCCGCTGGGGCCTTCATCCATCAGGCCGGTGACGAAATACCCCTGCGGATCACAGGCGCCGTCGTTGAAACGGTAGCTTGAACGATGATGCACCGGCGCCGAATACTGGCGTACCTTGCCTTGCGCCACATCGAGCAGTGCTGCACTGGCATCTTCGGTAAAGATCAGGTTGCCCTTGTCTGTCAGGGCCAGGGCGCCGATACGTGCAGCCGACGCATAGACTTCCTCTACCTCGCCACCCGGGTGCAGCCGATTGATCCGGCCACCGGAGATATCGACGAAGTACAGCAGCCCGGTTCGTTCATCCCAAACCGGACTCTCACCCAGATCGGCACGGGTTCGGGCGACCTTGGTCGGTACGTAGTGACACTCCTTGATGCGGCTCCAGCGCTCTGCCACCTCGTTCAGGCTGCCCGCTTCGACCCGGGCCAGGTCGCGGGGATAATTGACGCCGCTGTTCTCGCAAAAGCGCGTAGCGGTGAACTGGCCATTGCTGGCGCGCAGGATATAGCCGGTGTCGCGACACAAGTCGCTGGCCAGGTACAGCACACCAGGGGTGACCCACTCGGGCTTGAGGTCTTTTGGCGGCTGGGTTACGCCCCACATGCGGGTCTTGGCCACCGGCGAGATCGCATTGACCAGAATGCCGTGCTCCAGGCCCTCCATGCTCAGCGCGTTCATGATGCCGACCTGGGCCATCTTGCCGGCGGCATAGGCCACCAACCCTGGCTGGGCGTAGCGCTGGTACATCGCCCGGTCCGAGGTGGTCAGCACCACCCGCGGCGCAGCAGAACGCTTGAGGTGCTTCCAGGCATGCTTGGCCAGCCACACCGGCGCGTGCACGCTGATGCCCAGGGCGCGCTCAAGAAACGCCTCTTGCTGGTCTTCGATATCCTGGTAGCCGACCCAACCGGCGTTGTGGATCAGAATGTCCAAGGCGCCAAACTGTTCGATGGCCAGCTCCACCAGCTGCTGGCAGCCCGCTTCATCATCCAGATGGCCAATATGCGCCACCACCTGCCCGCCTGCGGCCTGCAAGGCGCTGACCGCCTCAGTCACCAGCGCCTGATTCTCACCTTGCCCTACCCGATCAGTGCCCAGGTCACTGACCACGACGCGGGCGCCCTGGGCCAGTAGCGCCTTGGCATATTCAAGCCCCAGCCCCTGGCCGCCCCCAGTGACAATGGCGACCTTGTTCGTGAATGACATCGTCGAATCCCCTCCGATTCTTATTCACGAACCATAACAATAAAAAAATCAATGACTTAATACTAAAAGCATGCAACCTTGATATCTCCTGGATATCACCGAAGATTATCAATTGGATGAAGCAGGCTTTAAGACCTGTGCGTTTAGATAGGAAAAGCCCTCGTCTAGAGGCTTCTGCATGGCCAAGTCACACTCTATGATGGCGCGTTTGCAGGAATGGCCGGCGCCTGTCGCCGACCTGGCACCAGTTCGACTCGATGAAGGAACGTAGAATGATCGAGACACGTTTGCTCAGGCAGTTCATCGCCGTGGCCGAGGAGCTGCACTTTCACAAGGCAGCCATTCGCCTGCACATGGCGCAACCGCCCCTGAGCCAAGCGATCAACCGACTCGAGGAGAAGCTTGGCTTCAGCCTGTTCCTGCGCAACAAGCGCGGGGTCAAGCTCACAGCGGCCGGGATGGCTTTCCTGGAAACCGCGTATCGCACCCTCAAGGAGCTCGAAGAAGGCATCGAGTATGCGCGCAATGTCTCCGAGGGTATCTGCGGCAAGCTGACCATCACGGCCATTTCCATCGCTTACTACGAATCACTGCTCAATTCGCTGCGGCGCTTTCGCGAAACCTACCCCAACGTGCGCCTGACCATCCGCGAAATGCCCTCGGCCTCCCAGGCCACGGCGCTGATGGCCGGCGAAGCGGACATCGCCTTCATGCGCAAGCTGCCGATGCCGCCTGACCTGATCGAGTCGCGCTTGATCCTTAACGAGCAGATCGTGATGGCCTTGCCGGCTCATCATGAAAAAGCCCGCCAGTCGATGGTCGATCTGCGAGATTTTGCCGAGGAAGATTTCGTTTTCACCCCACAGGTATTGGGCAATGGTTACTTCAGCCAGCTGATGGCCCTGTGCGAAGCGGCCGGTTTCTACCCCAAGGTGGTGCAGGAAGCTGGCCAGATCCATACCCTGATCGGCCTGGTCGCGTGTGGCTTCGGGGTGGCGCTGGTGCCAGAGTCGATCGCTCACTCGACCCTGCGCGACCGGGTGCTGTTCCGCCCGATCAAGCCGGTCAATGAACAGCCCAACCCGAGCATGGGCCTGTACATGAACTGGAACAGCCAGAACGCCTCCCCTGCCCTGGGCAGCTTCATCTCGATGCTCGACCTGGGCGCGCCGAAGCGCTTCAGCGATACCCTGCTGGACCTCGCTACCCAGGAAGAGATCGTGCGCCGCGAACTACACCGCTAGCCCATGCAGGCGCATCCAGGCATCCAGCGCCAAGGCCGTTTCCAGGTTGTTACGGCGTAACTGCGAATTGAAATAACCCTGCGCCTGGTTGAGCTGCGCCGCCAGCTGGGCGCGGTCGATGACCTGGAACACCGGGCTGTGTGAATCGCTCAGCAGCAGCCGGATGCGATCACGCAAGAACCGCTCATACGCCAGGTTGGCCGAGGTCGGGTAAGGGCTTTTCTTGCGTTCCAGCACCGCAGCGGGCAGCAAGTCGGCACAGGCCTGCTTGAGCAACCACTTCTCCTGGCCATCCTTGCCCTTGATCGACCAGGGCACGTTATAGACGTACTCCACCAGTTCGTGGTCGGTATACGGCACCCGCACCTCAAGGCTTGCGGCCATGCTCAAACGGTCCTTGCGATCGAGCAGGATCGGCAGCCAGTGATGCAGGTGCAGGTGGCAGATCTCCCGCATCCTTCGCTCGTGCGGGCTGTCGCCGGCCAGATGCTCGACCCGGTCCAACGCCTGGTGGTAGGCGCTGTCCTGATACCCGGCAAAGTCGCACAAGCGGTTGAACTCAGGGTTGATCAGGTCGGCTTGCAGCAGCTGCATGCGCGACAGCCAAGGCAAGCGCGGCGCGGCAATCGCCTGGGGATCGCGGAACCAGGCATAGCCGCCAAACACCTCATCGGCCGCTTCACCGGAGATCGCCACCGTGGAATGCGCGCGAATCGCCTTGAACAGCAGATACAGCGAGGTATCGACGTCACCGAAGGTATTGGCCGAATCGTTGGCCCGGTACACCGCTTCGCGCGCGGGCCCTGCGACCAGCTCGCGGTTGTCGATCAAGATGGTCTGGTGCTGGCTGCCAATGAACTGGGCGGCGGCCAGCGCATAGGGCTCATCCCGCTCGGGGCGAAAGCTATCGGCCTGGAACTGCTCGGCCTGGCCGACAAAATCCACCGAGAACGAATTGACCGTCGCGCCATGCTCGGCCTGCAGCTTGCCCTGGGCCATGGCGGTGAGAATGCTCGAATCCAGCCCGCCGGACAGCAGCGAGCATACCGGCACGTCAGCATAGAGCTGCTCGCCCAGCGCCTTGCCGAGCAGCTCGCGGGTGCGCTGCACTGTGCTGTCGAGGTCATCCTCATGCTCGCGCCGGCTCAGTTGCCAATAGCGACTGACCTTGACCTGGCCTTGCGGGCGCCAGGACAAACGATGCCCGGGCGGCAGCTCGCTGATGCCGCGAAACGCCGTGCGCGCTGTAGCGCGTGACAGGCTCAGGCCATCCACCAGGCCGACCACATCCAGCGCTTTGGCGAACTCCGGGTGGGCCAGGATGGCCTTGATTTCCGAGCCAAACAGCAGCCCTCGCCCCTGCTGCGCGTAATACAGCGGCTTGACCCCGAGGCGGTCGCGCACCAGCAGGAAATGCCCGTCACGGGTGTCGAACACGGCGAAGGCGAACATCCCCGAGAGCTGCTCGCAGCAGGCCTCGCCCCACTGCAGATAAGCGTGTAGCACCACTTCGGTATCGCTGCGGGTCTGGAACTGGTGCCCCAGCGCCTGCAAGCGTTCGCGCAGCGGGTTGTGGTTGTAGACTTCGCCGGTGTACACCAGCGCCACTTGCTGGCCGTCGGCGAACCGATAAGTCATCGGCTGCACGCCACCGGCCAGGTCGATGATCGCCAGCCGCCGGTGACCGAGCAGCGCGTGGCGGTGGCGCCAGCTGCCATGGGCATCCGGGCCGCGCAGGGCCAAGGTGTCGGTCATGGCGGCGATGATTGGCTGTTGTTGTTCAAGGTCGCGGGTGAAGTCCACCCACCCTGTAATTCCACACATGTGCGCCTCTCCTACTGAGCCTGGGTGTCTGCCGGCACCAGGCCGACCAGCGCTTGCAAGCGCTTGGCGATATCCAGCAACTGCCGTTCACTGTCGCGTCGGCCCATGATCTGCACCGCCAGCGCCGCCTTGCCATCCGTGCTCTGGCTGATCGGCACGGTGATCGCCGGCAGACCGCTGAAGCTGGCCAGCGGGGTAAAACTGATTTTCTGCGCGTAGTCGGCGTCTGCTGGCGACGGGATGGTCGAGTCGCCGGGCTGCGGATGACGCAGGTCGAATGGCCGGTTGGGGTCCATCGGGAACACCACGAAGTCGACCTGGGCGGCGTCGAACCAGGCGTCAATCCCGCCACGAATCTGGTCCATGCGCTGGTGGATACGCTGGTATTCGCTGTCGCTCACCCCGGCGCCTACGGCCAGGGCGCTTTGCGTCGACCAGTGCAGCTCACAGTCGAAGGCCTGCTGCCAGGCTGCCGAAGCCAGCCAGGCATCGCGTGCGCACAGCTGCCAGGCGTCGCCACGGCAGGCCCACAGTTCAGGCATCTGCACCTCGCTTTGGCGCATGCCCAGCTCAGTCATGGCATGGCGGGTCTTGTCGAGCATGGCCAGCATCTGCGCGCTGGTCAGGCCCGGCTCGTGCACATGGCTGAGAAAGCCGACCTGGTATTGCTGTTTGAGGGGTTGCTGCTCGCCGAGCAGGCCTTCAATGCCCAGCAAGGGAAACAGGAAGTCGAGGTCGTCAGCGGTGCGTGTCACCCAGCCCAAGGCATCCATGCGGGGCGACAGCGGGAACACCCCGGCCAGGCTCTGGGCCTTTTGCGTCATGCGCAGGCCTACCATGCCGTTGTGTGATGCAGGCCAACGTACCGAGCCGAGTACGTCGGTGCCCAACGAGATATCACACAGCCCCGCTGCAACCGACACCGCCGAGCCCGTGCTGGAGCCTGAAGGGTCGATAGTGGGGAAACGCGGGTTGCGACAACCGCCACCAAAGGCAATGTTCAGCTCGGTGGTAGTGACCTTGCAGGTCAGCGCCACGCGCGGGTCCAGCCAGGTTAGCGCCTCGGCGCTGCGCGACGGGTAATGGCGGTAGCTGCGCAGGCCCAGGCGGGTGGGCAGGCCGGCGACGTCGACCGTGTCCTTGACACCCAGGCGATACCACGGCGCGGCGACCGCTCGGCTACTGACCAGGCAGCGATAATGGTTATCGGCATGCACTGACCACTGCTCGTACTGGTTAGCCCATTCAGCGGCCAGCGCCGGGTTGGCTTCCAGGCGTGCGTGGCGCTCGCGCAGGCTCAGCGCCAGGTACTGCGGCGGCTGCCGGCCACGCGACGGATCGGCGCCGCAGTTGGCCAAGTAAGCGGCAATGGCATCTTCGGTTTTAACGTGTGGCATCGGTGTATTCCTTGACAGAAGAGGCAGCCGCCCAGGGTTGCGGCTTGCCGGTTGCAGAAAGCGGCAGATGCGCGACCCGCCGCACCGCGAGCGGGCGCGGGGTGGCAGGCAGCAGTTCGGTAAAAGCACCCAGTACTTCGCGCTCGGTCAGCGAACTGGAGCAAAACAACAGTTCATAAGCCTCGGCGCGCAGGGCGTCGCGCACCGGCACGCAGGCCAACGCCGGACAGCCGAGATGACTACTCAGCTCACTGCCCAGTCTTGCCAGATCGACGCGCAGGCCGTTGACCTTGATCAGGCTGCTGACCCGGCCGAGCCACTGGAAGTGCCTGGCATCGAGTGGCTGAATCAAGTCGTCGCAGCGGTGGCTGGCAGCGGTGGCCTGGCCTTGCTCACAGGCGATGCGCGGGCTGGCCACTTCAAGCGGCGCCGGTTGCCCTGCCGGGGTCAGCAGATCGACATCGTCGAGCAAGGTCCAGGGCTGATCGGCCGTGCTCTGCCCATCGAGCTGCCGAAACGCCATGGCACCGGTTTCGGTCGAACCCAGCAGCTCGACGAAACGCACCTTCGGCCCGGCAAAGCGCTGCACGATGGCCAAGGCATCCGGTGGCAACGATGAGGCACTGTGCAGGACCAGCACCTGGCGGTTGCCCACTAGCCTGGCCAGCAGCCCCGGCAGCAGGCGCCAAGTGCTGGCGATCGCCAGGATCACGCAATGCCCTGTGCCGTCGAGCCTTGGCAGTTGTTGCTGTTCCAACGAGCAAAACTGCACCGGCGCGCCGCTCACGCTTGCGCCGAACTCGCCGAGGATCTTGCCGTAGCTGTGGCTCGCCGGGGCAAACGAGATAATCTCGCCGGCATCCGCCGCCCAGCGCTGGTAGATCAAGCGCGCCTCGCAGGCCATCTGCGCATGGCTGCGCAACCAGTGCCGCGGCGCCCCGCTGGAGCCGGAGGTCTGAAACAGCTGGTGCTGGCTCACACGCTGGCCTGCAAAGTCAGTTGATCCTCGAGCTTTTGCGCGACGAAGCGCTGCATCTTGTCCAGGGTCTCGAACCAGAAGCGCACGTCGTCGCTGAGGTAGTCCACTTCGATCTCAAAGCACTGCTCGATCGCGGTAATCACTTCGACCGCCATCAGGCTATCGAAGCGCTCACCAATGAAATCGCGGAAACTGGCGTGGCGATCAAGGTTGGCGACCTCGGCGCCGAGCAGTTGCTCAAGCGTGTGACGAATGCGCTGTTCAATAGAGGGGGTATTCACGAGCGTGTGCTTCCTTGTGGTGAGCCTGCGTTGATCAGCGCTGAACCTGCGCTATAGAACACCTGTGCAGGCGCGATGGGGTCGAATTGCAAGTAAATGAATGCGCCGCTGTAAGTGGCGCGTAGCGCGGCATACAAGCCGTCGGCCAGCACCTGCTGGGCGAGCGCGTCGCGCTCTTCCGAGCAGGTGATGCGCAGGTGAAATTGCGCAGGCATGCCTTGGCGATCGACGCTGGGCATTGGCATGCCGGCGCTGAACACGCAATCCAGCGGCAAGGGGGCGAAGAACACCATGCAGTGCGCAGGGTCGGCGCCGAGCCCCTTGAGCACCCGGGTGAAGCCCAGGGCGATGCGCTTACGCTCGATCAGCGCCAACGGCGCGCAGGCGACAGTAATGGTGGGCATGGGCCGGTCCTTAGGAGAGGTGGAGGTTGGGTAGCTGCGTACGTGCGCCGTTGACCAACGCCAGCAATAGCTGGCCCAGACAGGCAGACAGTGGGTCCTGGCCCTCCAGGTACAACGGCGACCAGGCAAAGCCCTGCCCAGTGCCGACCTTGTCGAGGAAAAAAACCAGGTGCGGGATATCGATCGGCAACTCAAGGGCGAGCGACAACGCCAGGGCCTGATAGGTGCTGAGCAAATCAGGGATACGCTGGCCCAGATTGGCAAACCCTCCCTGGCGTACTTTGTGCGCGGCGAGCAGCGCGGCGGCCTCGGCCTTCACCTCCAGGCCGAGATAGGCCAGGCAGCCCAAAGCCTGCAACCCCGCGCGCAAAGACGACTGGCCTCGCGGATAGGCCGAATAGGCAATTACACCGCCCTCTTCGCGGCCACAGCTGCGCACGAAGCGTTCCAGGCCGGGCAGATCCACCCCGGCACTGTCGTTCAGCGCTTGCAGGATCGACACCGCCGAGGCACTGGAGACCAGATCCGAGCCACGCCCTTCCCAGAAACCGAAACCACCATCGGGGTTCTGTAACGAGGCCAGCCACTGGCCGATGGCCTGGCGCGCCCTTGGCTGCTCGGCAAACGCCCCAGCGGCCAGGCCCCAGGCAGTACAGCGCAGCTCGGCGCCACGCCCGGGCATGTACATGATGCCGGCTTCATTGGGCATCTGGCAGCCTTCGATCCAGCGCAGTGCAGCATCACGATCATCATCGCCAAGGCCATTGCCGAGCAGGCCCGCTGCGGTGCTCAAGACATCGGCGGCGCTGCTCACTTCACGGTAGCTGTAGCCACCCTGGGGCATGGCCAGGGTAGCGATGAACGACGCCAGCGCATCGGCCATATGCTCAACCGGTTGGCCCATCGCCTTGAGCGAGCCCACGGCGCAGAACACCGCCCAGACATCCTCGCCGTCATAACCCTGCCAACGCACGAATCCGCCGCTTGGCCCACGCAAGGCCTCGATCCAGTTCACGCAGCGCTGTCGGTCCAGCGGCTGCGCGTTGAGTTCGGCCAGGCTTGCGGTGGCGCGATAGGTCGCCCACAAGCACGGCGATTGCGCCGTCTCGCTGAAGCGAAAGCCGCCTGCCTCGACTTGTTGCGCCTGCAGCCAGCCGATCAGCCGCGGCCGGTCCCAGGCCGGTGCGCGCAGGCCCGCTCGTTCAAGGGCGCGGGCGGCCATCACGCCATAGAAGCAGGCGCGGGTATCGGCCACATCACGCTTGGCGAAATCAGCTGACCAGCTCAGGCCGCCGTTAGCGCACTGCAAGCCGTCGAGCCAGCGGTACAGGGCGTCGGCGTCGTGTACCTGGCCATTGCACACGTCCAACAAGGTGCGCAGTGCATAGTGCGTTGCCCAGGCATCTGCGGTTTGCCCTGGGCACATGGCATAGGCGTCGCCATCGAACAGGGTATGGATCCACTGCGCTGTGGCCTCGCGCTGATCGACCGGTGCGGCGAGATCCTTGAGTGTTTCGGTGCAATAGAATGTCGCCCAGGCATCGGACGGCATGCCCTTGCTCCAGGCATAGCCGCCATCGCGATTGCGCCGAGACTGGATATAGGCCTGTAGCTGCGCCACATTCGCGCTGGGCAGCCGCTCGATCCAGGCCAGGCTGCGGATCGCCGCGTAGGTGCACCACAAATCCGGTTGATGGTTAGCCAGGCCTCGCCCTTGCGGGAAGCGCGGCTGTTGCAGCAAACGCTCGCTCATTGCTGGCCACCGACAAAGCGCAGGTTGGTTTTCTTCCAGCTTTTCTGCGAGGCGCCGCTCTTGCTCAGGGCCGAGAGATTGTTGACGAACAGGATGCGGCTCCAGCGCAGGCGCATCCGCGCTTCGGACTGGGCTTGCAGGTGCTGCTGCAAGGCAGTCTCCTGATCATTGTCCCAACGTACATCACGCTCCAGGATCAGTGCCGCGGTGTCGCTGTCACGGTCGACTTCGATCATGTAGCCGGTCGCGTCGCAGCTGCCGTACACCACCTCTTCCACGGCCCGAATTTCCAGGCCGACACCGCTGACCGTGAAACTGTCATTGTCGCGGCCATTGATCAGCAGGGTCGGGCTGATGTGCCCCGGCTCACAGCCACCGGTGATGGTGACACTGTCGCCGGTGTCCAGGCGCAGGAGCGGCCGGGCGTAGAGATTGAGCGGCGTGACCAGCAAACGCCCAGTCAGGCCTTGGGCTGGCGCGACCACGCGGCCATCGTCCAGCAGCAGTTCGAAGTAGTTGGTCGCAGTGGCCAGGCGCATCACTTGATCGTCGCCCACCGCCGCCAAGGTGCCGGTCTCGGTGCTGCCGTAGCTTGCGTCGAACACCTGGCACTGCCACCAACGCGCCAGGCGCTGGCGAAACGGCTGGGTGTTGACCTCGCCCAACAGCATGATCGACCGCACCGACTGGGCGAAGCCGTCGAGCATGTCGCGCTGCTTCAGGTACCGGGTCAGCTGCACCAGTACGCCTGGGGCGATGAACAATACCGTGGGTTGGTAGGTGGCGAAGGTCTTGCACACCCGTTCCCAGTCGGTGATACCGGTGGTGAACGGGTACAGCCGCACATGGGAGACATCCAGGTATTCGCAGACATTGGCGATCAGGTCACCGACTGGGACGATGTCCGAGGGCATCAGGTTGGCCACCCGTGCCCCGGCCGGTAACAGCGAGCGCCAGTGACTGGCAACGCTGATGGCGTTCCAGATGATGTCCTGTTTCAGGCGCGGGGTGGGCGTCGGCTCACCCGTGGTACCGGTGGTGGCGTAGTACTTGGCGGCGGCGCCAAGGCCTACGGTGCAAAAGTCCAGTGGCCGTGCCTTGAGGCAGGCCTTGGCGGTTGGTTGCAGCTGGTGAAAGGCTGCCAGGCTGAAGGCTGGCAAATCCCTGTAGAAGGTGCTGGCCCGAGCACGCTCCCAGGCCGCGTGCAACTTGCCGGTATAAAAAGCCTGTTCGGGCATGCGCCCAAGTTGCTGTCGAAGTTCGCTTTCGGCGTCCTTAACGACAGCGTAATCATGATCCGTGTGAACTAACATCGACCCGCCCCTCTCGAATAAGTCGCGACGAGAATTGGCGAGTGCCTGCGCTGAGTAAAATACTATTTTCGACCCTGCGGTGAGAGTCGCGAAGTATTAGTTGCCCTTGAAATACAAGGATTTAGCGTAGGAAGCGAGGACAAAAAATAACCATCTGCCGACGCCACGGGGGTGGTGGCCACGTATCAGATAAAGACGTTTATTGTATTTCCCAAGCTGTGTCGTCACTGCGCACTATCGCCGCCACCTGCAGCACTTGCAGATTGAGCGACGATCATTCAGGGAGACACAGATCATGTTGAGCACATGCGCCCAGGTGCTGGACGGCCAGACGGCCTGGACACCCGATTCATGGCGCGAATACAACGCCGCCCAGCAACCGCACTATGCCGATGTGCAAGGCTTGCGCCAGGCCACTGCCAGCCTGCGCCGGGCTGCGACGCTGGTCAGTGCGCAATCAATCGACCTGCTCAAAACCCGCTTGGCTCAGGCGCAACAGGGCCATGCCTTCGTCCTGCAAGGCGGCGACTGCGCCGAGGCTTTTGCCGACACCGACCCCGCCGCGCTCAAGCGCCTGCTGGTACTGATGGAGAACATGAGCCAGGCGCTGATGCCCGGCCTGCAACGGCCGGTGATCAAGATCGGCCGCTTGGCTGGGCAATATGCCAAACCGCGTTCCAGTGATATCGAGACCCGTGCTGGCCTGAGCTTGCCGGTCTATCGCGGCGATATCGTCAACCAAGCCGAGTTCTGCCCGCAGGCACGCCGGGCTGATCCTGCCCGCTTGCTACAGGCCTACGCCCACTCCGCCAGTACCCTGGAGCATGCCAGGGCGATCCAGGCCATCATGCACAGCGACAACCTGGCCGAGCGAAGCCTATTCATCTCCCATGAGGCGCTGCTGCTCGAATATGAGCAAAGCCTGACCCGCCAACAGGCCGATGGCCGCTGGCTCAACCAGTCCACCCACCTGCCCTGGATCGGCCTGCGCACCGCCCAGCCCGACGGCGCCCATGTGGAGTACCTGCGTGGGGTGGACAACCCGCTGGCGGTCAAGGTCGGTGCCGACACCACGGCCAGTGACTTGCTGCAGTTGGTCGAGCGGCTCAACCCGGGCAATCAGCCAGGCCGATTGACCCTGATCCACCGCATGGGCGCGCTGTTGCTGGGCGAGCGTCTAGGTGCGCTGATCGATGCGCTAAAGCGCGCCGATGCCAAGGTGTTGTGGCTGTGCGACCCCATGCACGGCAACACCCGCACCCTGCCCTGCGCCACCAAGACCCGCGCCTTCGACGACATCCTCGCGGAAATCGCCATGGCCTTCCGGGTGCATGCGCGGCACGGCTCGATCCTCGGCGGCCTGCACCTGGAAATGACCGGCGAGGCGGTCACCGAATGCCTCGGCGGCCCCGCCGATCTGCAGCCGAGCGACCTCGGCCAGCGCTACCTGAGCAAGGTCGACCCACGCCTGAACGGTGAGCAAGCCCTGGAGCTGGCGCGGCGGGTCAGCCTCGATCGCCTCGCATGCAACGCCAACATCCGTTAACCTTTTCCTTCACTCAAGGATGAGTCTGATACACCAATGCCTATCGTCATTTACGTTTTTTCGCTGTGCACTTTCGCGTTCGGCCTGTCTGAATTCGTCGTCGCTGGCCTGGTCTGGGCCATGGCTGAGGATCTTGGCAGCCCCATCACTGCCGTAGGCTCGGCGATTGCCGCCTATGCCTTGGGCGCTGCCATTGGCGCGCCAATTGTCACCGCGCTACTGGTGACCTGGCGCGATCGCTCGGTATTGCTCTTGACCCTGGCGGTGCTCGGCCTGGGCAGTTTGCTGCTGGCCAAGGTCGATCAACTACTGGCTCTATACGTGCTGCGCTTCCTGATTGGCCTGGCCCATGGGGTGTTCATGGCCGTTGCCTCCAACGTTGCAGTCAAACTGGTCGAGCCGGCGCGCGCCGGCCGCGCGCTGTCGGTGGTGTGGATTGGCCTGACCTTGTCGTTAGCGCTGGGTGTGCCGCTTGGCACGGTGCTGGGTAGCTTCTGGTCGTGGCGAGTAATTTTTGTCGTGCTGGGTGTGCTGGGCTTGTTCAGCGTGATTGGGCTGCTGCGGCTGATGCCCAGCGGGGGCGCGCCACAGACTGCCGCGCAGGGTGGCCCGATGGCCGGTCTGGCGGCAATCATGCATACCGCGCTGCTGTCGGCTGCGGGGATTGCCATGTTGGTCAGCGTGGCGGTGTTCTCATTCTTTACCTATGTGTCACCGTTTGTGCTGGAGGTGACCAAGGGAAGCGTGCAGCTGCTGGGGCTGGCGATGCTGATGTTCGGGGCCTGTACGATCCTTGGCAACCTGCTGGGCGGCTATGTCGCCGATCGCTACGACAGCACGCGCTGCCTGATGGCTGCCCTGAGCTTGCTCGCCGCCAGCTTGGCGCTGTTGTACGTCGCCAAGCATTACGCGTGGGCGGTGCTAGTTTTGGTCGGCGTGCTCGGCGCGCTGTTCTTCGCCATCGTCACCCTTTCGACCTTGCGTCTGCTCAACCTGGCTAAAACCTTGGCCCCCCATGCCACCGGCGTAGCCTCTGGCCTGAGTATCGCCGCGTTCAACCTGGGCACAGCAGTGGGTGGGGCCATTGGTGGCGGGTTGATCACTCACCTGGGCTTGTCCTACCTGCCCCTGGCTGGGGTTGGCGCGGCGCTGATCGCGCTGCTGGCTCTGGCCGCACAGGCAGCGCCTGATCCGGCACCCACTACGGATGCCGAGCCGCAGCGCTGATCTTCAGCCTTGGCGGGCGCAGCGCCACAGTCTGGCGATGTCACTGGCGCGAGCCCGCAGCAGCTCAGGTGCATTGGCACAGGCTTGCTCCAGGGTCATCGGGCCACTGGCCAAGGCAAAGGCGGCATCGATACCGTGGGCGTACAGTTGCTGATAGCCGTCGCCCAAGGTGCCGGCGAGCACTACCACCGGCACGCCGTGGCGCTTGGCGACCCGGGCTACGCCCATCGGGGTTTTGCCGCGCAGGGTCTGCGCATCGAATCGGCCTTCACCGGTAATCACCAGATCAGCCCCCTGGACCAGCGCATCCAAACCGGCCAGCTCGGCCACCACTTCGACCCCGGGGCGGAAACGCGCGCCCATGAACGCCTTGGCCGCAAAACCCATGCCGCCGGCCGCGCCACACCCTGGAAAGTCACGTACATCTTCACCCAGCAGTGGCACACAGTGATCGGCAAAGTGGCCCAGGGCATGGTCCAGCGCCTGCACCTGGTCAGGGCTTGCGCCCTTCTGCGGGCCAAAGATAGCCGACGCGCCGTTAGGTCCGCACAGCGGATTGTCGACGTCTGCCGCGACCTCGACCTGTACTTCGGCCAGACGCGGGTCGAGGTCGCTGGCGTCGATCCGCGCCAGCTGCGCCAGGGCCAGGCCGCCCTCGGCGAGCGGCTGGCCGTTGCCATCCAATAGGCGCAGGCCAAGCGCACGCAGCATGCCGCTGCCGCCGTCATTGGTGGCACTGCCGCCGATGGCCAGGACGATCCGCCGCGCACCGGCCGCCAGGGCCGCTGCAATCAGTTCGCCAGTGCCCCAGGTGCTGCTGCGACAAGCATCGCGCTGACCGGTCGGCACCAGTTGCAGGCCGCTGGCCTGGGCCATTTCGATGATCGCGGTGCGGCTTTGCGCAAGCCAACCCCAGCCGGCTTCGACGCTGTCGCCCAGTGGCCCCCGAACCCGTTGCCGACGCAATTCGCCCTGGCTTGCGGCCAGGATCGCCTCCATGGTGCCCTCGCCGCCGTCGGCCATCGGGCATTCAACGTAGTCGGCGTGCGGCCAGACCTCGGCCAGGCCGCTGGCAATGGCGCGGGCGACACCGGCAGCGTCGAGGCTGTCCTTGAACGAATCGGGGGCGATAACGACTTTCATGGGGATTCTCCTGATCCAGATAGCCCGCATGCTGACAGTTGCGCCGCGCAGGGGCCTCGGTCGGATGCACAAAAGCCTGGCTGGGTTGTTTGGGCATATGCCTTTGCACCGGTGTTTGGGGTTGCTTGGGCTGACCTCATCGCGGGGCAAGCCAGCTGCCACGATAATCAGCCGAGCTATTACTGCGCAGGTAACAATTGCAGTCCCAAGTACAAACTCAGCATCCCTTCCAGACGCTGCGGGTCGACCTCGCTCAGCTCAGCGATGCGCTCCAGGCGGTAGCGCAGGCTATTGCGATGAATCCCCAGCGCCTCGGCACAGGCCTGGCTCTGCCCATCATGCGCGCACCAGGCGCGCAGGGTCGCCAGTAGCTGGCCGCTGGCATCCTTGGCGCGAATCCGCTGCAACGGCTCAAGCAGCTCATCCAAGGCATCATCGTTGCGGTGGCGCCAGAGCAAGGTCGGCAGACGGTAACGCGCCAGGCTCAGCAGCCGCTCGCCAGGCAATACCTCGCGGCCATAGGCCAACAGGTCACGTACTCGCCGATAGCCTTTGCGCAACTGCTCCAGGCTCTGCGCCGGTTGCCCCAGGGCCAGGCGCTGCACCTGCCAGCCGTGGCGCTGCAAACGCTCGAGCAAACGCTGCTCGTCCAACACCAACCCGGCTGGCCGGCACCACAGCAACGACTCGCGTGCGGGGCTGACGCACCAGCTGTCTGGGTAACGGCTCATCAGCCAGGCCGACAGTGCCTCGGCCGGTGGCCCGGAGTGCAGCTCGAACAGGCACGGCACCCGCGCCAGTTGTGGTTTCAGGCCCAACTGCTGGGCCTCGTCCAGCAACCGCGTGGAGTCGCCGCTACCGCCCAGCAGCAAGGCCAGCAGATCATCACAGCGCTGACGCCGCCATTGCTGCTCGACTTGCAGGTGGCGCTGGGCAAGCAGCATCTCGGCGGTCATGCGCACCAATTCGCCGAAGGTGCGCAGCTGCTGCGGATCGCCAGTCAGGCCGAGCACGCCGATCAAGCGACCATCGAGCATCAATGGCAGGTTCACCCCAGGTTGCACGCCCTTGAGGCACTTGGCCGCTTCACCGTCCAGCTCGACGATACGCCCGTTGGCCAGTACCAACTGGGCGCCCTCGTGGCGGGTATTGATCCGCTCCGGCTCGCCACTGCCCAGGATCAGGCCCTGACTGTCCATGACGTTGACGTTGCACGGCAAGATGGCCATCGCCCGATCGACGATGTCCTGCGCCAGGTCATGGTCCAGTTCGAACATTCAACGATCCTTGCAGTGATAGGATTTGGGCCGCAGCACAGCAGCCAGCGCACCGACCTGTGCAAAAGCACAAAGACAGTCGCGCCGCGGTCCCCGAGACTCGTCAGGGCGAGCGCCGGCACAGGCGACGCGGCGACAACCATAACAACAGAGAACCCGATCATGGCACACAGCCCTGCCCCTGACCAAGGCCAAGACATCAGCCGCAACGCGCTATACCGGCGCATCACCCTGCGGTTGATTCCGTTCATATTCATCTGCTACCTGTTCAACTACCTGGACCGCGTCAACGTCGGCTTTGCCAAGCTGCAGATGCTCGACGCACTGAAATTCAGCGAAACCGTCTACGGCCTCGGCGCCGGGATCTTCTTCATCGGCTACGTGCTGTGCGGCCTGCCCAGCAACCTGGCGCTCAACCGCTTCGGCCCACGGCGCTGGATCGCGGTGATGATGATCGCCTGGGGCAGCCTCTCGACCTGCCTGCTGTTCGTCACCACCCCCACCGAGTTCTATGCCCTGCGCCTGCTCACCGGCGCCGCGGAAGCGGGCTTCTTCCCAGGCGTGGTACTGTACCTCTCGCGCTGGTTCCCGGCGGATAGACGTGGGCGGATCATGGCCCTGTTCATGTCGGCGATTCCGGTTTCCGGCCTGCTTGGCGGGCCGTTCTCCGGCTGGATCCTGGAACACTTCGCTGCCGGGCAACATGGCCTGGCCGGCTGGCAGTGGATGTTCCTGATCCAGGGTCTGCCAACCGTAGTGCTGGGGATCCTGGCGATAAAGCTGCTCAGCGATGGCTACCACAAAGCCGCCTGGCTGAGCCCGGCCGAGCGCCAACTGATCGAAGCCGACCTCAAGGCCGATGCGGCCAGCAAGCCGGCCACCAGTGGCGACAGCGTGCTGTCGGTGTTGACCAATCCGCTGATCTGGACCTTCGGTTTCGTCTATTTCTGCATCCAGAGCGGGGTCTACGCGATCAACTTCTGGCTGCCATCGATCATCAAGAACATGGGCTTCGACAACCCGCTGCTGATTGGCTGGCTGAGCGCCATTCCGTACCTGCTGGCGGGCGTGTTCATGATCATCGTGGGCCGCTCGGCTGACCTGCGCAACGAGCGTCGCTGGCACTTGGTGGTGCCGATGCTGATGGGCGCCATCGGCCTGCTGATCGCGGTGAACTTCGCCGCCAACCCGACCATCGCCATCCTTGGCCTGTCGATTGCCACCATGGGCGCGCTGACTGGCCTGCCGATGTTCTGGCCGATGCCTACCGCGCTGCTCAGCGCCGGGGCTGCCGTCGCGGGGCTGGCGATCATCAACTCGGTGGGGCAGATGGCGGGCTTTCTCAGCCCGTACCTGGTGGGCTTCATCAAGGACCAGACCGGTTCCACCGATGCAGCGCTGTACTCGCTGGCCGGCTTGATCGTGGTCGGCAGCCTGGTGGCGTTGCGCGTTACCCGTAGCGGTGCGCTGAAGGCCGCTCGCGCCAACTAAAGCATTTTGCGGGCAAGCCGCTCACGACTTGCCCGCACACTTGCCGTTTTAGCCCCTGCCCCGTCCAATCGTCAGTTCACTGCACCCTCCTCCCGGCAAAGGCGTCCAATTACCCACAAGGTCCTTGGAGAACGATCATGGCTCAGCACGCCGTGGCCCGCCTAGAACAGCTCGAACAACAGCGCCCCCTACGCGTACAGGTCGGCAGTGAAGAGGTGATCCTGCTCCGCCAGGGTGACCAGGTACACGCCTACCAGGCCAACTGCCCGCATGCCGGCGCACCCCTCGAAGAAGGCACGGTATACGGTGGGCTGTTGATCTGCCCCTGGCACAAGGCCGCCTTCGCGGTGGATGAAGGGGCCGTCTGCGAGCCCCCCGCCCTGTGCGACCTGCGCCGTTACCCCACCCAGGTCAAAGGCGGTGAGGTCTGGGTCGACGACCAGCCGCTGCCCGAATCGCAGCCCCCGCGGCACAGTGATGCGCGTTGCTTCGTGGTCATCGGTGCCGGCGCTGCGGGCTGCGCGGCCGTTGCCACCCTACTCGGCCGAGGTTTTGGCGGCCGCCTGGTGTGGATCGATCAAGAGCGCCAACCCGCCTACGATCGAACCTCGCTGAGCAAATTCGTCATTGCCGGCGAAATGTCGCCTGATGAAGTTCCAGCCTTGCTGGAGGCGGATGACCTGCGCCAAGGCCATCTGCTACGTGTGCACGGCAAGGTGCGACTGCTCGATACCGGCAAACGCCAGGTGCTCCTCGCCGACGGCCAGCGCATCGACTATGACCACGCGCTGCTGGCCACCGGCGGCAAACCGCTGCGGCCCGCTATCGCTGGGGCGCAATTGAGCGGTGTGTGCGTGTTGCGCTCGCGCGACGATGCCGCGCACCTGCTCGACAGCGCCGAACCTGGCCAACCAGTGGTGATCGTCGGTGACGGTTTCATTGGCCTGGAAGCGGCCTCGGCCCTGCGCAAGTACGGGATGCAAGTGCATGTGGTGAGCCGTCACCAGGTGCCATTGGCCAAGCAACTGGGCGAGCGGATTGGGCGCAGCATCCGCGAGCTGCACCAACGCAAGGGCGTGATCTTCCATGGCCCGACCGAGGTTGAACGCATCGAGGGCAGCGACAAGGTCGAAGCCGTGCTGCTGGCCAATGGCGAACGCTTGCCGACCTCGTTGGTGCTGCTAGGCACCGGAGTGAAACCGGCCACCGGGTTCATCCAGGGCGTACAGTTGGCTGACGATCATTCGCTGCTGGTAGATGCGCGCATGCTGGCGGCAGAGGGCCTATGGGCCGCCGGCGACATCGCGACCTTCCCCCTCGCTGGCCAGCCAGTGCGTATCGAACACTGGCGCCTGGCCCAGCAGCACGGAGTGATCGCTGCGGCCAATATGCTTGGCGAGCGTAGCCGCTATGACGACGTGCCGTTCTTCTGGACCTATCAGCATGGGCGAACCTATGAAGTGCTCGGGCATGGCCGCAACTGGAACCGGATCGAGTATGTCGGTGAGCCGGAGCAAGGCGATTTCATTGCCTTGCAGTGTATCGATGACCAGGTCGAGGCCGTGATCGCCAAGGGTTACGGGCGGGCGATGGCGGTCTTGTCGCAGCGCATGAAGCGGCCCCTATCAAGCAAAGATGCGCGGGAGTTGATCGACGCTTGGCCTGAGGGTTGAGGTTGCCAGTACTGGCGCCATCGCGGGGCAAGCCCGCTCCCACACGATTGTTGTGGCGGCGTAACTACCAACACGCCCACTGCGCCCGTGCACCCTTGGCCACAACCAGCTATGGTTTCCCTCTAATCCGCCATTCGAAGCGGCCCCAGACAACGACAATACGGAAAGCGCCCATGCCCGCGCACACCGCTGACACCCGCGCCAGTGAACTGGCCGCCTTTATCGACTGCCATTTCGCCGAACGCGGCCTGGCGCCCGAGGCGCTGATTGCCGAGTCCTGGTACCGCAGTATCAACCAGCACCGCCTCGACCCTAGCCTGCGCCATGTCGACAATATCCTCAGCGCCGCCGAGATCCGTCAGCACCAAGCCCAGCACCAGGCATACCTGAGCATCGCCGGCCAAGGCGTCAACGGCCTGGCCCGGCGCGTGGTCGACGCCGGTTTCGCGG
>Ga0213821_1000304_pt1 | contig 32917 bp, 30 predicted proteins | sample MC6MC0909MG_FD_179894 | JGI IMG/M metagenome (GOLD analysis project Ga0213821, IMG submission 179894) | Enriched soil aggregate microbial communities from Iowa State University, Ames, United States - MC6-MC0909-MG | ecosystem: Environmental > Terrestrial > Soil > Unclassified | place: USA: Iowa...
CTGGCCGGCGATGGAGCCAGTACAGACAACATAAAGCTTCAGGCAAGAAAAAGCCGCCTCGAAAGGCGGCTTGTTCAATTCACTCAGGCCTGTGGACGCATGTGCGGGAACAGGATCACGTCGCGGATCGACGGCGAGTTGGTCAGCAACATGACCAGGCGGTCGATGCCGATGCCTTCACCGGCGGTCGGCGGCATGCCGTACTCCAGCGCACGCACGAAGTCGGCGTCGTAGTGCATGGCTTCGTCGTCACCAGCGTCCTTCTCGGCCACCTGGGCCAGGAAGCGCTCGGCCTGGTCTTCGGCATCGTTGAGCTCGGAGTAGGCGTTGGCGATTTCGCGGCCACCGATGAACAGCTCGAAGCGGTCGGTAACGGCCGGGTTGTCGTCGTTGCGACGAGCCAGCGGCGACACTTCGAACGGGTACTCGGTGATGAAGTGAGGCTGCTCCAGCTTGTGCTCGACCAGCTCTTCGAAAATCATCACCTGCAGCTTGCCCAGGCCTTCGTGGCCCAGCACCTTGGCACCGGCCTTCTTGGCGATGTCCCGGGCGCGGTCAACGTCCTGCAGGTCGGCAGCGGTCAGTTCCGGGTTGTACTTGAGGATCGAGTCGAACACCGACAGGCGCACGAACGGCTCGCCGAAGTGGAACACCTTGTCGCCGTAAGGCACGTCGGTGCTGCCCAGTACCAACTGCGCCAGCTCGCGGAACAGTTCCTCGGTGAGGTCCATGTTGTCGTTGTAGTCGGCGTAGGCCTGGTAAAACTCGAGCATGGTGAATTCGGGGTTATGACGCGTCGAAACACCTTCGTTACGGAAGTTGCGGTTGATCTCGAACACTTTCTCAAAGCCACCCACCACCAGGCGCTTGAGGTACAGCTCCGGCGCGATACGCAGGAACATGGCCATGTCCAGGGCATTGTGGTGGGTTTCGAACGGCTTGGCAGCGGCGCCGCCCGGGATGGTCTGCAGCATCGGCGTCTCGACTTCGAGGAAGTCACGCTCGATGAGGAACTTGCGAATGTGCGAGATAACCTGCGAACGCACACGGAAGGTGTGGCGGGTTTCTTCGTTGACCATCAGGTCGACGTAACGCTGGCGGTAGCGCTGTTCGGTGTCGGTCAGGCCGTGGTGCTTGTCGGGCAGCGGGCGCAGCGACTTGGTCAGCAGGCGCACGTTGGTCATTTCGACGTACAGGTCACCCTTGCCGGAACGTGCCAGGGTGCCTTCGGCGCTGATGATGTCGCCCAGGTCCCAGGTCTTGACTGCGGCCAGGGTTTCTTCCGACAGGGTCTTGCGGTTGACGTAGACCTGGATGCGACCGGTCATGTCCTGGATAACCATGAACGAGCCACGGTTGAGCATGATACGGCCGGCAACCTTGACCGGAATCGCGGCTGCTTCCAGCTCTTCCTTGGTCTTGTCCGCGTACTGTTTCTGCAGGTCGTTGCAGTAGCTGTCGCGACGGAAGTCGTTGGGGAAGGCGTTGCCTTTGGCGCGCTCGGCGGCAAGTTTTTCCTTGCGCAGGGCGATCAGGGCATTTTCTTCCTGTTGCAGGTCTTGCGAGTCGGTCTTGAGGTCGCTCATGTCGTCACATCTTCCATCAGGGAATTCATTGCCCTCGCCCGCAGGCGAGGGTCTTTCAGCAGGAGTGAAGCTTACAGGCCCTGTTTCAGGCTGGCTTCCAGGTATTCGTCGATATCACCGTCGAGCACCTTGTTGCAGTCGCTGCGTTCAACGTTGGTACGCAGGTCCTTGATACGCGACGCGTCGAGCACGTACGAGCGGATCTGGTGACCCCAGCCGATGTCCGACTTGCTGTCTTCCAGCGCTTGCGAAGCGGCGTTGCGCTTCTGCATTTCCAGCTCGTACAACTTGGCCCGCAGCATTTTCATGGCGGTGTCCTTGTTGGCGTGCTGGGAGCGTTCGTTCTGGCAAGCCACCACGGTGTTGGTCGGCACGTGGGTGATACGTACCGCGGAGTCGGTGGTGTTCACGTGCTGACCACCGGCGCCCGAGGAGCGGTAGGTGTCGATACGCAGGTCGGACGGGTTGATGTCGATCTCGACCTTGTCGTCGATCTCGGGCGACACGAACACCGCCGAGAACGAGGTGTGACGACGGGCGCCGGAGTCGAACGGGCTCTTGCGCACCAGGCGGTGCACGCCGATCTCGGTGCGCAGCCAGCCAAAGGCGTACTCGCCCTTGATGTGCACGGTAGCGCCTTTGATGCCGGCGACTTCACCTTCGGAAAGCTCGATGATGGTGGCGTCGAAACCGCGCTTGTCGGCCCAGCGCAGGTACATGCGCAACAGAATGTTGGCCCAGTCCTGGGCTTCGGTGCCGCCGGAACCGGCCTGGATGTCCAGGTAGGCGTTGTTCATGTCCATCTCGCCGCTGAACATGCGGCGGAACTCAAGCTTCGCCAGGGCTTCTTCCAGGCGCTGCAGCTCGGCGGTCACGTCCTCGACAGCGGCTTCGTCTTTTTCTTCGACGGCCATGTCCAGCAAGTCGCGGCAGTCGTTCAGGCCACCGGACAGTTCATCCAGGGTTTCGACGATCTGCTTCAGGGCAGCGAGCTCGCGGCCCAGTTCCTGGGCGTATTCGGGCTTGTTCCAGACGTTTGGGTCTTCCAGCTCGCGATTGACTTCGATCAGGCGGTCATGCTTGTGATCGTAGTCAAAGATACCCCCGAATGGACTGGGAACGCTCGGTGAGGTCCTTGATGGTGTTCAGAATCGGTTGGATTTCCATGGGCGCGCGGCTCTCGTACGAATTCGGTGAAAAGCCCGCGAGTATAACCGAGTCCGCAGCACGGCGGCAGACCCGCCGGGCGGTCACATTCGTATAGCCTGTCAGCGGGCACTGCAGGAGCGGCACTGTGTCAGGCGATACCCACCTGGTTACGCCCGCTGTTCTTGGCCTGGTACAAGCCTTTGTCCGCCGCCGAAATCAGCTGCCGGCAGTGGCTGCCGACGGCCGGGGTCTGGGTGGCCAGGCCGATGCTCACGGTCAGGTGCGAGTCGGCCACCGGGGCGCTGTGCGGGATGCCAAGGCCGAAAACGGTCTGACGCAGCTTTTCAGCCACCAGGCGTGCCCCGCCTGGCGAGGTGTTGGGCAGCACCAGGGCAAACTCCTCGCCACCATAGCGGGCCGGCAGGTCGGTCGGCCGCGAGCATGAGCCACGGATCGCCTCGGCCACCTGGCGCAAGGCCTCGTCGCCGGCCAGGTGACCGAAGCTGTCGTTGTAGGCCTTGAAATAGTCCACATCGATCATCAGCAACGACAACTGCTGCTGTTCACGCATGGCGCGGCGCCACTCCAGCTCCAGGTATTCGTCGAAGTGACGGCGGTTGGACAGCCCGGTCAGGCCATCGGAGTTCATCAGCCGCTGCAGCATCAGGTTGGAGTCGAGCAACTGCTGCTGGCTGACGCGCAGGGCGCGGTAAGCCTCGTCGCGTTGCAGCAGGGTAAGGTAGGAGCGCGAATGGTAGCGAATGCGCGCTACCAGTTCGATGGTGTCCGGCAGCTTGACCAGGTAATCGTTGGCCCCGGCGGCAAACGCCGCGCTTTTGACCAGCGGGTCTTCCTTGGTCGACAGTACGATGATCGGGATGTCCTGGGTGGCCGGGTTGTTGCGGTATTCGCGTACCAGGGTCAAGCCGTCCAGGCCAGGCATGATCAGGTCCTGGAGGATAACCGTGGGCTTGATGCGCATGGCCTGGACCACCGCCTGGTGCGGGTCGGCACAGAAGTGGAAGTCGATGTTGTCTTCATTGGCCAGACCACGCCGCACCGCCTCGCCGATCATGGCCTGGTCGTCGACCAGCAGCACCATCGCCGAGTTTTCGTTGGTGGTGGCAAAACCTTCGATCGGTAAGTCATTCATACCTGTTCACCCGATCACTGCCGTTCTGGCGGCGTGATTCAATACATTTCGTCATTTTGCGAAAAAGTCCATCAAGCGCCCGGCGATGCGTTCCAGCGGGCGAATTTCCACTGCGGCATCGATTGCCGCGGCGGCCTTGGGCATGCCGTACACTGCGCTGCTGGCCTGGTCCTGGGCAATGGTCAGAAAGCCCTGCTGACGCATCAGCTTCAGGCCCTGGGCGCCGTCGCGCCCCATGCCGGTGAGCAGCACGCCCACCGCATCGCCATTCCAGTAACGTGCCACGCTCTCAAAGAACACATCGATCGAGGGCCGGTAGATTTCATTGACAGGTTCGGCAGTGTAGGCCAGTTGGCCATTTTGTAGCAGGCGAATGTGGTGGTTGGTGCCGGCCAGCAATACCTGGCCCGGCTGCGGCGGCTCGCCTTCACGGGCCAGGCGCACCGGCAGGCCGGCTGCGCTGCTGAGCCACTCTGCCATGCCGGCAGCAAACACCTGGTCCACATGCTGAACCAGTACGATGGCCGCCGGAAACGCTGCAGGCAAGCCCTTGAGCAGCACTTCGAGGGCTGCCGGGCCACCCGCCGACGAACCGATCGCCACCAGCCCGCGACGCTGCGAGGCCTCACGCAGCGGTGTGGCCACCGGCCTTGCCGCTGGCGTGCGCTGCTGGCCGACCAACCAGCCGATATTGAGGATTTTACGCAGCAGTGGCGCCGCCGCTTCGCGGGCATCCCCAGCGCCCAGTGCCGGGGTGTCGACCACGTCGAGGGCGCCATGGCCCATGGCCTCGAACACGCGGTGCACGTTCTGTTGGCGGTCCACCGTGACGATGACGATGGCGCACGGGGTTTCGGCCATGATCCGCCGGGTGGCCTCCACGCCGTCCATCACCGGCATGATCAGGTCCATCAGGATCAGGTCCGGCAGTTGCTCGGCGCAACGCTGCACCGCCTCGGCGCCATTGCTGGCCACCCACACCACCTGGTGTGCGGGCTCGAAGGCAACCGCCCGGCGCAGGGCCTCGACAGCCATGGGCATGTCATTGACGATGGCGATCTTCATCCTTGAGCACCTCCGATCAGCTCGACTACAGCCTCCAGCAACGCATCGTCGTGGAAACTGGCTTTCGCCAAATAGTAGTCGGCGCCAGCATCCAGGCCACGCCGTCGGTCTTCCTCACGGTCTTTGTAGGACACCACCATCACCGGCAGCGATTGCAGGCGCTGATCGCGACGCACCAGGGTGACCAGTTCGATGCCGTCCATGCGTGGCATGTCGATGTCAGTGATCAGCAGATCGAAGTCCTCACTGCGCAGGGCGTTCCAGCCGTCCATGCCATCTACCGCAACCGCCACATCGTAGCCACGGTTGCCCAGCAGCTTGCGTTGCAGCTCGCGCACGGTCAGCGAATCGTCGACCACCAGGATGCGCTTGCGCACCACACCACGAGCGCCGCTGCTTCCGCGTTCGACGCGTTCCAGGCTGCCGGTACTGAGCAGTTTCTCCACCGAACGCAGCAGGTCTTCGACATCGACGATCAACACCACCGAGCCGTCATCGAGCAAGGCGCCGGAAGAAATGTCCTGCACCTTGCCTAGCCGTGAGTCGAGCGGCATCACAACCAGTACCCGCTCACCTATCAGCCGCTCCACGGCCACGCCGTACAGCTGCTCGCGCTCACGGATCACCACCACCCGCAGGCTGCCGTCTTGCGCCTGGCCGGCAGGCCGGTTCAACAACTGGCTGGCCGCCACCAGGCCGATAAGCCGGCCTTCGTGCCAGAAATGCTGGCGCCCTTCGATCTGCACGATCTGCTCGGTGGTCACTTCCAGCGTGCGTTCGATGTGGGCAAGCGGGAAGGCATAGGCCTCGCCACCCACCTCGATCACCAGGCTGCGCACCACCGACAGGGTCAATGGCACCTGCAGATGGAAGCGACAGCCCTGCCCCGCCACCTGGGTCAGCTCGATGGAGCCGCGTAGCTCGCGGATCATGTGTTGCACCGCATCCAGCCCCACGCCGCGCCCAGACACCTCGGTGACCTTGTCGCGCAGGCTGAAGCCGGGCAGGAACAAGAACGTCAGCAGTTCTGCATCACTCATCCGCGCCACCGTGTCGGCAGGCGACAGGGCGCGCTCGACGATGCTGCTGCGCAAGCGCTCCAGGTCGATGCCGGCACCATCGTCGATCAGTTCCAGGCTGAGCATGCCGGCCTGGTGCGAGGCGCGCAGGCGAATCACGCCTTCCTCTGGCTTGCCCGCCAGCAGGCGACGCTCCGGCAGCTCGATGCCGTGGTCAACCGCGTTGCGCAGCAGGTGGGTCAGCGGTGCTTCAAGCTTTTCCAGCACATCGCGGTCGACCTGGGTCTTTTCCCCCTCTACCGCCAGCTGTACCGGTTTGCCCAGCGAGCGGCCAAGGTCTCGGACCATACGGCTCTGGCCGGTCAGCACATCGGCGAACGGCCGCATTCGGCAGGCCAGGGCGGTGTCGTACAACAACTGTGCACGCTGGCTGGCCTGCCAGCCGAATTCGTCCAGATCGGCGGCCTGCTGCTGCAGGATCTGCTGGGTTTCGGCCAGCAGACGCTGGGTTTGTGCCAGGGCTTCGAGCACCTCGCTGCCCTGGCCACTGTCCTCCAACTGCATGCGCAGGCCACCAAGCGCCTGCATACCCTGGCCATGCATGCGCTTGAGCCGCTGCAAGGTGGCCAGGTAAGGTTTGAGCCGCTGGGTTTCCACCAGCGACTTGCTGGACAGGTCGAGCAGGCTGTTGAGGCGGTCGGCGGTGACCCGCAGCACCCGCTCGGCACCTTCGCCGCCGCGTTTGCCGGCCTTGCGGCGCGGGGCAGGTTCGGGGTCGGACTCCAAAGCATCAAGTGGCAACGCCATAGGCTCGGCTGGCAAGGTTGCCAGCGGCAAGTCTGGCAGCACGGGCACTGACGGCGGCACGGCAGGCATGGCCGCAGCCCTTGGGTCGAGCAGGCTGGCCATTTGCGCCAGGAACACGGGCAGGGTCGCCTGCGCCCCGACGTCGCCGGGTGTGGCGATACGCATCAGCAGGTCGGTGCCTTGCAACAGCGCGTCGATGTGCTCGGCACTCAGGCGCAAGCGGCCCTCCTGTGCCGCCACCAGGCAGTCTTCCATGACGTGGGCGACGCTGACGCCGGCATCCACCCCAACGATGCGCGCTGCGCCCTTCAGCGAGTGGGCGGCGCGCATGCAAGCCTCAAGCTGGTCAGCCTGGGTAGGGTTGCGCTCCAGCGCCATCAGGCCGGCGCTGAGGACCTGGGTCTGCGCCTCTGCCTCCAGGCTGAACAGTTCGAGCAACGATGCGTCGCGCATTTGCTCTGGGGTCATGACAGGCTCCGCTGCACGGCAGACAGTAAGTGTTGATCGTCCAGCACCCGCACGCTGCGGCCGCGCCACTGCAGGACTGCGGCGGTAAAGCGCGTGGCGTCCTGGCCGCTGCCCAGCAGCAGTGGGTCTAGCCGGTGAATACCGTCGATTTCCTCAACGGCCATCACTACCGGCCCTCCCTCGGCCGCCAGAATCAGCATGCGTGGCATGGCCCGACCGCTGCGTTGCTCGGCGGTGTCGGCCTGCACACCCAGCAAGTCAGCCAGTGACAGGCACGGCACCAACGCACCGCGCACATTGGCAACCCCCTGCAGCAGCCGCGAGCGCTGATGCGGCAGCGAATGCACGGCCTGCATCGGGGCGATCTCGGCCAGGCTGGCGGTGGCCAGCGCCAGCCACTCTTCGCCCAGGCGGAACAGCAGCATGGAGCGGCCGGTGTTTTCCTCTACTGGCTGCGCCGGCGCAGCCTGGTGGTCCTGCATCAGCGCGTAGCGGTCAAGCAGCCGGGTGGCCGAAGCCGCATACACATCGCAGTTTCGGCAGTGGACATGCCGCTCCAGCAGCGGGCACTGCTTGTCGCCGTGGACGCCAATGCGGTTCCAGCAGTCGTCGATGTGCGCGTCATCTTCGGCCAGCAGTTGCATCGCCATTTCACCCTTCATCGTTCAGGCTCCCTGCCAACCCGTGCAGCGCGGTCCTGCAGGCGCCGGGCACCGGCCAGGTCACCCTGGGACGCCAACAAGGCCGCCAGGTGTACTAGCGCCTCGGGGTGCTGCGGCTCCAGGTACAGGGCTTTGCGATAATGGGTCAGCGCCTGCTGCGCATCGCCTTCGGTATCACTGAGCAGCCCTAGCCAGTAGTACACCTGCGCCGACGGCGCGAACTGGCCCAGGTAGCGCTGGCATTCGGCACGCGCCCGCTCGCTGGCGCCGGCGTTGGCAAGCCGGGCGATACTGGCCAGCAGCTCGCTCGCGTCCTCACGCGCATGCTCGCGGGCCGGCGCTGGCTTGGGCGCCATCGGCAATACACGCAGCGGGCGCGGCAGCGGCGCGCCGGGTGGCGGATAACCCGCCGTGGCCAGCGGCGGTACGGTGCGCCGTGCGGGTTCAGGTGCCACTGCCAACGGGACATTGCCACCTTCCTGGCGTACATAGGCAAACGACTGGGCGATCCCTAGCGGGCGCATGCCCAGCCGCGCCAGCAAGCTGCCTTCGGCCGGGCCGATGAACAGCACACCCTGCGGATGCAGCAGGCGCTTGAGCACCTCGAATACACGCTGCTGGGTAGGCACGTCAAAATAGATCAACAGGTTGCGACAGAACACGAAGTCGTACAGGCCGTCGCGGCTGGCCAGCGCGGGATCGAGCACATTGCCCACCTGCAGGCTGACTTGCTGCTGCACCCGACCGTGCAGGCGGTGGCCTTCATCGAGGGCATCGAAGTAGCGCTCGCGAAAGCCCAGGTTGCTGCCGCGAAACGCATTGCGCCCATACACGGCCTGCCCGGCCTTGGTCACCGAACTGGGGCTGATGTCCATGCCATCGATCAGAAACGCACCCGGCGCAATGCCCGCGTCGAGCAAGGCCATGGCCAGCGAATAGGGTTCCTCGCCGGTCGAGCATGGCAGGCTGAGCAGGCGCAGTGGGCGGGCCCCGGCCAGTTCGGTCAGGCGCTTGTGTGCGAGGCCGGCCAGGGCGGTAAAAGACTCCGGGTAGCGGAAAAACCAGGTTTCCGGGACGATCACCGACTCGATCAACGCCTGTTGCTCATCCGCCGACTGCTGCAGGCGCAGCCAGTAATGGTCCAGGTCGACGGCGCCCACGGCCACGCAACGCTGACGCAGCGCGCGCTCGACCATGGGCGCACCTACCGACTCAACGTCCAGGCCGATGCGCTCGCGCAAGAAGCGGAAGAAACGCTGTTCGTTCATGTCGGCATCCCTGTCGGCTCATCCGTGTACAGCAGGTGGTGCACGGCATCAGGCAGCAGATCGTTGACTTCGATGCGCTGCAGCAGGCCCTGCTCATCCTGGCGTACCGGGCCCAGATACGGCGCTTCGCCGCTGTCCACGCCATAAGGCTGGAATTCCTCCGGGTGGCAACGCAGGGTCTCGGTGGCCTGCTCCAGGATCAGGCCGAGTTGCAGGCTGCCACGATAATGCACCAGCACCAGGCGCGTACTGGTGCGCTGCGCCGCCGGCTGGCCAAAACTCAGCGCGCCAAGGTCGATCACAGGAACCAGATGGCCACGATGGGCGAGGATGCCCGCGACCCAGGCAGGTGCCTGGGCAATCGGCTTGAGTGGCTGGCGCGGCAGCACCTCGATCACCTCGTGCACGCTAAGGGCAAAGCGCTGTTCCCTGAGGCGAAACTGCAGGTACAACGCGCCCTTGGCGTTGTGCGCGGATGCGGCGTGCGGTGGCAAGTCGTTCATCGCGTTCAGACTTTGAAACGCGACACGCCGCCACGCAGGCCGGCGGCCACCTGGCTCAGTTCATCAATGGCAAAGCTGGCCTGTCGCAGCGACTCGACGGTCTGGGTACTGGCATCGCTGAGCTGCGCCAGCGCCTGGTTGATCTGCTCCGCACCGGTGGCCTGGGCCTGCATGCCTTCGTTGACCATCAGCACACGCGGCGCCAGGGCCTGCACTTGGTGAATGATCTGGCTGAGCTGCTCGCCCACCTGCTGCACCTCGAACATGCCGCGGCGCACTTCTTCGGAAAACTTGTCCATGCCCATGACCCCGGCAGACACTGCGGACTGGATTTCACGCACCATCTGCTCGATGTCGTAGGTGGCCACGGCGGTCTGGTCGGCCAGGCGGCGCACTTCGGTGGCCACCACGGCAAAGCCACGGCCGTACTCGCCGGCCTTTTCCGCTTCGATGGCGGCGTTGAGCGACAGCAGGTTGGTCTGGTCGGCCACCTTGACGATGGTCACCACCATCTGGGTGATGTTGCTGGCCTTTTCGTTGAGGATACCGAGCTTGGCGTTGACCAGGTCGGCGGCGCCCATCACCTGGTGCATGGTCTCCTCCATGCGCGCCAGCCCCTGCTGGCCGGAGCCGGCCAGGCTGGAAGCCTGATCAGCGGCGGAGGTGACTTCGGTCATGGTACGCACCAGATCACGCGAAGTGGCGGCGATTTCCCGCGAGGTGGCGCCAATTTCGGTGGTGGTGGCGGCCGTTTCGGTGGCGGTGGCCTGCTGTTGCTTGGACGTGGCGGCAATTTCGGTAACCGACGTGGTCACCTGCACCGACGAGCGCTGGGCCTGGGCTACCAGGTTGGCCAGTGCTTCGGCCATTTCGTTGAAGCCGCTTTCGATGGCGCCGAACTCGTCCTTGCGGTCCAGGCTCAGGCGCATGCTCAGGTCACCCGAACGCAGCTTGTCGAGGGCATGGACAATGCGCTGCATGGGCGCGGTGATGGCGCGCATCAGCAACAGGCCGCAGATGCCGGCGGCGACGATTGCCAGCAGCAGCGATACCACCATGCTGCCCTTGGCCGTGCTGACGGCGCTGACGATCTCGTTGGTGGCGGTGTCGGCAGAGGCCCGATTGTGCTCGATCACTTCATTCAGGTGCTTGCGGCCATCTACCCAGGCCGGCGTCAGCACCTCGATGATCAGCCGTTCGGCTTCGGCGTAGTTGTGCTGACGGTATGTGTCCAGTACCTGACCGACGATCTTCATGTAGTTCTGTTCCAACTGCACGAAGCTGTCGAAGCGGGTCTGGTCGTCCTTGTCCTGGATGGTGGTCTGGTAGCTGGCCATGTGTTGCTTGAGCCGGTCCTCGAAGCTTTTGAACAGCTCCATGTCGGCCGAAGTGATTTCCCGGTGGTTGGACAGGCCCACCAGTTGCTGGCTGGTGACGTAGCTGTCGACCCAGGCGCTGCGGATCATCGAGCTGTAGTAGACCCCGGGAATGCTGTCGGTCCCCACTGCCTCCTCGGCGGTTTCGATGGCCACCAACCGCGAGTAGGCGGCCACGATCATCAGCAGCATGATGGCGATGATCACGGCGAAACTTGCCAGGATCCGTTGGCGCAAGGTCCAGTTTTTCACATTCAGCCCTCAGGAATTCTCAACGAGCGGGAAAAATCGCTGAAGTATAGCCCAGAGGCCTTACACATTTTCGGATGAAGTGAGGGGTAAACAGGCATCCCTGCTGATGGACATGCCATTTGTTTCGTAGATCATGAGCGCACCATGGCCCCTGTAGGAGCAGCCTTGCGCTGCGAAAGGGCCTGGATGATCAATGCTTCTGCATGGGCCTTCATGGCCTCTTCGCAGCACAAGGCTGCTCCTACAGGGAGCGCGCACGCCTGAATGAGTGATTACTGGCCAGCAGCAAGCCGTACCTGGCTTTCCAGTTCCTGACGCAGCGCCGGGTCCAAACGCAGCTGGCGGGCCAGTTCGTCCAGGTAGGAGCGCTCCATGAAGTTTTCCTGATCGACCATCATCACGCTGGCCAGGTACATCTCGGCGGCCATTTCTGGTGTTTGCGCGGCGCGGGCCACTTCGGCGGGGTCCAGCGGTTTGTTCAGCTCGGCATGCAGCCAGTGCTGCAGTTCACGGTCGCTGTCCAGGCGGGTAAATTCGCCCTCGATCAACGCCCGTTCGCGCTCGTCGATATGGCCATCGGACTTGGCCGCCGCTACCAGCGCCCGCAGCACCGCCTGGCTATGCTGCTCGACCTGGGCAGGCGGCAGGCGGTCGACGGTTTGCGGTTCGGCTGCGGCCCCCTGCTGATTGGCCTGCCAGTTGCCGTAGGCTTTGTAGGCCAGCACACCCAGCGCAGCCAGGCCGCCGTAGGTCAGGGCCTTGCCGCCGTACTTGCGGGCTTTCTTGCTACCGAGCAGCAGGCCCAGGGCGCCCCCACCCAACAGGCCGCCACCGGCACCGGACAACAGCCCGCCAAGCCCACCGCCAGCGCCGCCGGACTTGTTGGCGCCCCCCTGTTTTTCGAGCATCTGCTGGCCGGATTTGAGGAGTTGATCAAGCAAGCCCCGAGTGTTCATTCATGTGTCTCCACGCAAGAAGATTCAACCGCCAGAGTAAGGCTTGGCAGAACGCACGCCATCGCGGATTTGCTTCCGGATGTTGCATTGGCTGGCAAAAAGCCAACTAGACTCGATATCGCCAATACCTCGCGCGATCGCACTACGCTTATAACAATTGCTTCACGGCTTGCTTGATGACTGCCCCGAACAAGATCTCCAAAAAGAGGGAACACCATGTCAGTGCTCAAGACCGTATTGCTCGGCGCCATGACCGGTGCCGTGCTGGCCAGCGCCAGCCTGCAGGCTGCCGAACCGCCCAAAGCCCTGGGGCCCGGCGAGGGGCGCCTGGATATCGTTGCCTGGCCCGGCTACATCGAGCGCGGTGAAAGCGACAAGGCCTACGACTGGGTGACCGGCTTCGAGAAGGAAACCGGCTGCAAGGTGAGTGTGAAGACCGCCGCCACCTCGGACGAGATGGTCAGCCTGATGACCAAGGGCGGTTATGACCTGGTCACCGCCTCGGGCGATGCCTCGCTGCGGCTGATCGTGGGCAAGCGCGTGCAGCCGATCAACACCACCCTGATCCCCAACTGGAAGAACATCGACCCGCGCCTGCAGAACGGTGGCTGGTACGTGGTCGACAAGCAGGTGTACGGCACCCCGTATCAGTGGGGGCCGAACGTGCTGCTGTACAACACCAACACCTTCAAGCAGGCCCCTACCAGCTGGGGTGTGGTGTTCGAGCCGCAGAACCTGCCCGACGGCAAGCCGAACAAAGGCCGCGTGCAGGCCTACGACGGGCCGATCTACATAGCCGACGCGGCGCTGTACCTGAAGTCGACCAAGCCCGAACTGGGCATCAAGGACCCCTACGAGCTGAACGAGGAGCAATACAAGGCCGTGCTGGAACTGCTGCGCCAGCAGCAACCGCTGATCCACCGTTACTGGCATGACGCCACGGTGCAGATGAGCGACGTGAAGAACGAAGGCGTGGTCGCCGCCAGTTCCTGGGGCTACATGGTCAATGGCCTGAAGGCCGAGAACCAGCCGGTGGCCTCGACCATTCCCAAGGAAGGCGCAACCGGCTGGGCCGACACCACCATGCTGCACAGCGAGGCCAAGCACCCCAACTGCGCCTACAAGTGGATGGACTGGTCGCTGCAACCTAAGGTGCAGGGTGACGTAGCGGCCTGGTTCGGCTCGTTGCCGGCGGTGCCGGCAGCGTGCACCGGCAGCGAACTGCTGGGCGCCGAGGGCTGCAAGACCAACGGGTTCGACAACTTCGACAAGATCGCCTTCTGGAAAACCCCGCAGGCCCAGGGGGGCAAGTTCGTGCCGTATAGCCGCTGGACCCAGGACTACATTGCGATCATGGGTGGGCGCTAAAAGTTACTTGGCCTGCCCTGGCGTGCCGGCGACAGGGCCAGGGCAGGCAATACATAGACAACTGAGTACTGCCTATGCCCCTAGCCGTCCAGTTCACCCAGGTTTCCCGCACCTTCGGCGAGGTCAAGGCTGTCGATCAGGTCAGCATCGACATCATCGATGGCGAATTCTTCTCCATGCTCGGCCCTTCCGGCTCGGGCAAGACCACCTGCCTGCGCCTGATCGCCGGCTTCGAACAACCCACCGGCGGTTCGATCCGTATCCACGGCATCGAAGCCGCTGGCGTGCCGCCCTACCAGCGCGACGTCAACACCGTGTTCCAGGACTACGCGCTGTTCCCGCACATGAACGTGCTGGACAACATCGCCTATGGCCTGAAAGTGAAAGGTGTGGCCAAGGCCGAGCGCCACGGCCGCGCCGAAGAAGCCCTGGCCATGGTGGCCCTGGCCGGCTATGGCGCGCGCAAGCCGGCGCAGCTGTCCGGCGGCCAGCGCCAGCGCGTGGCCCTGGCCCGTGCCTTGGTCAACCGGCCACGGGTATTATTGCTGGATGAACCCCTGGGCGCGCTGGACCTGAAGTTGCGCGAACAGATGCAGGGCGAGCTGAAAAAACTGCAGCGCCAACTGGGCATCACCTTCATCTTCGTCACCCACGACCAGACCGAGGCCCTGTCGATGTCCGACCGGGTCGCGGTGTTCAACCGCGGCCGTATCGAACAGGTCGACACCCCGCGCAACCTGTACATGAAGCCCGCTACCACCTTCGTCGCCGAATTCGTCGGCACCTCCAACGTGGTGCGTGGCGAGCTGGCCATGCAGCTCAACGGCAGCCCGGCGCCCTTCTCCATCCGCCCCGAGCACATCCGCCTGGGCGAGCCGGTGGTGACCAGCCATGAAGTGCAGGTCAGCGGCTTGTTGCGCGATGTTCAGTACCAGGGCAGCGCCACACGCTTCGAGCTGCAACTGGAAAGCGGCCAGCTGTTGGCGGTGAGCCAGGCCAACGACCGCTGGCAAGCGCAGCCCCAAGTGTGGCAGCCCGGGCAACGGGTGCTGGCACATTGGCCCCGCGAGGCCATGACGGTGCTGCAGGAAACCGAGGCCCGCTGACATGAGCACACTGCGCAGCCTGTCCAACCTGCTGTACCGGCGCCCGAGCCTTTACCTCGCACTGCTGCTGGCCCCCCCGCTGACGTGGTTCGGCGCAATCTACCTGGGCTCGTTGCTGAACCTGCTGTGGCAAGGTTTCTACACTTTCGACGACTTCACCATGGCGGTGACCCCGGACCTGACCCTGGGCAACTTCGCCGCGCTGTTCAACCCGTCGAACTTCGACATCATCCTGCGCACCCTGGGCATGGCGGTGGCCGTGTCATTGGCCAGCGCGGTACTGGCCTTCCCCATCGCCTACTACATGGCGCGCTTCACCAGCGGCAAGACCAAGGCGTTTTTCTACATCGCGGTGATGATGCCGATGTGGGCCAGCTACATCGTCAAAACCTATGCCTGGACCCTGCTGCTGGCAAAGGGCGGCGTCGCCCAGTGGTTCGTCCAGCAGTTGCACCTGGATGGCCTGCTGCAGGCGTTGCTGGCCGTGCCGGGCGTGGGCGGCAGCACGCTGTCGACTTCCCACCTGGGGCGCTTCATGGTGTTCGTGTACATCTGGCTGCCATTCATGATCCTGCCGATCCAGGCCTCGCTGGAGCGCCTGCCGCCTTCGCTGCTGCAAGCCTCGGCAGACCTTGGCGCACGGCCCGGGCAAACCTTCGTGCAGGTGATCCTGCCGCTTTCGATCCCAGGCATCGCCGCCGGCTCGATCTTCACCTTCTCGCTCACCCTGGGTGACTTCATCGTGCCGCAGCTGGTCGGCCCACCCGGTTACTTCATCGGCAGCATGGTCTATGCCCAGCAAGGGGCGATCGGCAACATGCCGATGGCCGCCGCGTTCACCCTGGTGCCCATCGTGCTGATTGCCGTGTACCTGTCCATCGTCAAGCGCCTGGGGGCCTTCGATGCACTCTGAAAAAGCTTCAACAGGGCTGCGACTGGCGGCCTGGGGCGGGCTGCTATTCCTGCACTTCCCGATCCTGATCATCTTCCTGTACGCCTTCAACACAGAAGACGCGGCGTTCAGCTTCCCACCCAAGGGCTTTACCCTGAAGTGGATCGGCGTGGCTTTCGCCCGGCCCGATGTACTGGAGGCGATCAAGCTGTCGCTGCAGGTGGCCTGCCTGGCCACACTGATTGCCCTGGTGCTGGGCACCCTGGCGTCGGTCGCGTTGTATCGGCGCAGCTTCTTCGGCAAAGAGAGCATTTCGCTGATGCTGATCCTGCCTATCGCCCTGCCCGGCATCATCACCGGCATCGCCCTGCTCTCGGCCTTCAAGTCCCTGGGGATAGAGCCCGGGGTGTTCACCATCGTGGTCGGTCACGCCACGTTCTGCGTGGTGATCGTCTACAACAACGTGATCGCCCGCCTGCGGCGCACCTCGCAGAGCCTGATTGAAGCGTCGATGGATTTGGGCGCCGATGGCTGGCAGACCTTCCGCTACATCATCCTGCCCAACCTTGGCTCGGCACTGCTGGCCGGTGGCATGCTGGCTTTTGCCCTGTCGTTCGATGAAATCATCGTCACCACCTTCACCGCCGGCCACGAACGCACCCTGCCGATCTGGCTGTTGAACCAGCTCAGCCGCCCGCGCGACGTGCCGGTGACCAACGTGGTCGCCATGCTGGTGATGTTGGTGACCATGCTGCCAATCCTTGGCGCCTACTACCTGACCCGTGGCGGCGAGAGCGTCGCGGGCAGTGGCAAATGACCCTGGAGGAGTCCCCGATGCAAACGCAGATGCTGATCAATGGCCAACTGGTCGCTGGCCAAGGCCCGGCCTGGACCGTGCTCAACCCGGCGCTGGGAACCGCCCTGGCACAGATCAACGAAGCCACCGAGGCCCAGGTGGACAGCGCCGTGCGCGCCGCCGACCAGGCCTTCGACAGCTGGTCGCAAACCAGCCCCAAGGACCGCTCGCAAACCTTGCTGGCGCTGGCGGATGCCATCGAAGCCCATGGCGATGAACTGGCCCGGCTGGAATCGCAGAACTGCGGCAAGCCCCTGAGCGCCGCGCTGAACGATGAAATCCCGGCGATTGCCGACGTGTTCCGCTACTTCGCCGGTGCAGCGCGTTGCCTGGGGGGCTTGGCGGCGGGCGAGTACCTGCCCGGCCACACCTCGATGATCCGCCGCGACCCATTGGGCGTAGTTGCTTCCATCGCACCGTGGAACTATCCGCTGATGATGTTGGCGTGGAAGATCGCGCCGGCCCTGGCAGCCGGCAATACAGTGGTGATCAAACCCTCCGAACTGACGCCGCTGACCGCCTTGCGCCTGGGTGAACTGGCCCAGGATCTGCTGCCACCGGGCGTCCTCAACATTCTCTTTGGCCGCGGCCAGACCGTCGGCAACCCGCTGGTCAACCATCCCAAGGTGCGCATGGTGTCGCTGACCGGCTCCATCCCCACTGGTGCGCACATCATCAGCGCCACCGCCGACAGCGTGAAACGCATGCACATGGAGCTGGGTGGCAAGGCCCCGGTGCTGGTGTTCGACGACGCCGACATCGACGCTGCCATCGACGGCATCCGCACTTTCGGCTTCTACAACGCCGGCCAGGACTGCACCGCAGCCTGCCGCCTGTACGTGCAGGACGGCATCTACGAGCGCTTTGTCGAGCGCCTGGGTGAAGCCGTAGCCAGCCTCAAACCGGGCCTGCAGGAGGCCGAGGACACCGAGCTGGGGCCGTTGATCAGTGCCCAGCACCGCGACAAGGTCGCAGGCCTTGTGCAGCGGGCCATCGCCCAACCGCACATTCGCCTGGTGACCGGCGGCAAGGCGATTGATGGCGATGGTTTCTTCTTCGAACCGACGGTGTTGGCCGATGCCCAGCAGGACGACGAGATCGTGCGCAACGAAGTGTTCGGCCCGGTGGTATCGGTCACCCGCTTCAAGGACGAAGCGCAGGCGCTGGAATGGGCCAACGACTCCAACTACGGCCTGGCCTCATCGGTCTGGACCCGCGACACCGGCCGCGCCCACCGCCTGGCGGCGCGCTTGCAGTATGGCTGCACCTGGGTGAATACCCACTTCATGCTGGTCAGCGAAATGCCCCATGGCGGGCAGAAGCATTCGGGGTATGGGAAGGATATGTCGATGTATGGGCTGGAGGACTACACCTGCGTGCGGCATGTGATGATCAAGCACTAAGCGCTCGCGTTGGCCGAGGGCCTCCAATGCCCCTCGGTCAACATCTCAGAATTTTCCTTCAACCGCGATCTACGTCCTCCTACTGCGCGCCCATTGAGCCTTCATGATTGGTATCATAATCTGATACCATGAATAATCATCAGCAAGCCACACTTGAAGCATTACTGAAAAGGCCGGTTCCCAAGACACTGGATTGGGCGCGAGTGGAGTCACTGCTGGTATCGCTGGGTGCAAGGGTCATAGAAGGAAGGGGGTCACGGGTTCGCTTTGAACTCAATGGAGCGGTGGCAACCTTCCACCGCCCTCATCCGGACAGGCACGCCAAGCCTTATCAACTGCGAGACGCCCGTCAGTTCATTGAGCAGGCAGGACTATTACCATGAATGTAATGACTTACCGCGGCTACGCCGCTCGTATCGAATACAGCGACGAAGACCAGTTGCTGATCGGCCATGTCGCAGGTATTCGCGACGTGATCGGTTTTCATGGCGAATCGATCAGTGAATTGCGTCAAGCATTTGAAGAGGCCGTTGACGATTATCTTGAGACTTGCGAACGCCTCGGGAGGGAGCCGCAGAAAACGTACTCCGGAAAGCTTAGCCTACGCCTTGAGCCTACCCTTCACGCCAGCGTGGCGGCCAAGGCAGAGCTGGCGGAAAAGAGCATCAACCAATGGGTCAGCGATATCCTCAGCAAGGCTGCCTATAACTGATTCGAGCTGCCAACACGGTCATTTTAGGAGCGGCCTTGCGTCGCGAAAGGGCTGCGAAGCGGCCCCAGCATTGTCAGCGGCGGAGCTGAAAAATCTGGGGCCGCTTCGCAGCCCTGTCGCGACACAAGGCCGCTCCTACAGGGACCGCGCAAGGGTTGGGTCAATCGCGCAGGTCGGACTCGTGAATCGGGTTGGCGCGGCTGGTCGCGCGTTGGTATTGCGCAGGCCAGGTGGCCTTGTTGCCGCCCAGGTCGTCGTCGGCGTGCAGTGGCCAGTACGGGTCACGCAGCAGCTCGCGGGCGAGGAAAATGAGGTCCGCCTGGCCGGTGCGCAGGATGTGCTCGGCCTGGGCCGGTTCGGTGATCATGCCCACGGTGCCGGTGGCAATTTCCGATTCCTTGCGCACGCGTTCAGCGAAGCGGGTCTGGTAGCCGGGGCCGGTGGGGATCTCGGCGTTTACCGAGGTGCCCCCAGAGGATACATCGATCAGGTCCACACCCAACCCTCGCAGGCGACGAGCCAGTTCGACGGTTTCATCCGGGTTCCAGCCGTCCTCCACCCAATCGGTTGCCGATACCCGCACCATCAGTGGCAACTCGGCAGGCCACACCTTGCGCACGGCCTCGACCACCTGCAGGGTCAGGCGGATGCGGTTTTCGAAACAACTGCCGTACTCGTCGCGGCGCTGGTTGCTTAAAGGTGACAGGAACTGATGCAACAGGTAGCCATGGGCTGCATGGATTTCCACCACCTTGAAACCGGCCTTCAAGGCGCGCGCGGTCGAGGCGACGAAGGCCGCGATCACATCCTGGATCTCGGCCGGGGTCAGCTCATGTGGCGGTGTGTGTTGCGGGTCGAACGCGATCTTCGACGGGCCTACTGGCTGCCAGCCGCCCTCTTCCAGCTTGACGCTGCCTTGCTTGCCCAACCATGGGCGGTAAGTGCTGGCCTTGCGCCCGGCATGGGCCAACTGGATGCCAGGTACGGCACCCTGGGCGGTAATGAAGCGGGTGATGCGTTGCAGCGGCGCTATCTGGGTGTCGTCCCACAGGCCAAGGTCTTCGGCGGTGATACGGCCATTGGCGGTCACCGCCACGGCTTCCGTGATCACCAAGCCCGCGCCACCAACGGCACGGCTGCCTAAATGGACAAGGTGCCAGTCGTTGGCCAGGCCATCGACGGCGGAATACTGGCACATCGGCGATACCGCGATGCGGTTGGGCAAGGTCAGCTGACGCAGGGTGTAAGGCTCGAGCAGCAGGCTCATGAGGGCACCTCCCAAGGACTCCAATGGTGATCCGGCCCGGACACTCAATTGCACGTCCCTGGCCCAGGTCCGGTCATAACTTCAGACTAGACCAGAATGGGTGGGGGGGAGGTTCCATGGGATTTGGGTGCCTGCCTTGAGAGTGATGCCGGCTTTGAGATCGAGCGCCGCGCGGGCGGCGCTGGATTTCCGCACACCACAAGAATCAAGGCAAGCCCAGCGAACCCGTCAGCGCGGCTCCATGTGGGCAATCATCAACTGCACACTTTCGTTGCCACGAAACTCGTTCACATCCAGCTTGTACGCCAGTTCGACCCAGCGCACGGTCGGGTTCGGCCACACTTCGCGGTCGACGCCAAAGGCAATGCCATCCAGTCGAACCGAACCACACTCGCTCTTGAGCACCACCTTCAGGTGCCGCTCGCCCACCACGCGCTGCTCCACCAGCTGGAACACGCCGTGGAACAGCGGCTCGGGGAAATGCTGGCCCCAAGGCCCGGCATGGCGCAGGGCCTTGGCCAGGTCGAGGTGGAATTCCTCCACGGCCAGGCTGCCATCGGACAACAGCCGGCCTGTCAGGTCTTCCTCACGCAGCTGGCGCCGCACTTCTTCGTCGAACGCCTCGGCAAAGGCCGGGAAATTACCCTCAGGCAACGATAAGCCCGCAGCCATGGCGTGGCCGCCGAACTTGCTGATCAGTTGCGGGTGACGCGCCGCCACGGCATCCAGTGCATCGCGGATGTGGAAGCCTGGTACCGAGCGCGCCGAACCTTTGAGCATGCCCTCGCCGGCATCAGCGAAGGCGATGGTTGGCCGGTGATAACGCTCTTTAAGGCGCGAAGCCAGAATACCGATCACACCCTGGTGCCAGTCGGCATCGAACAGGCACAGTCCATACGGCATCGACTCGACCGGCAGGTCCTTGAGCTGGGCCAGGGCCTCGCGCTGCATGCCCTGCTCGATGGACTTGCGGTCCTGGTTCAGGTCGTCCAGCTGCTGGGCCATGTCCTGGGCCAGTGCCGCGTCTTCGCACAGCAGGCATTCAATGCCCAGGCTCATGTCGTCCAGGCGACCGGCGGCGTTCAGCCGTGGGCCGAGGATGAAACCCAGGTCAGTCGAGGTGATGCGCCGGTGATCGCGGCGGGCCACTTCGAGAATCGCCTTCAGCCCTGGCCGGGCGCGGCCGGCGCGGATGCGCTCGAGACCCTGGTGCACCAGGATGCGGTTGTTGGCATCCAGCGGCACCACGTCGGCGACGCTGCCTAGCGCGACCAGGTCGAGCAGTTCGCCGATGTTCGGCTGTGGGTGCGTCTCGTAGCGCCCCAGGCTGCGCAGGCGCGCGCGCAGGGCCATCAGCACATAGAAGATCACCCCTACCCCGGCCAGCGCCTTGCTCGGGAACGTACAGCCCGGCTGGTTAGGGTTGATGATGGCGTCGGCATCGGGCAATTGCTGGCCCGGCAGGTGGTGGTCGGTGACCAGTACCTTGAGCCCGGCGGCCTTGGCTGCCGCCACACCCTCGACGCTGGAAATGCCGTTGTCCACGGTGATCAGCAGTTGCGGCTGACGCTGCAGTGCCACCTCGACGATTTCCGGGGTCAGGCCGTAGCCGTATTCGAAGCGGTTGGGCACCAGGTAATCGACGTGGGCTGCACCCATCAGGCGCAGGCCCAGCACCCCGACGGTGCTGGCGGTGGCGCCATCGGCATCGAAGTCGCCAACGATAAGAATGCGCTGGCGCTGGTCCAGCGCCTCGACCAGCAGGTCGACACCGGCCTCGATGCCCTTGAGCTGCTGGTACGGCAGCAGGCGCGCCAGGCTTTTGTCCAGTTCGGCCTCGGACTGCACGCCGCGCGCGGCGTACAGGCGGGTCAGCAAGGGTGGCAAGTTACCCAGAAATGGCAGGGTCGGCGGCAGGGGGCGAGGTTCGATGCGCATGGGTCGCTTCAGCCACGCTCACCAAGCAGCCACTGCAGTTGCACTTCGTGCTGGCCACGGTCATCCGTCACGAACACCGTGCCTTCGCTGATCATCACGTCCCACTTGATGCTGCGCGGCATGTCGGTGGCCAGCGTCTCCAGCACCTCCTGAGGCACGGCAGCGATGTTCAGGTTTTTCAGGTTCTTGACCGCGCCCACCACCTTGCCTTCCCACACACGCAGGCTGCCATAGGCCAGCAGGCTGGTGCGTTCGGTACGGCGCGAGCACCAGGTCAGGCGGTCGGCGTCTGGCTGGCCCACTTCGATCCAGTGCAACACGCGATCGTCCAGGCTCTTTTCCCACAGTGCCGGCTCATCGACATCCGACAGACCGCGGCCAAACGACAAGTTCTCGTTGTACCAGAGCGCATACGCCAACAGACGAACCGCCATACGCTCTTCGGTTTCCGAAGGGTGGCGAGCAATGGTCTGCTTGACGCTTTCGTAGACATTGCGATCAAGGTCGGTCAGATTCAATTCGAACTTGTAGGTGGTGGACGGCTGGGCCATGGTCGACGGGCTTCGTGCAAAAGAAAAGTGGCACAGTCTAACCCATCCGCACCTTCCATGCGCCGCAGCAGTACCCGGCGAAACCGACGTGTGATAAAACCACGGCTCTGCCCAGCTGCCACGGATGCCCCATGTCGACGCCCAGCAAACCCCTCGCCGGCCTCAAAGTTGTCGAACTTGGTACCCTGATTGCCGGGCCGTTCGCCTCGCGCATCTGTGCCGAATTCGGCGCCGAGGTGATCAAGGTCGAATCCCCCGATGGCGGCGACCCGTTGCGCAAGTGGCGCAAGCTGTACGAGGGCACTTCGCTGTGGTGGTTCGTGCAGGCGCGCAACAAGCAATCGCTCACCCTCAACCTCAAGCACCCCGAAGGCCTCGAGATTCTGAAGCGCCTACTGGCCGACGCCGACATCCTGATCGAGAACTTCCGCCCGGGCGTGCTGGAAAAACTCGGCCTGGGCTGGGATGTGCTGCATGCCCTTAACCCGCGCCTGGTAATGGTGCGCCTCTCGGGCTTTGGCCAGACCGGGCCGATGAAAGACCAACCGGGCTTCGGCGCGGTGGGCGAGTCGATGGGCGGTTTGCGCTACATCACCGGCTTCGACGACCGCCCGCCGGTACGCACGGGCATTTCCATCGGCGATTCGATCGCCGCCCTGTGGGGGGTGATCGGTGCGTTGATGGCGCTGCGCCACCGTGAGGTCAATGGCGGCCAGGGCCAGGTGGTGGACGTGGCGCTGTACGAAGCGATCTTCGCCATGATGGAAAGCATGGTCCCGGAGTTCGATGTGTTCGGTTTTATCCGCGAGCGCACCGGCAACATCATGCCGGGTATCACCCCCTCCTCCATCCACACCAGCGCCGACGGCAAGCACGTGCAGATCGGCGCCAACGGCGATGCGATCTTCAAGCGCTTCATGCAGGCCATTGGCCGTGCCGACCTGGCAGATGACCCGACCCTGGCCAGCAACGATGGCCGCGACCTGCGCCGTGACGAGCTGTACGGGGTGATCGACCGCTGGGCCAACAGCCTGCCTCTTGAGCAACTGATGCAGGTACTGACCACGGCCGAAGTACCGGCCAGCCGTATCTATTCGGCCGAGGACATGTTCAATGACCCGCAGTACCTGGCGCGGGAAATGTTCCTGCAGGCCAAGCTGCCGGACGGCAAGCCGTTCCGCATGCCGGGCATCGTGCCGAAGCTGTCGGATACGCCTGGCTCCACCGAATGGGTCGGCCCGGCGCTGGGCGAACACACCGAGGCATTGCTCTCCCGCCTGGGCTACGACGCAGCGGCCATTGCCGGCCTGCGCGAAGCCGGCGCGGTCTGACGCCTGGCGCCGCCCTCGCCCATGCGCGCTACCCGCGGGCTACGCCACCTGATCCTGCTGTGCGGGCTACTGCCCGCATTGCTGCTACAGCCTGTCAGTGCCAAGGAACGCATGTTCTGGCTGGTGCGTGACCTGCCGCCGTTCACCATTTTTGCAGGCCCGGAAAAAGGCCAAGGGGTGATCGACCAGTTGTTGCCGCTGCTGATTGGGCAGATGCCCGAATACGACCACAGCATTGTGCGGGTCAACCGCGCCCGTGGCATCCAGATGCTGCAAGACCGCAACAGCTTCACCTGCGACCCTACCCTGCTATGGACCCCGGAACGTGCCGAATATGTGCGCTTTTCCATGCCATCGCTGGGCGTGCTCAGCGGTGGCCTGGTGCTGCGCAAGGAAAACCAGGCGCTGGTGGTGCCGTACCTCGACGGTCAGCAGGTAGACCTGCATGGTCTGCTGAGCAACGACTCGCTGAAGCTGGGGATTGTTGCAGAACGCAGCTACGGCACCCAGATCGACGCCATCCTGCGCCAGTTGCCCGACAGCGTGCTCAGCCGTCACTACGGCAACGATGCCACCGCCAACCTGCTACAGATGCAACAGCTGGGGCGCCTGCGCATGGTGCTCGGCTACTGGCCGGAAGTGCGCTATCTGATTCAGCAGCAAGGGGGGGCACTGGCGGATTACCAGTTTCATCCGGTGCAGGGGGTAGAGCGCTACCAGTTTCTGCATGTGGGTTGCACGGACAGCCCTTTGGGCCGCGAAGCGATCGCGCATATCGATCAGCTGTTACCTGCACTGCGCCGGGATGTTTTGCCGGCGTTGTATGCGCGTTGGCTGGATCCGGCGTTACAGGAAGACTATCTGGAAGACAGCAAACGCTTCTTCGAAGGCCAATAAGCCAACCGACATACACGGTCGCTGTAGGAGCAGCCTTGTGCTGCGAAGAGGCCCTCATGACAAACGACATTCTCAAGCTGCACTGGCCCTTTCGCAGCACAAGGCTGCTCCTGCAGGGAAATGTGCCTGCGCAGAAAAAAGAAACCCCGGACGCTGGGGAGGACGCCCGGGGCCAAGCGAAAGTCCTTGGGGACTTCCCGAGGCAGCCTTGCCAGCACCGGAGCAAAGCACTGGCTGGCTACCCTTACACTGTCTGATACACCACTCAGGCAAAGGTTCCCTGGGGTTGCTGACGCTGCTGCAGCGCCGCGATCACACAAGGCTGCAACCGCCCTTCGGCAATCTGCAAGTCACGGTGCAGGCCATCTACCAGATCGATCAACAGGCGTTGCTCTTGCAACTGACGCTCGCTGACCATGCGTCGCAAGGTAATACCGGCAACGCGGTCGTGAACGGTCAACTGACGATTGCCGCTGGCATCGGCGATGCCAAGCTGGGCCTGATAGGGAGTCAGGGCTTCGTTGAGCAGTTTGCAGATTCTTTCCATCCGGTTCACTCGCTGCGTGGTGGGATATAAAGGAACTGACCAACAGGCGCAGCGCAAAGTTCGTATGCCGCAGCTGTTTCATTGAGCATGCGGGGCAGACATGACAGTTTGAATACGCCGCCACGGGCGCTCGTGCAGCGCTTGCAGGGCACGCTGCAGGCGTGTCGTCGAAAGCGGCCAGGGGAGTTCGGCGAGTACCCAGAGGCCCCGCTTTCTTGCCTCCTGGGCAAGGTTCTGGTGCTTGGGGGTAGCCTGACCGACGAACAGCAACGCTCGTGATCGATGCTGCCGTGCGAGCAAAGAAAGGCCGGCCCGGGTTGGCATGGCGTGGTCGAGAATCAGCAGGTCGGGGCGACGTTCAGCAGCCAGGCAAGCGTCCAGGTCGGTGGCGTTTGCGCTGATGCGCACGTTGAAAATGCCTTGGGCGTTGAGGGCCTGGTGCAGGAGGATCTGGTGGGACGGGCGAGCCTGGTGGATCAACACGTAGGGCTGGTGCATATGCCGCTCCTGGTGGGAGGACCGGCTAATTTAGGCTTGGCGCTGGACGGGCCGAAGAGGAAATTTCTGAAGGATCAAAGGAAAAGGCTGACATGTGGGGCCGCTTTGCGGCCCCACATGGCAACGCGCTTACAACGGTTTGCCGCGGTTGCCGTGCTGGCTGACAAAGCCCTGCACTGCTTTCAGGTCATTGGCCAGCACCGTGCAACGCTCTTCACGGCTGAACAGGTCACTGAGGTGCGCCGGCAGCTCCAGCGCCTTGCCTACACCCGCCTTTTCCACCGCTTCCGGGAACTTGACCGGGTGCGCGGTACCCAGCACCACCATTGGCGTGTCCAGGCTACGACGGCACTCGCGGGCAGCCTTGACGCCAATCGCGGTGTGCGGATCCAGCACTTCACCGGTGGCAGCGAAGACTTCGGCAATGGTTTCGCAGGTCTGCTCGTCGCTGACAGCCAGCGAGTCGAACAGTTTGCGGGCTTCGGTCCACCGGCCTTGCTCGACGCTGAAGCCGCCACCTTGCTTGAAGTTGTCCATCAGCTCGGCAATGGAGGCGCCGTTGCGGCCGTGCAGGTCGAACAGCAGGCGCTCGAAGTTGGACGAGACCATGATGTCCATCGACGGCGACAGGGTCGCGTGCAGGGTGTCCTTGACGTACTGGTTGCCGCTCATGAAGCGGTGCAGGATGTCGTTGCGGTTGGTGGCGACGATCAGCTGGCTGATCGGCAGGCCCATGTTGCGCGCCAGGTAACCGGCGAAGATGTCGCCGAAGTTGCCGGTTGGTACCGAGAACGCCACCGAACGTGCCGGGCCGCCCAGCTGCAGGGCTGCGTGGAAGTAGTAGACGATCTGGGCCATGATGCGCGCCCAGTTGATCGAGTTGACTGCCACCAGGCGGGTGCCCTTGAGGAACGACTGGTCGGCGAAGCTGGCCTTGACCATTTCCTGGCAGTCGTCGAAGTTGCCTTCGATGGCGATGTTGTGGATGTTGTCCCCGAAGATGGTGGTCATCTGGCGGCGCTGCACTTCCGACACGCGCTGGTGCGGGTGCAGGATGAAGATGTCGACGTTATCGCAACGGCGGCAGCCTTCGATGGCGGCGGAACCGGTGTCACCGCTGGTGGCGCCAATGATCACCACGCGCTCGTTGCGCTTGGCCAGCACGTGGTCGAGCAGGCGGCCGAGCAGTTGCAGGGCGAAGTCCTTGAACGCCAAGGTCGGGCCGTGGAACAGCTCCAGCACCCACTCGTTGCTGTTCAGCTGACGCAGCGGGGCGACCGCAGCGTGGGCGAACTCGCCGTAGGTTTCTTCGAGGATCTTCTTGAAATCGGCGTCGGCGATGCTGCCTTCAACGAACGGGCGCATCACGCGGAAGGCCAGCTCGTGGTATGGCAGGCCAGCCCAGGAAGCGATTTCTTCCTGGGTGAAGCGTGGCAGGTTTTCTGGCACGTACAGGCCGCCGTCACTGGCCAGGCCAGCCAGCAACACGTCTTCGAAATTCAGGGCCGGTGCCTGGCCGCGGGTACTGATATAGCGCATGGGTGCAAACCTTCGATGCTGGGGCCGGGGCCGCGCTGGCGGCCCGACGGCAATAATTTTGTCAGTTGAGCTGTTCGACGCGGATACGCACGACCTTGCCGATCACGTCCTGCAGGGCTTCCAGGGCGACGATGGCGTCGTTGATGCTCTGTTCGACCACACCATGGGTCAGGAGGATCATCGGCACCAGGCCGTCCTGCTCCTCGGCTTCCTTCTGCATGATCGACTCGATGTTGATGCCACGCTCCGACAGGATGCTGGCCACCTGGGCCAGTACGCCCGGGTGATCCTTGGCCTGGATGCGCAGGTAGTAGGCGCTTTCGCAGGCTTCGATCGGCAGGATCGGGTGGGCCGACAGCGAGTCTGGCTGGAAGGCCAGGTGCGGTACGCGGTTTTCCGGGTCGGAGGTCATGGCACGGACCACGTCGACCAGGTCGCCAACCACCGACGAAGCAGTAGGCTCCATGCCGGCGCCCGCACCGTAGTACAGGGTGGAACCGGCGGCGTCACCGTTGACCATGACAGCGTTCATCACGCCGTTGACGTTGGCGATGAGGCGGTCGGCCGGGATCAGCGTCGGGTGCACGCGCAGCTCGATGCCTTCGGCGGTGCGACGCGCCACGCCCAGGTGCTTGATGCGGTAGCCCAGGGCCTCGGCATAGTTCACGTCAGCAGTGGTCAGCTGGGTAATGCCTTCGGTGTAGGCCTTGTCGAACTGCAGCGGAATGCCAAAAGCGATCGACGCCAGGATGGTCAGCTTGTGCGCGGCGTCGATGCCCTCGACGTCGAAGGTCGGGTCGGCTTCGGCGTAACCCAGCGCCTGGGCTTCGGCCAGCACGTCCGGGAAGGCACGGCCCTTCTCACGCATTTCGGTGAGGATGAAGTTGCCGGTGCCGTTGATGATGCCGGCCAGCCAGTTGATGCGGTTGGCCGACAGGCCTTCGCGGATGGCCTTGATCACCGGGATGCCGCCCGCCACGGCCGCTTCGAAGGCGACGATCACGCCCTTCTCGCGGGCCTTGGCAAAGATTTCGTTACCGTGCACGGCAATCAGCGCCTTGTTGGCGGTGACCACGTGCTTGCCGTTTTCGATGGCCTTGAGCACCAGGTCGCGGGCGATGGTGTAGCCACCGATCAGCTCGATGACAATATCGATCTCCGGGTTGCTCGCAACTTCGAACACGTCAGCGGTAATGGGGGTACCGGTAATCTGGCAGTTCGGGTTCTGCGAGCGCATGGCGATCTGTGCCACTTCAATACCGCGCCCGGCACGGCGGGCAATCTCCTCGGCGTTGCGCTGAAGTACATTGAAGGTTCCGCCACCGACGGTCCCCAACCCACAGATGCCTACTTTGACCGGTTTCACTGTGAACTCCCCATTGAACGGCCGACACCTTCGCCGACCGTGAAACATGCCGTCACCCCATGACGACGGCGTACTGAATTGGATTACTTGGCAAGTGCCAGCTTGGCGACTTGCGGTGCCGGCTGGTAGCCCGGAATGACCTGGCCGCTTTCAAGGACGATGGCCGGCGTGCCATTGACACCGATCGACTGCCCCAACTGGAACTGCTTGCCGACCGGGTTGGCGCACTTGGCGGCCTTGATCTCTTCACCTTCGACCATCTTGTCCATCGCCCCACGGCGATCGCTGGAGCACCACACAGCCTGCAACTGCTGGTCACCCGGCGAGCCCAGCCCCTGGCGCGGGAAGGCGACATAGCGCACTTCGATACCGCGACGGTTCAGCTCGGGCACTTCGGCGTGCAGCTTGTGGCAATACGGGCAGGTGGTGTCGGTGAACACGGTGATGTGCGACTTGGTCTCGCCCTTGGCAGGATAAACCACCATCTCGGCCGCTGGAATGCCGTTGATGAGCTTGGCGACGCCCATACGCTCGGTTTTCTCGGTGAGGTTGACCGGCTTGCCGTCCTGGATCTGGAACAGGTAGCCCTGCATCACGAACTGGCCGTCGGCGCTGGCGTACAGCACGCGGCCGCCCTGCAGCTTGACTTCATACAGGCCGTTCAGCGGGCTGCTGGCCACGCTTTCGACGGGCACTTCCAGCTCGAGGTTCTGCAGCGATTTGCGGATGGCCTGCTCGGCGACGGCGTTGCTATCGGTTGCCGCGGCAACAGCGAAGGTACTGGCCAGCGCCAACGCGGCGGCGGCGAAAAACTGGGTCACGCGCATGGGAACTCCTGAAGGCGGACAGGGACCGGAGGGCGCCACCTGCGGAAAAGACGCGGTGGCCGTGCGGCCCTTGGTGCAAACCGCCCAAGCCTACCACATCACACCACCGGTGAAGGGCCTTGCAAGGACCAGTCGGCGGAACATGAAAAACATTCATCCACGCGGGTGGTGCTGCGCGTGCAACTGCTGCAGGCGGGCCTTGGCAACGTGGGTGTAAATCTGGGTGGTCGAAAGGTCGCTGTGACCAAGCAGCATCTGCACCACGCGCAGGTCGGCGCCATGGTTGAGCAGGTGGGTGGCGAACGCGTGGCGCAGCGTGTGCGGCGACAGCGATTTGTCGATACCTGCCACCCGGGCATGGTGCTTGATGCGGTGCCAGAAGGTCTGGCGGGTCATCTGCTCGCCGCGCTGGCTGGGGAACAGCACATCGCTGGGGCGGCCATTGAGCAACTCGGCACGGCCATTGCGCTGGTAGCGTTCCAGCCACACCACTGCCTCCTCGCCCATGGGCACCAGGCGCTCCTTGCTGCCCTTGCCCATCACCCGCAGCACACCCTGGCGCAGGTTGACCTGGTCGAGGGTCAGGCTGACCAGCTCGGTGACGCGCAGGCCGCACGCATAGAGCACTTCGAGCATGGCGCGGTCGCGCTGGCCGATGGCTTCGCCCAGGTCCGGGGCCTGCAGCAAGGCTTCAACGTCGGCTTCGGACAACGACTTGGGCAGCGGCTTGCCCAGTTGCGGCATGTCGACCTGCAGGGTCGGGTCTACCGCCACCAGCTTTTCCCGCAGCAGATAGCGGAAGAAACCGCGCAGGCCGGACAGGAAGCGCGCCGTGGAGCGTGGCTTGTAGCCCTGATCGAGGCGCCAGGCCAGGTGGTCGAGGATCAGGTCACGGCCAGCGTCGGGCAGGGAAACCGAATGTTCCTGCAACCAGCCGTTGAACAATGCCAGATCGCTGCGGTAGGACACGCGGGTGTTGTCGGACAGGCCTTTTTCAAGCCACAGGGCGTCGAGAAACTGGTCGATCAGGGGGTGGTCGAGGGCGGGCATGAAGACTCGGTGGCAAACGGCGAATTGGCGCTTAGTCTTTCATAACACTGCAGGCATAGGGAGCCCGTATGAACGAACAGCAGATTCTTCTCAGCGTCGGTGGTATCGGTGCCGCTGCGCTTGCCTGCCAATGGCTGGCCTGGCGCCTGAAACTACCAGCGATTCTGTTTCTGCTGCTGGCCGGGATCATCGCGGGGCCGGCACTGGGCTGGCTCGACCCCGAGGCGCTGTTCGGCCCGTTGCTGATGCCGCTGGTGTCGCTGGCCGTGGCGCTGATCCTGTTCGAAGGCAGCCTGACCCTGCACCTGTCGCAGTGGCGCGAGATCGGCAGCGTGGTGCATCGCCTGGTCACCGTGGGCGCATTGGTCACCTGGCTGGTGATCTCGCTGGCGACCCACTGGTTGCTCGGGTTCGACTGGCCGCTGTCTATCCTGTTCGGCACCTTGACCCTGGTGACCGGCCCCACGGTAATCGTGCCCATGTTGCGTGTGGTGCGGCCAAAGTCGACCATCGCCAATATCCTGCGCTGGGAAGGGATCATGATCGACCCGATCGGCGCGCTGCTCGCCGTGGTGGTGTACAGCTTCATCATCGCCAGCGCCGACGGCAACGGCCTGAGCCAGAGCCTGACCACCTTTGCCGGGGTGATTTTTTGCGGCACTGCCCTGGGCGCGGCCGGTGGGTGGCTGCTGGGGCAGATCATGCGCGAGCAGTGGCTACCGGAGTATCTGCACAACCTGGCCTCGCTGGCGGCTGTGCTGGGTATTTTCATCGCCGCCAACCAGATAATGCACGAGTCCGGGTTGCTGGCGGTGACCGTGATGGGGATGTGGCTGGCCAACATGCGCGGGGTCGATGTGCGGCAAATCCTGCACTTCAAGGAAAACCTCAGCGTGCTGCTGATTTCCGGTCTGTTCATCCTGCTGGCTGCGCGCCTTGACCTGCATGCCCTGCTGGGGCTCGGCCCGGCAGTATTGGCATTGCTGCTGGTGATCCAGTTGCTGGCACGCCCGCTCAACGTATGGCTGGCCACACTAGGCTCGGCACTCAGCTGGCGGGAGCGCACGCTGCTGGCGTGGATCGCGCCACGCGGTATCGTTGCCGCGGCCGTTTCGGCGATTTTCGCCATCCGCCTGCACCAGGCCGGCCACGAGGACGCCTTGCTGCTGGTACCGCTCACCTTCGCAGTGATCATCGGCACGGTGGTACTGCAAAGCGCCACGGCCAGGCCGCTGGCGCGCTTGCTGAAGGTCGCCGAACCGGCACCCAGCGGGTTTCTCATCGTCGGTGCCAACGGGCCGGCCCGGGCCATCGCCAAAGCCCTGCAACAATTGGGCTGCCGGGTTTTACTGACGGATTCCAGCTGGGAAAACATTCGCGCCGCGCGCATGGACGGGCTACCGACTTATTTTGGCAACCCCGCCTCGCAGCATGCCGACGCCCACCTGGACCTGGTCGGGCTCGGGCACTTGCTTGGCCTCTCCCCCGCCGGCGAAATCAATGCCCTGGCCTGCGCCAGGTTCCGCCATGATTTCGGCCACGGCCGGCTGTTCGTGCTGGCAAGCGGCCTGGAGAAACAACGCAGCGACAAGCATCGGGCGGCCGAGGAGCACCGCGGGCACTTGCTGGGGGCCAGCTCGATGACGTATCTGCAACTGGCCAACCGCTTGCATCAGGGCGCCGAGCTGTACAGCACCAACCTGACCGAAGGCTTTGATTGGGACGCCTACCAGGCCCTGCACGGCGAGCGTGCGCACTTGCTGTTTGCTCGCGACGGGCATGGCTGGGTGCATGTAGCCAGCCCCGACAACCCGTTACAGCCGCAACCGGGGTGGACCTTGGTGGCACTGATCGAACCAGCGCCGCAAGCATGATACTCAGGCGCCTGGCAGCACCGGCACCGGGCGTTTGTCTTCATCAATGGCGACGAAGCTGAAGACACCGTGAATCGCCCGCTCGCGGCCGTCCAGGTACATGTTCTCGACAAACACGTCCACCTGCACCTGCAGGCTGGTATTGCCGACCTTGATCACCGAGCCCACCAATTCGACGATCGAGCCCGCCGGGATCGGGTGCTTGAAGTCGATGCGGTCAGTGGACACGGTCACCAGCGGCAGGCGACAGAAGCGCGTGGCGGCAATGAACGACACTTCGTCCATCCAGGCCAGGGCGGTGCCGCCAAACAGGGTGTTGTGGTGGTTGGTGGTGTTGGGGAACACCGCCTTGGTCACGCGGGTCACCGACAACTCGGTGCGGCGCTGGATTTCCTGGTCTCGGGTAGTCATGGCAATCACATCTTCGGGGGTTCAAAACGCAAAAAAGCAGCCCGAAGGCTGCTTTTTTCTCGCTAGGCGGCCTTGGCCACCGGGCAAACTGTCCTCAGGACAGTTTTTCCTTGATGCGAGCGGCTTTGCCGGACAGGTCGCGCAGGTAGTACAGCTTGGCTTTACGCACGTCACCACGACGTTTCACGGCCAGGCTGTCGATTTGCGGGCTGTAGGTCTG
>Ga0213821_1000305_pt1 | contig 32862 bp, 33 predicted proteins | sample MC6MC0909MG_FD_179894 | JGI IMG/M metagenome (GOLD analysis project Ga0213821, IMG submission 179894) | Enriched soil aggregate microbial communities from Iowa State University, Ames, United States - MC6-MC0909-MG | ecosystem: Environmental > Terrestrial > Soil > Unclassified | place: USA: Iowa...
GACCTACTGACCTGGCTGCATGAAGGCGAGCAGCTGGCCACCGACTTCCCCGGCTACCTGGGCTCGGGCATTCTCGCACCGCCCGCCGAGGGCGATGAATTCCAGATTATCTTCCGTTTCACCAACGAGCAGACCCTGCACAGCTGGGAGCATTCCGCGTCGCGGCGCGCCTGGCTGCAACGCGGTGATGGCTTGTTCGAACGCCCCAAAGAGACGCGCGTCAGCGGCATTGATGACTGGTTTGGCACTAATATGGTGCAAAAACCGCCGCGCTGGAAGCAAGCGGTCGCCATCTGGCTGGCGTTCTTTCCGGTCTCGCTGCTGTTCAACGTGGTCTTCGGCCACTGGCTGGCGCCACTCGACCTGGTGCCCAGAGTGCTGCTCAGCACCCTGGCCCTGACGCCGGTGATGGTCTACCTGTTCATCCCGTTGTCGACCCGTCTGCTGGCCCCCTGGCTGCACCCGACGCCGGCCAACGCCAGTCAACCGGCACGAGGGCTGCGCAGCCGCTGAGGCACGCCACGCAAGAGGCAGACAGTTCGGGTATGCTGGTGCATCACTGCACGCACAGACAAGTAGACTGCCCCGAACATGAATAGCCCTATCCTCGTAACCGGAGCCAGCCAACGCGTAGGGCTGGCCCTGGCGCTTGAACTGGCACAGGCCGGCCATACGGTGGTCAGTGCCAGTCGCAGCATTCTTGCGCAGTCGGCGCATCCGAACATCGTCCAGTTCCGCGCCGACCTCTGCCAGCAGGCCGACCGCCAGGCGCTGATCGAGCACCTGCACACCCACTACGACGGGCTGCGGGCGATCATCCACAACGCCTCGGTGTGGCTCGATGACGGCCTGGATAACCTCGACATGATGTTCCGCCTGCATGTCGAGGCGCCCTACCACCTCAACCTGGCCCTGGGTGAACTGCTGGCCAAGGTCGACAAGGCCGATATCATTCACATCTGCGACGAAACCTCCTCACGCGGCAGCAAGAGCCACATCGGCTACGCCGCGACCAAGGCTGCGCTGCAGAACATGGTGCTGTCGTTTGCCGAGAAATACGCGCCCAAGGTGCGCGTCAACGGTATCCTTCCGGGCTTGCTGATCCTCAAGGAAGGTGGCGACGAAGCCTACCGCCAGCAAACCTTGAAAAAAGCCCTGCTGGAGTTCGAACCCGGCGCCGGGCCGCTGATCGAGGCGGTCAAATACCTGCTCGACAGCCAGTACAGCACTGGCAGCCAGGTGGTCATCAATGGTGGCCGCCATCTGAAGAACCGCATGACCTGAGGGAAGCTCCCATGACCGCGCAACAACAACTCGAACTCGAAGCCGCCGCGTTCCGGCGCCTGGTCGAACACCTGCGAAAACGTACCGACGTGCAGAACATCGACCTGATGAACCTCTCCGGTTTCTGCCGTAACTGCCTGTCCAAGTGGTACAAGGCCGCAGCCGACGAGCAGCAGATCGAGCTGAGCATGGATGACGCCCGCGAAGCGGTGTACGGCATGCCCTATGCCCAGTGGAAAGCCCAATACCAGAAAGAAGCCAGCGCCGAGCAGCAAGCGGCGTTCGAACAAGGAAAACCTCGTGACTGATCTGAACACCCTGCGCGCCAGCCTTGCCAGCGGCGAACACGTTTTTGCCGATACCCTGGCGTTCATTGCCGAGCACTACAGCTACCAGCCTCAAGCGTTCAGCAATGGCGGCGTGGAGAACGCTGCCGGGCAAAACGAAGGCTCCTGCAAGACCTTGGGCCTGGCATTGCTCGAAGGCCTGAGCGACCAAGAGGCGCTGCTGGCGTTTGGCGAGCACTACCGCAGCGTAGTGGCCACGCCTGATGGCAGCGACCACGGCAATATCCGCGCGCTGATCGCCCATGGTCTGGCCGGGGTCAAGTTCGCTGAGCAGCCGCTCAAGCGTCTGGCCTGATTCGCTTCGCGGTAAATCCCGCTCCAACAGTGCTCTGTAGGAGCGGCGGTGCGCCGCTGCGACTTGCCCGCGAAGAGGCCAGAGCTGCCGCCATCAGCTGATGATCTGCCCCGGCACCTCAGCCCCCAGCTCCCCCTGCCCTAACCACCTCAGGGCAATCGCCCACAGCGCCTCGCGAAAACGATCGTGAAAAAACGCAAAATGGCCGATCTCATCCACTGAGATATCCCCAGGCGCCACCCGCAGATGCAGCCGCTCGGCGTGGGTCAGATACCCCAGCAGACGCTCAGTCGCCGCCACCGTGCCAAACGGATCATCGGTCAGGCTGATTGCCAATGTCGCTGCCCGCACTTGGGCAAACGGCAAGCTGTCCAGCGAGCGTCCACTGGGCCTGTGCTCAAAGCGCGGCGTGCGCGTGCTCCAGTCCTGCACCACCCCTGCCGGGGTATCCTCCAGCCAGCCCAGGCGCTTGCCCGGGAAATAGCCATAGACCCGCGTCAACAACGGCATCAGCACATGCCACTTGCCAAACAACTGCCAGCGCTGCTGCGCCGCATAGTCGCGCCAGTAGGCAAACTGCGCGCCGACCATCACCACCCGCCGCACCCGCTCGGCAGACGGCGCCAGGCCCACCGCCCAGCCGCCAAAGCTATGCCCCACCACATCCACGGGCTGCCCTGCGAACTGCTCGGCTGCGCGCTGCAACATGGCTTCGAAATCCAACCGCCCCCAGTCGCTCCACGAAGCACTGAACCCGCGCAACGACGCCGGCCGTGACTCGCCGATACCACGGTAATCGTAGGTCAGCACATCGAAGCCCTGGGCAAACAGGTAGTCGGCAAAACGCGAGTAGTAACGACAGCGCACCGAGGTCGCGGCATTGATGATCACCAGCGGACGCTGGGGATCGGGTTGGGCATGACGCCACTGGAAACCGCCGAGGCTGTAACCATCGGCGGCTGGCTGGCGAAAGGCACTGGCGGGTTGAGTGAGGCTGCTCATGGCGCGCTCCCTGCGGCGTCGCGCCTACAGGAAAAGGCGGACACACGAATTGTTGTCCGCCAACGCTAGCAAAAAATCAGCGCCAAGCCATCCCCTCAGGTCGTCGACAGGGCGCGAGCCACGCCTGGCTTGCGCAGCACTTCCAGGCGCGAACCGTGATAGCGGCTCTCGCGGAACAGTTTGAAGCGGCCGAACAGGCCGTACACATGCATCACCCGGCCCTGCTCGTGGTAGCCCATGCGCAGGTGCAGTTTCATCGCCGGCACGTTGTGCGTCTCGACCACATCCACCACCTTGTGGCAGCCCTTCTCGCGCATGATGTTCCACAGTGCGACCTGGGCGGTCACCGATAGCTCACTGCCAAAGTAGCGGCGGATCATTTCACCGCCGAACTCGAAGAATTCCCCCGGTTTGACCGGGAAGGTGCAGCCGTAATAGTGCTTGTCGTGATAGTCGACCACGCTGGCCCAGATGAAGGCGATCGCATCGCCCTGCTCGTCCAGGTACATGTGCCCGGTATGCCCGGCAGCGGCCAGTTCGCGCATGGTTTCGACGCGGTCGCCAAAGTGGCGAGCGAAGGCATCGGCATTGTCGGTGGTGATTTCCACCAGGGTGACCGGCGGGTGCTCTTTAAGCTTGCAAGGGGGGACGGGGCTGATCAAATCGCGTTCCATCCACAGCAGTTCCCAGTGGAAAAACACGTAACGTTCGAACAGCGTCTTGAAGGTGCGCTTGAGACCTTTTCGCCTTATGCGTTCTTGTAGTTTTTGCAGTGCACTCATACCGCCTCCCAGGCCACGGCGAAATTGCCCGGCCAATAACTGCGGTATAGATGGCGGCCATATCAAATGGCCAGCAGATAATGTGTTGCAAGATGTTAACAAGCCCAGGCGGGAACCGTACACCTGTGGAAAACAGATGCACGGTCAATGGCTTGCTTACAGCTCGACGCAGTCGAACCGTACGTCGGTGGCTACGTCTTGATCATAGTCAACATCCTGACGCTCGAAACCGAACAGGTTGAGGAACTGCTTCTTGTAACCGGCATAGTCGGTCAGCTCGAACAGATTCTCGGTGCTCACTTGCGGCCACAGGGCCTTGCAGGCGTCCTGAACGTCGTCGCGCAGCTCCCAGTCGTCCAGGCGCAGGCGGCCTTCGCTGTCCAGCTCGGCCGGCTGGCCATCGGCGCGGTACATACGATCACGGAACATGCGATCGAGCTGATCCTGAGTGCCTTCGTGGACGTTTTTCTCTTTCATGATCTTGAAGACCATCGACAGGTACAGCGGCATCACCGGGATGGCCGAGCTGGCCTGGGTCACTACCGACTTGAGCACGGCCACGTTAGCGCCGCCACCGACCTGCTTGTTCAGGCGCTTGGCGGTTTCGTCCAGGTCTTGCTTGGCCTTGCCCAGCGCCCCGTGCCAGTAGATCGGCCAGGTGATTTCAGTGCCGATGTAGCTGAAGGCGACAGTGCGCGCATCGTCGGTCAGCACGTCGGCCTGCGACAGGGCATCGATCCACAGCTGCCAGTCCTGGCCACCCATAACGGTCACGGTGTCGGCGATTTCCTGCTCGGTGGCAGGCTCGATGCTGGCTTCGATGACGGTGTCTTTGTTGGTGTCGATCGCGGTCGACTTGTACGGCTCGCCGATTGGCTTGAGCGCCGAGCGCACCAGCTCACCGGTCTGTGGCAGCTTGCGCACAGGCGAGGCCAGCGAGTAGATGACCAGGTCGACCTTGCCGCCCATTTCGTTCTTGATCAGCTCGATGACCTTGGCGCGGGCTTCGTCGGAGAAGGCATCGCCATTGATCGACTTGCTGTACAGGCCTTCGGCCTTGGCGAACTTGTCGAACGCGGCGGCGTTGTACCAGCCGGCGGTGCCTGGCTTGGTTTCGGTGCCCGGCTTTTCGAAGAACACGCCCAGGGTGTCGGCCTTGAAGCCGAATGCGGCGGTGATGCGCGCTGCCAGGCCGTAGCCGCTGGAAGCACCGATCACCAAGACCTTCTTCGGACCATCCTCGCGCACGCCCAGCTTGCGGGTGGCTTCGATCTGGTCACGGACGTTGAGCTCGCAGCCCTTGGGGTGAGTCGTGGTGCAGATGAAACCGCGAACCTTGGGATGAATGATGGCCAATGTCTGTACCTCGTCAGGTTTATGCTGAGGAGCCGCGCCGCATGGGCCGGATCCGTTGATCAGAGGGTGAGACTACCCCCGCAGGTTATCCGACACATATTACGGGGTGATTGAGTGATGCAAAAGGCTGCCGGCCACATCGCGGGACATGTCGCAGCGGCGCAGCAACTGTGGGAGCGGGCTTGCCCCGCGATGAGGCCAGCCCAGACACCTTCAGCCCGCCAGCTCACCCCGCAACCACGCCAGAAACTGCCGCGCCAGCGGGTCATCCTGGCTATCGCGATGCACCAGGCAGGCCCATGGCGGCGCAAGGGCGCGACCGATGCCGATGGCCGCCCGCTTGAAATTCACACCGTATCGCCGCCGCTGGCGCCCAGGCGCAGCAAGTACAGCCGCGGCAATCCGGATTTTGCGGCGGGGTATATCAACTACTTCGTGATCAACGGAGCGGTGATTGCGCCGCAGTTTGGCGACAAGCGTGCGGACGGCAAGGCGCGTGACTTGCTGGTGAAGCTGTATCCAGGGCGCGAAGTGGTGCAGCTGGATATCGAGGCGATTGCGGCTGGGGGTGGCGGGATTCACTGCGTTACCCATCAGTGTCCCGCTGTGTGACTGATGGTCAATGGGGCTGCTTTGCAGCCCTTCGCGGCGGTTCGGCGTCCCGACAAGCCCGCTCCCACAGGGGTAGCGGAGATCTTGAGGGTAGCGTAGTACCTGTGGGAGCGGGCTTGCCCGCGAAGGGCCGCAAGCGGCCCCATTCACCAATCCCTCAGGGATAGCGCAGACCTTGAGGGTAGCGCAGTACCTGTGGGAGCGGGCTTGTCGGGACGCCGAACCGCCGCGAAGGGCTGCAGAGCAGCCCCATTCACCGATCCCCAGGCCCCCGCCGCCACCCGGTAATCATCGACCAGGGCAAGTTCTCACCCAGCCGCACACTCTCGACCAGTGCCGCCAGCACATGCATGCACACCAGCGCCAACAAGGCATTGGCCAGCACACTGTGCAAATCCACCGGCCAATCCGCGCCCCATAGCGCGTCGACTTCCTGCGACAACCACCCAGTCAGCCCAAGCCCGGCGATACAGCCAAGCATCGCCAGCATCACCAACGCGCCAATCGGCGAATGCCCCAACCGGTGATACGGCTCGCCCCGCAGCAGCGCCCGAGCGTGCGCCGCCAAGCGCGCACGGGTCGGCCAAAAGTCCACCCAACGGGCACTGCGCGGGCCAACGAAACCCCATAGCAGCCGCAGCAGCAGGCAGCCAAGCGCGTAGTAACCCAGCCACTGATGCCAATCGTCGCCTTCTTCATTGAAGAAATAATTGGCGAAGAACACCACGGCAAACGACAGGTGACAAACGCGCAACAGCGGATCCCACAGCCGCACCCTGGCGGCTGGCATCAGTCTTCGATCTCGGTTTTCACCGCCTTGCCAGTGACCGGGTCATGATAGATCTCGACCTTGCGGCCATCCTTGTCGTAGCCATAGATCTCGTAGCAGTTGCCTTTGGTGACCTTGAACTTGTTGATCTGGTAGCCCTGCTCCTTGAGCTGGGTCTGGAATTTCTCTGGGTCTTGCCAGGTACTTTTCTCGGCGGTGGTGCATTGCGGCGAAGCGAGGGAAAGGCCACTGACAAGCAGCAACGTGAGCAGGATCAAGGTACGCATGACGATAAGCTCCAGTGAGAGTGAAACAGCACGCGGCGCGGCCAAGCTCATCTAGCGTAGCTGCGAATGCCTGGCGATGCTGGCTGCCACTGCTGCTGCCCCCGGGGACCATTCATTTGCATTTCAGATCAATCACAAAGAAAAACAAACTTAACAAATCAACCAATCCCGCCGATGCTGGTGGGAATGCGCCGCTGTCCAGGCGCCCCACCCTTCATGGAGAACAACAAAATGAATGAAGTCGTCATCGTCGCCGCCACCCGTACGGCCATTGGCAGTTTCCAGGGGGCGCTGGCCAGCGTGCCAGCGGTCGAGCTGGGCGCTGCGGTGATCAAGCGCCTGCTGGAGCAAACCGGGCTGGACCCCGCCCAAGTCGATGAAGTGATCCTCGGCCAAGTGCTGACCGCAGGCGCCGGGCAGAACCCCGCACGCCAGGCGGCGGTCAAGGCCGGCCTGCCGTTCGCAGTACCGGCGCTGACCCTGAACAAGGTCTGCGGCTCGGGCCTCAAAGCACTGCACCTGGCCACTCAGGCGATTCGCTGTGGCGATGCCGAGGTGGTGATTGCGGGCGGCCAGGAGAACATGAGCCTGTCGCCCTACGTCATGCCATCGGCGCGTAGCGGCCAGCGCATGGGCCATGGGCAGTTGATCGACAGCATGATCAGCGATGGCCTGTGGGATGCGTTCAACGATTACCACATGGGCATCACGGCCGAGAACCTGGTGGACAAGTTCGACATCAGCCGCGAGCAGCAGGACGCCTTTGCCGCTGAATCCCAGCGCAAGGCGATTGCCGCCATCGAGGCTGGGCGCTTCAAAGATGAAATTACCCCGATCGTGCTGGCGCAGAAAAAAGGCGAACCGAAAGTGGTCGACCGTGACGAACAACCGCGCGCTGACACCACGGCCGAGTCGCTGGCCAAACTGCGCCCGGCATTCAAGAAGGATGGCAGCGTGACGGCGGGCAATGCCTCCAGCCTCAACGATGGCGCTGCGGCGGTGCTGCTGATGAGTGCGGACAAAGCCAAGGCGCTGGGCCTGCCGGTGCTGGCGAAGATTGCCGGTTATGCCAGTGCCGGGGTCGATCCGGCGATCATGGGCATCGGGCCGGTATCGGCGACCCAGCGTTGCCTGGCCAAGGCCGGTTGGACGCTGGGCGATCTGGACTTGATCGAAGCCAACGAGGCGTTTGCCGCTCAGGCGCTGGCGGTGGGTAAATCGCTGGAGTGGGATGCTGCGCGGGTCAACGTCAACGGCGGCGCGATTGCCCTGGGGCATCCGATTGGGGCTTCGGGGTGCCGGGTGCTGGTCACGCTGTTGCACGAGATGATCAAGCGCGATGCCAAGAAGGGGCTGGCGACCTTGTGCATTGGCGGCGGGCAAGGCGTGGCATTGGCGATCGAGCGCGAGTGATTTTTCGCCAGTGAGATTTTTGGGGCTGCGTTGCGGCCCCAACAACCCCCAGTTCAGAATCGATCTAAGCCCGCACAACGCAAAACGGGACGCAGTGCGTCCCGTTGTTTTGCTCAACTACCTGTTCAAGCCACCGCCGCACCACGCAGCTCGCGCGCAGCGGCGACCATGTTCACCAGTGCCGCCTCGGTCTCAGGCCAGCCACGGGTCTTCAGGCCGCAGTCGGGGTTGACCCACAGACGCTCAGCGGGAATGCGCTGCGCAGCCTTGCGCAGCAGCTTGACCATCTCCTCACGGCTCGGCACCCGCGGCGAGTGAATGTCGTACACGCCAGGGCCGATCTCGTTCGGGTAGTCGAACTTCTCGAACGCCTCCAGCAGCTCCATGTCCGAGCGCGAGGTTTCGATGGTGATTACGTCAGCGTCCATCGCCGCGATCGACTCGATCACATCGTTGAACTCGCTGTAGCACATGTGGGTGTGGATCTGGGTTTCATCACGCACCCCCGAGGCGCACAGGCGGAAGGCTTCGGTGGCCCACTCCAGGTAATTGGCCCAGGCGCTCTTGCGCAGCGGCAGGCCTTCGCGGAAGGCTGCTTCGTCGATCTGCACGATCTTGATGCCCGCCGCTTCCAGGTCCACCACCTCGTCACGAATCGCCAGCGCCAGCTGCCGGGCCTGCACTTCGCGGCTGACGTCTTCACGCGGGAACGACCACATCAGCATGGTGACCGGGCCAGTCAGCATGCCCTTCATGACCTTGCGGGTCAGGCCCTGGGCGTACTTGATCCACTCTACGGTCATGGCTTTGGGGCGGCTCAGGTCACCGAAGATCACCGCCGGCTTGACGCAGCGCGAGCCGTAGCTCTGCACCCAGCCGAAGCGGGTGAACACATAGCCGTCGAGCTGCTCGGCGAAGTACTCGACCATGTCGTTGCGCTCGGCCTCGCCGTGTACCAGCACGTCCAGCCCCAGTTGCTCCTGGATTTGCACCGCGTGGCGGATTTCGCTGTGCATGGCCTCGACATACTCGGCCTCGGTCAACTTGCCCTGCTTGAACGACTGACGCGCCAGACGGATCGCCGAAGTCTGTGGGAACGAGCCAATGGTAGTGGTCGGATACGCCGGCAGGTCCAGCCCCGCCCGCTGCTTGACGATGCGTTGCTCAAAGGCCGACAGACGCTGGCTGTCAGCCGGCTTGATCGCCGCCAGACGGGCCTGCACAGCCGGTTTGTGAATGCGCGGCGAGGCCGCGCGGCTGGCCTGTACGGCGCGGCTGTCTTCCAGTGCGGCGTGCACGTCGGCGGCGCCTGGCTGGTTGATGGCCTTGGTCAGCACAGCGACTTCCTGGCACTTTTGCACGGCAAAGGCCAACCAGCTTCTCAGCTCGGCATCGAGCTGGTCTTCCCGGGCCAGGTCCACCGGGCTGTGCAGCAGCGAGCACGACGGCGCGACCCATAGCCGATCACCCAAACGCCCGGCGGCATGGCGCAGCACGTCGAGGGCTTTTTCCAGATCGCAGCGCCAGACGTTGCGTCCATTGACCACGCCCAGCGACAGAACCTTGTAGGCCGGCAAGCGGTCGAGGATGGTCGGGTACTGCTCGGGGGCGCGCACCAGGTCGATGTGCAGGCCATCGACCGGCAGATTCGCCGCCAGGCCGAGGTTGTCTTCCAGGCCACCGAAGTAAGTCGCGACCAGCTTTTTCAGCGGCGCACGCTGAAGGATGTTGTAGACCCGCTCGTAGGCGTTTTTCCAGTTCTGTGGCAGATCCAGCACCAGGATCGGCTCATCGATCTGCACCCACTCCACGCCCTGCGCGGCCAGGCGGTTGAAGATCTCGTCGTACAGCGGCAGCAGGCGGTCGACCAGTTCCAGCTTGTCGAACTCAGTGCCCTTGGTCTTGCCCAGCCACAGGTAAGTCAGCGGACCGATCACCACCGGCTTGACCGCATGGCCCAGCGCCTTGGCTTCGGCGACTTCCTCGAACAACTGCTCCCAGCTCAGGGTGAACTGTTGCTCGGCGGTGAATTCCGGGACCAGGTAGTGGTAGTTGGTGTCGAACCACTTGGTCATCTCCTGGGCGTGGGCGCCGCCGCAGCAGTTGTCGCTGCGGTCCGTCGCCACGGCGCCACGGGCCATGCTGAACAGGGTGTGCAGGGTCGGCTTGGCGCCGTTTTGGCCACGAAAGCGCTCCGGGATCACGCCGAAGGTCAGCGAGTGGGTCAGGACCTGGTCGTACCAGGCGAAGTCGCCGACCGGCAGCAGCTCGATGCCAGCGTCTTTTTGCGCCTGCCAGTGGGCGGCACGCAACGCGCTGCCTACGGCGCGCAGGCCGGCTTCGTCGAGTTCGCCTTTCCAGAAAGCTTCCTGGGCTTTTTTCAGCTCACGATCGCGGCCGATGCGTGGAAAACCCAGGTTGTGTGCCAGTGCCATGTGCCTTGTCCCTTAGAGTGGAAATTCAATGAGGGAAGTTTGGCGGCACGGGCATCGTGAGACAAACTCATATAATTTAAGATGATCACGAGATTCATTCATGAGGCAGAGGTATTGGGGCTGCTGCGCAGCCCTTCGCGGGCAAGCCCGCTCCCACAGGTTCACCGCCAGCCGAAAGAACGGCGCGGTACCTGTGGGAGCGGGCTTGCCCGCGAACAGGCCAGATCATCCACCACACCTACCCCAGCTACCGCGCCGTTCTTCCGGCTGGCAATGAGCCTGTGGGAGCGGGCTTGCCCGCGAGAGGCCAGATCATCCACCACACCTACCCCAGGTACCGCGCCGTTCTTCCGGCTGGCAATGAGCCTGTGGGAGCGGGCTTGCCCGCGAAGAGGCCAGATCATCCACCACACCTACCCCAGCTACCGCGCCGTTCTTCCGGCTGGCGGTGAACCTGTGGGAGCGGGCTTGCCCGCGAAGAGGCCAGATCATCCAACACACCTACCCCAGCTACCGCGCCGTTCTTCCGGCTGGCAATGAGCCTGTATGAGCGGGCTTGCCCGCGAACAGGCCAGATCATCCACCACACCTACCCCAGGTACCGCGCCGTTCTTCCGGCTGGCGGTGAACCTGTGGGAGCGGGCTTGCCCGCGAAGAGGCCTGATCATCCACCACACCTACCACAGGTACCGCGCCGTTCTTCCGGCTGGCGGTGAACCTGTGGGAGCGGGCTTGCCCGCGAAGAGGCCTGATCATCCACCACACCTACCACAGCTACCGCGCCGTTCTTCCGGCTGGCAATGAGCCTGCAGGCTTGTCGGGGCGCCGAACCGCCGCGAAGGGCCACAAACCCGCCCCCGACAATCTCAATGTCTCAACCAAATCACTAAGCTGCGCATCCAGACAAGTACCCACCCCGCACATCGCGCAAAATGCCAGCCTACCCCAGCCCGGTACCCAGCCCGCCATGAGCCAGCTGAAAGACGCCCTGCACGAACACACCTTCGTCTGCGTCATGGAGTTCGTCCCCAAGCCCAGCGCCGAGCGCTTCGCCGCCCTCGAAGCGATCATGGCCCGCAAGCAGCTGTGCGGCTGGCCGCTGACCGTGGCCATAGGCGACCGGGTCGGCAGCCCGCTGGACATGTCGCCGCTGGACGCTTTCACCTCCCTCGACACGCCCGTTCCCGCCCTGTTGCACTTCTCCGGCAAAGACCGCGAACGCCAAGACCTGCTCGCCCAGCTCAAACGCATGGACAACGCCGGCCTCGACCAACTGCTGATCCTCACCGGCGACCGCCTCCCCGGCCACCAGCCCGGCCAACGCCCGGTGCGCTACCTCGAATCGGTCGCGGCGCTACAAATCACCCGCCAAGCCCGCCCTGACTGGCTGCTCGGCGCCGCACTCAACCCGTTCAAGTACCACGAGGAAGAAGGCGCCGCGCAATACTTCAAAGCCGAGAAAAAACTCAGCGCCGGAGCGGATTTTCTCACCCTGCAAATGGGCTATGACGACCGCAAGCACCAGGAAGCGCTGCACTGGATGCGCCGCCAGCGCACACCCAAGCCGCTGATCGCCTGCCTGATGGCCCTGACCCACGGCCGCGCCAAGATGCTCGAACACGTGGCAGGCGCGGTGGTCAGCCCAGCGATGCGCGACATCCTCGCAGCCGAGCTGGACGTGTCCAAGGCCTTCGCCCAGACCCGCAGCATCGAGCGCCTGGCGCTGCAGGTGATCGGTTTGAAGTTGATGGGCTATGCGGGCGTGCACCTTTCCGGCATCCATGACCTGGCCCAGTTCCAAGCGTTGGAGCAGGCGCTGCACACCCAGCAAGGGGAAATCCACACCCTGGAGCAATGGGCACCCGCCTGGGCTGCCAGCTGGCAAATGCCCGGCTTGCCCGCAGTCACCTTCAACCCACCCGGCGCCCACTGGCGGTTGGGCGAGTCGCGCGTCAGCGCCAGCCGCACAGAGCAGGCCCGCTACCACGTGCTGTCTGGCTTGCACTCACTGTTGTTCGACCGCAGCAACTGGCTCAGCCGCAGCTTCGGCTGGGCCGTCACCCGCCCGGTTTGGCGCACAGCCCAAGGCGCGCGCCTGCTGCACCAGCTGGAACGCAGCATCAAACGCCCCCTGCTCGGCTGCGACACCTGCGGGCGTTGCCGCCTCGAAGACACCCTCTACATCTGCCCGGAAAGCTGCCCAAAAGGGCTGGCCAACGGCCCCTGCGGTGGCACCTCGCTCAACCGCTGCGAGTTCGGCGACCGCGAGTGCGTGCACAGCGTCAAATACCGCACCGCCAAATCCGTCCAGCAAACCGCAGTCCTCACCGACCGCCTGATCCCCTGCATCGAACTCCCCACCCGCCACCAAAGCTCCTGGCCAACCTGGTTCAACCCCACCCTTACAACCCCCCCTGAACCCTGTGGGAGCGGCGGTGCGCCGCTGCGACTTGCCCGCGAAGAGGCCCGCCCAGCCAGCCCAAAACCCTCAGCCCATCATCTCAAGCCGGCCCACACCGAACGCCCCGCCGAAATCGACAGCTAACCCGCCCTCCCCCCATCAACGATAAACGGCCCCCGAAAAAGTTGCCGTTTATCCCAGCGCTCCTATATTCACTGAGTCCCTGCCAAGCGGCCCCTTCGAGCGTGAACATGGCCCATGCTGCCCAGTTCATCATTTGCGAGCACTGCGACTGCGTCTACGAAAAGGTCCCGCTCGCCAAGCACCAGAAAACCGTCTGCAGCCGCTGCGCCGGCGTGCTCCAGCGCTACAACGGCCTCACGGTGCAACAGCGCCTAGCGTTGAGCATCACCGCCGCCATGCTCTGGCTATTCGCCAACTTCTACCCGGTGATGAGCATCAGCATGCAGGGCCTGAAAAACAGCGCGACCCTGTGGGATTCGGTCCTGGCCTTGAGCCAAGGCCCGATCACCTTCATGGCCATGGTCGCCGCCATCGCCATCATCATCGCCCCGGCCTTCCAACTGATGCTGCTGACCTGGGTGCTTAGCTTCGCCCTCGCGCAACGCCGCGCCCCCGGCTTCAAGCTGGCCATGCGCTGGCTGGAAACCCTACGTCCGTGGAGCATGCTCGAAGTGTGCCTGCTCGGCGCCATGGTCGCGGTGTTCAAGCTGGCCGGCATGCTCGACGTACTGCCCGGCATCGGCCTGTTCGCCCTGGCCGCGCTGAGCCTGTTGCTGATCCGCATTGCCGGGCGCGATGTGCGCGACCTGTGGGACCTGCTATGAAGCGCCCACCCACCGCCAGCGAACTCAACCTGTGCCTGTGCCACAGCTGCGGCCTGGCCTGCGACATGAGCAACGAGCCGCACCGCTGCCCACGCTGCGACGCGCCTCTACACCGACGCAAGACCAACTCACTGGCGCGCACCTGGGCCTACATGCTCGCCGCCCTGGCCTTCTACGTGCCAGCCAACCTGCTGCCAGTGATGAACACCACCCTGCTCGGCGACGGCGCCGACAGCACCATCATGAGCGGCGTGCTGGAGTTCTGGGAGCACGGCGCGTGGGACATCGCCCTGATCATCTTCATCGCCAGCATCGCCGTGCCCGGGGTCAAGTTCGTCGCCCTGTCGCTGCTGCTGATCACCGTCCAGCGCGGCAGCGACTGGGCGCGCAAGGAGCGCTCCAAGCTGTACCGCTTCGTCGAGCTGATCGGCTACTGGTCGATGCTCGACGTGCTGGTGGTGGCACTGGTCGCCGCCCTCGTGCAATTCCAAGCGCTGGGCACCATCGAGCCACGCCCGGGCATTCTATTCTTCGGCTTGGTGGTGGTGTTCACCATGCTTTCGGCCATGAGCTTCGACCCCCGCCTGATCTGGGAACCACCCGCCACCAAGGAGCGCACGGATGTCGTCACCCACTGATCAAGCCCCCCGCGAGCCCGCCCGGCCAGAGGTGAAAACCCGCCGCTTCAGCGTATCGCTGGTGTGGATCGTGCCCATCGTCGCGGTGCTGGTCGGCCTGTCGCTGGTGATCCACCGCACAATGCAGGAAGGCCCGACCATCACCCTCACCTTCAAGACCGGCGCCGGCCTCACCGCCAACAAGACCGAAGTCAAATACCGCAGCGTAGTCATCGGCCACGTGTCGGAAGTGGCCCTGAGCGATGATCAGAAAAGCGTCAACGCCACGGTCAAACTGGACAAACAAGCCGAAGGTTTCACCCGCGAAGATTCGCAATTCTGGGTAGTCCGCCCGCGCATTGGTGCCGGGGGCGTGTCCGGCATCGACACCCTGCTGTCGGGCGACTACGTCGGCGCCGACATCGGCCAGTCCAACACCCGCGCCAAGCACTTCACCGGCCTGGAAAACCCGCCCCCGATCACCTACGGCGAACCCGGCAAACGCTTCACCCTGCACGCGCCCGACTTGGGCTCGGTGGATATCGGCTCGCCGGTCTACTACCGCAAGATCCCGGTCGGCCAAGTGGTCGCCTACGCCCTGGATGCCGACGGCAAAGGGGTGAACATCGAAGTGTTCATCCACGCCCCCAACGATGCCTACGTCACCGAAAACACCCGTTTCTGGAACGCCAGCGGCGTCGATGTGAATGTCGGCGCCAATGGCGTCTCGGTGAAGACCGAATCGCTGTCCACCCTGATCGTCGGCGGCATCGCCTTCCGCGCCCCCGAGTACAGCCCCAACGACAGCCCCGCCGCCGAAGACAAGACCTACGAGCTGTTCGCCGACCAGCAAACCGCCCTCGCCCCGCCCAACGGCAAGGCGCAGTACTTCACCCTGCGCTTCGACCAGGCCCTGCGCGGCCTCAAGGTCGACGCCCCGGTGGAATTTCTCGGCGTAGAAATTGGCCGCGTGGTGTCGGTGAACCTCGACTTCGACGAAGTCAAACGCAGCTTCCCGGTTAACGTCGGCATCGTTATTTATCCGCAACGGCTCGGCCAGGCCCACGTGAAGATGCTCAAAGTGCTCAAGCACAACCCCGAAGACCTCAGTGCTTCGGTCAAACTGTTCAGCACCTTCGTCGACAACGGCCTGCGCGCCCAAGCCCGCAGCGGCAACCTGCTCACCGGCCAGCTGTACATCGCCCTGGACTTCTTCCCCAAGGCACCGAAAGTCGCCTTCGACCTCAATGCCCGGCCCATCGCCATCCCAACCATCCCCGGCAGCCTGGAAGTGCTGCAAGAGCAATTGCAGGCCATGGTCGAGAAGATCAATAAACTGCCGGTCGAACGCATCGCCAGCAACCTCGACAGCAACCTGGTCGAGCTGCGCAAAAGCCTTGCCCAGTTCAACAGCAAGACCCTGCCCCGCGTGCAAGACACCCTCGCCCACGTCAGCCAAACCCTGCAATCGGCCAACTCGACCCTGGCCGAAGACTCACCGCAGCGCGAAAAACTCACCGAAACCCTCGACGAACTCGCACGCATGTCGCGCTCGCTGCGCGAGCTCTCCGACTACCTCGGACGCAACCCCGAATCGCTGATCCGCGGCCGCCCCGCCAACGCCGCGCCCCTGGACCTGCAAGGCCCACCGCGCAACTGACCGCAGGAGCGAAACCCATGACCCCACGGCACACCCTCCCGCTACTCTGCACCCTGGCCCTGCTCGCCGCGTGCCGCAGCGACCCGATTGCCTTTCACACCCTGACCCCGGTGCACGCCCCCACCCAGGCCAGCAGCAACGCCGCCGAAGTGATGATCGAAGGCATCAGCGTGCCGCCGCAGGTCGACCGGGCGCAGATCGTCATTCGCCAAGGCAGCAACGGCCTGGCCATTCTTGAAACCGAGTGGTGGGGCGCGAGCCTCAGTGAAGAGCTGCGCAGTGCCCTGGTGGTGCAACTGGGCAACGGCAGCGCGGCGCGCAAAGTGGCGGTGAAGATCAACGTGCAGCGCTTTGACTCGATCCCCGGGCAGTACGCACTGATCGATGCCCGCTGGCGCCTGCGCGGGGCTGAGGGTGGGGAGATGCTCAACTGCCACAGCCTGCTGCAAACGCCCGCCGGGCCGGAGATCGAGGACTTGGTCCGTGCGCAGCAGAACAACGTGCAAGGGCTGGCCACGCAGATTCGTCAGGCGGCTGGGAATCTGCGCGGGGGGTGCCCTGGCGAGCGTTGAGTCAGCTGCTGTCGGCTAGGGCGTTGTCGCCGGTATCGAGGAGTTTTCCACATTGCTCGCTGGCCAGGCGGCTGATGATGCGGATCGCCTGGTGGATGCCCGCGGTGTTGCGAAAGCTCAGGCGCGGGTTGTGTTCGCACTCGAGCATGTCGTCGTGCTGGACCAGGGCTTCGGCCAGCAGTTCTAGGGTCCAGGTGTAGCTTTGCAGGGTGGAGAGGCGTTCTTGGTCAGGCATGGGGGGCCTGCCTTGGGGTTGTGGTGGGTTGGGATGCCGTCGGGAGTGGGCGGCGGAGAGCGGATGCGAGGATCCTGCTCAGAATGCGGATAGGCATGCATGAGACTCCAAGTTTTAGATTGGAGCTACCACGATCCTTCCTACGGGATTGGGTGGCAGCTGTGCATGGGGTAGGAATACCGGGAAACTTGGAACCCGGCCAGGCCGAAGCCTGCCCACACACAGCCGCCATAACACAAGACAGCGGGCACAAAAAAAGCGCCTGCTCAGTGATAGGGGCGCCTAGTGCGTGCGCCAAGTTTACCAACGGGTTCCTACGCCCGGTCACGGAATTTGCCGCGACCTGGCCAATTTAGACCTAGAGGCTTGGCGGGGCAAGGGGCAGCGGAGACAGAATTCTCCTTCAATGATGAAGGAAATGGTGATCAGCCTTCCAACACTTAAGTCGCCATGTTTTCAGCGGATTAAGCTGCGAACTACCACAAATAGAACCGTTAGCCCCACGACACCGGAAGCGATCAGCCAGCCAGAGGAAGCCATCGCGTGGAAAAAACTAGGGAAGAATGGCGTTTTCTCTAGTTTAACGAGTGCCAGGCAAAGCCATGGCATCAGAATGATGTAAAGCAGAGGGATGTAGACGACTGCCTGAAGGACTAGGGTTAGTCCGCCAGCCCAGTCATTCCAGTGACGAGGGTTAGACATGGTGTGCTTCCTTTTCTTGACTAGGACTTGAGAATCGTCCGCTTCCTGAGTGCCTCAGGCCCGATCAATGAGGCCGTGGCGTGAAGGAAAACGAGCCTAGCAGAAACGGTAAGGGCGCTCAAAATGGGGTTTGGGGGGGCATCGGCAGATGCTGCGGACTTCTGAAAAGTCTAAGGCTGGTGCGGAGACAGGAATCGAAGCATCACGAAAGGTTCTCAATCCAATGAATATTATTTTTCAGGGTACAACTCTTTATCTCTAAAGTTATCCTCAGCCTATTTCCAAGCTCTCGATTACCATGAACAAACCTGACAGGAGGGTGAAAGCCGCTGAGGCTTTCTACACCCGCCAAAGCCACCCTCAGGCTGTGATGGGGAATGATAGCTATAGCGGTCTTGGCGGAGGGCAACTATGAGCTTAATCAAGCGTAAGTTCTCTGCGCGACTACTTATCCCAAGCTGAAGCAACTCTGCGAGCACGAGAAAAAACTCCAATTAACCTGGGCTTCTGAAGGTGGAAGGTTCCCTCAAGAACCATAGAAGCTTCCATTACATACCCACTCGTGAATATGACCGGTATGTTGGGCCACCACTGAACAATTTGGCACAAAAATCCGCTTCTCGAGACCTATCTGTACTCCACTGCCGCTACGTGGGAATATCGAGATTTATGTCTGCCGGCTTTAGAAGTCTACAACCCCAAATTTTTCCTCGGTAAAGTCGTCGTTATTGTGTGAGCTTGCGACCCGTACGTTTTTCTCATATTTAAGATAGTGAGAGTCTTAGAAGAGCCCACTGTCGAATGCGTTAATCTACAGAAAACAAGTTCTTGCCCACTAACGTATAGGCGACCCTTCGAGCTCTTTGATATTCTTGGTATAACGCAATAGCTGAAGGATCACTTCGATCGACCACATGAGGTCTAAAATCACCGGCCAATATCATTGCATTCTCAGCGTGAAGTAGCATCTCGTCGAACATATTTAGATTTGCATTCAGCCAGTTTGCAAGTTCAAAGTAGTTCTCAACCACATCCTCTCCCGCCCTTATGGCAAGCAGAGATTTAACGCTCATAGGATATTCATTGTTTTTAGCTCTTTCAATTACACCGAATATCATTCCAATGAACAACTGCCCGCTAAACAACCGATTTTCAAAATTGTGTGGATCGCCCCGCAATCCGTACTTTATTCTTACTGGTTTCGAGTGAGAGAAATATCTTTCGACGAGTAAATCTGCTCGATGCTCGTATGCCTGAAGCATCTCAAGCTGAACTATTTTTTTTGTTCTATCCTTTAAATCAGAAAATTTTACTAATTCAACATTCGTTTTCTGCGCGGCTTCCCAAGCTCCACTCTGAAAACCTTTCTCAGAGATCAAGAAGCCTCGATCTGCGCCTGTGTCGTCAACAATAGATCTTAGCGCTAAGACTTTCTCTTTTGGCACGTTGCTCCTCCACGACTTGGCCTCCACAATCCACGTCATATTGGCGCCTAGAAATTTGGTTGACACCAAAACGTCAACGTCATGGGACGTTCTAGCTCCCTCAACCGATACATTAGTCTTGGCAGAAACGCCTAGCGCTCGGAAGTGCTCCGCTATCTGTTCCTGGAAATCATACCACTGCTTGGGCTTCGTCATCTTCGGTTGTATGCTGAGATTCGAGACTGGGCTATTGCGTGACGCTAGAAATCTTTCGTAGGAGGGAGATCGCTGCGCTTATGCCCGTATGTGACAAGCTAAAATATAGCTTCTCGTTTTTGTTAAACGCCTCAAAATGGGGACTGAAACGTTGGTTAAAAAATCTGCTCACGTTATTCTTATCCATGGGGAGATACTTATCTCCTTTTATCCTCAAACCTGGAATGTTAGATTCCGCATTTCTCGCGATCTGCGTAGTGGTCAGCGGAAGTAGTCCTTTTTTATGATCAATGAGCATAGATATAAGAAGCGCTTGCTCAAGCGGAAGAAAATCCACCACTTTAGAAATATCGCAATTAAACGATATCAAATGAGAATCATCAGTTAGAGACCGAAGGGTCATTCTTATATAGGAAAATATGCTATTCTCGTTCTGTATTACTTTAGATTGTGCACGAATCGCATCAAGTCCCATTGCATTTTGCGCTTCATTTTTTTTGCGGAATTCAGGCATGCTAATAGGTGCATCAGCGCGATTTCTTTTACGGTTGCGCTGGTATCTAATTTCAAGGCTGCTGTCTATGTAAAGTGTCTCGATACTAATACCTGAAAGCTCCCCCTCTAAGATTTTAATTTCTTCAGGTGAGCGAAAGCCTGTAATGACAATGCCCGTTGTCGGCATATTTTTGAGGTAAGAGGCAATCTGACGGGCCACAATTCCTGGATCTTTTTTTAAAGCATCTGCGGCAAAGTTTTGTATCTTCATCGAGGTCGTGTATCCATGCCTAGAATACAGTGCGCACCTCATGAAATCACTTGCCTCTATGTGTTGGTAAGCATAAAAACGTGTTAGGGAAGATGCCAATACAGTTTTACCCGCACATGTAGCGCCGCAGATTATGAAGTTTCTCCTTGGGAAAAGCTCTCCCTGCAACGGTTTTACCTGAGACTGCTTGGTATCAAGAAGATCTTTTTTTCTTAGAAATGAGATCAGCTTTTGCAAAGCTAGACTTCTGAAGTCGTACTTCAGACTGGAGCTGATTGACAGCTGGCTTATAGGTTTTTTTGCACCTTTTGGCACAAACCATTTGTTAAATGTTTTATTATCTAACCATGGATATACTTTATTGGTCTTGAAAGAGGTCTCTTCATCAACAATAGCCCCAGCGACTTCACCTACAAAGATTTTATATGTTTCCTCAGGCGTGTCACGCAGGTGTGGCGGCAGATACAATACAATATCCGACCTAACCGTGACTCTTCTGTTGTTGCCTAGCAACTTCAGCTGTTGATCCAAGTCGGAGAATGAGGTTTCTCTCATCCAATATTTTACGTCTACACCAGGAAATTCTTTGCCTTTGCTAAGAGCTTCGATGGCTATTGAGGTATCCTCGATAAAGAAAATGCGGTGCTGGTGTTTTGATGCATATCTTGCTAGAAGACTAGCATTCTCGTTATCAGTAATGAAAGCCATATCGGGCTGAAGAGGCTGATCATTTCCTCCAGCGTTTTTTGCCAGTTTAAGGTTTGCGCTCTGAATGCTTTCTTTTAATAGCTCATCCCGATCGTCGATACGCGGCTCATAGTATGGCTTCCCATAGTTAGGAGGCGGCAACAGCATGATTGGATGCTCACGAAGCAGATATTCAAAATGGGCTATTTTTGTTAGGTTTGAGGACAGAAAGAAAAGTTTAATCAATTTCTAAAGTCCTCCCTGAATTGTTGGGTAAGCATTTTGTCAGCCAGTAGTCATTTGCCAGATTAAGACTAGCGAATACTGCATCTATATCATCAGACATGAAGTATATAGCTGGGCCTAAGCTAGAGAGACCAACGCATTTGGCTCCTGTCTCATGCAGAAATTTTCTTAGGTCAGTAAGGGTGTGCACCTGTGCACGCCATTCTGCCTCTTTCCACTCAGTTCCCTGTATAGCGTTGACTGCCGAACAGAATGTGTCAAAATCCGACTCAATCGCGCTGCACGCCATCCCTGACAAAGCATGATAAATAGATTGCTGAACCGAGAGTGGATCTACAGGGCAGGTTCTATTGAAAAAATTAATCTCTTCCTCTGCTGAAACTCTATAAGCTTTCGGTGCCACAATGATGCCAATTTCCCAACTGCTCGGTAAAGGAAGATTCATTATTTGGGTCGGCAAGGTGGGTGGACCTTGTCTAGCGGAAGATGGGGCTAACGGTATACCGGTAGACTTAACCCCAAGGTCTATACTCATACCTCCACTGAAATAGGTATTAACCCCTACTCCAGAAGTCCCACCTCTTCCGGATGCTAATACAACCTGTTTTATATCAGCATCGACATTATTGAAGCGGAATGCAGCCTCGACACACGCCAATCGGGTGGATGTGCCAGTTCCAAATCCACTATGCGGCGCTGGGCCGGACAAAAATGTTATAGAAAACTTCTGCACATACGCACCTGATGCATATAGCTGGTGCAGAAAAGCTATCAAAGCACCAATTTCTAGATCTGAGTAACCGGTCGCTCGATTGTCGATTACTTTGAAATTTTCGCATGCGGCGAACTCAATTACTGTATCTACCCCAGCTATACAAAATCCAACACCTCCGTTTTGTCGGTACCCGCTATTGCTCATATCAAATAAATTGACATGAATGCGTCCAGGTGCTGTGATTTTTATTTTTTTACGCATGATTGACCGAAGAGTTTTTTATTGCTTCATTAATATACTGGAGGTATGGCTTTATATACCGACCATCCTTGTGAAATTTTATAGCAGGAGTATCTCTGCTTGGTATATCTTTAAATATTGGGCCAACTAAACAATATGAACCCGCGAGAAATATACTGTGCGAAGGCTCGAAGTCATAATAGAGAACTTTAAAGTTCAAAGGGTACTTCGCCTCGATAGCCTGTGCCTTCGGGAGAGTTTTATTATTAAAGTCTGAGAGATTCGGTTCAACGAGGTATCTTACCTTTGGCAGAAGCAGAGTCACGTCGACATTTCGCGCCATTGCTTCTAGGAGGTCCTGCGATTGGCTATTTGAAGAGTTTGCGAAGTCTTCAAGTAACCTATTGCACGTAACGCCCATCACTACAATCTTATCTCCGACCTCTGTCTGCTGTATAAGTTTTCGGTAGTATTCTGCATCTTTTCTGTTCGGAAGAAACTCATCCAAACCATGTTTTTTATATTCGGCTAAGGTGTTTTGCTCAATGTACTGTGTAAAAAACTGAATCGCCGCAATACCTAAGCCCGTGACTAGACCGCTAAGAACACCAATATAACGGGCGTCGGCATTGGCATCTGTAAAGTAGAGCATTGCGCCTATGCCTAACGCAATCACTACTAACAGCGAGAAGTACAAGATAGGCGCTTGAACTACAAATCTCAATTTTGACATTTCCATTACAATCTCCCTATTAGAATAATTTCCTTTTTTGTTTTTTTGCTTAGCGCATGGGGCATATCTTGCTCAAGCAAGACAGTATGCCTAAATGTCTTTGAGAAAAAGCTCTTAATATCCTGCACGTCAGGATATGCATCATGGACGTAAGAAAGACAGACTGTAGAGTTTTTATGCTTCTCGATCAGTGTGAAAAGATGGTCTTTGAATTGCTTCTTGCTTGTCCATTTACTCATATTCTCTGGGCTTGGAATTGATCGATTGATCTTCGCTAAATCAATCCTATCCTTCCATTGCCCTGGATTACAGAGCCCCTCAAGAAAGTGATATCTGTCCATGTAGGATATGTCTTGTTTTTTTAGTGGAACATATGGCGGATCAAGATAAACAAAGTCAAAGCCCGACGGGATCGAAATGGCGTCAGTGCACGGCAGAATGATTGGGTCGAATTGGGTGGGTTGCCGTGCTTTAATTATTTCGTCTAATGCTCGACGCATAAGGACCGAAAATGGTCTTTCCCAAGTCGCCCAGTTTCCGAACTTGGTGTCTCTAGTGTTATTTTCTCTGAGATGTAAGTTTTTACGATGAAACAGATTAAAGGGCCGTTTTTGCAAACATGCCTGCATCAGGCAATATAATATTTCATATTTTTTTAGTGTGTTCTCGACCTTGCTCAGCTCGCTTAAAGCGCCATCAAGCCAATTATTTTCTTCGGCCGTATAGTAAATCCCATGGAACTGCTCGGACACAAACCCACGCTTGGGGATGACCTTCGAGAAAAAACCTTCTAGATCTTCTTGACTCGTAAGACATGGCTGATTAGAAAGTAGAGCAGTTGCAGCAACTCGATTTGATTCTAGTATGTCATTGTAGGTGACCTGTTTGCCTAAATTCTTTAGAGCTAAGGACACCGTGGACGTTCCTCCAAAAACATCCAGCGCTGTATGGAACTCATACTGTTTAAACTCGCTTACCATCCAGTCGATAAGTCTACGCTTACTGCCGTAATACCTAGTCAATGGCAGATAGGCTTTATCATTTTTTATATCTGCGTTAAGTACGGACTTGGTTTTAGGGATGTCTGTGCAAGGCAAATCGGTGCTTTTTTTCTGGGAGGCTGGAGCATCGGGCCCACCGCGCAACGACAAAGCCCCCCCATGGAGGGCATTCTCGTGGTGCCCTCTGGAATCAGCGTTGAACATGCGGTGCTCCAGTCATGCCAAATTTCCCCCATCGCTCGAATGGTAGCCCGATTCGATATTTGATAATCATTGAGAATCGAAGCTTCATAATTGATTCAGTAACAGTTGATATGCCAATGCTCGTTTACGTCAGAATAATTCCAGCCCGTGGCCATAACCCTCGGGAGGTTGCTGGGCGCTTGTACTATCACCCTTCCTGCTCGGGATCGCGAGTGAATCATCGTGACATCATCGCTTTTTGCGTTTGAGATTGCCAGTGATCAACCACTGCCCATCTCGGGGGGTTGGCTCTCGCGGAGTGGGCTTGTTTCGCCAAAGCACCAGGCTTTAGCCACTTGAGAGATGGCTAGGGATCGGTGGCGAGGCGAGGCTGCTATGTGCCGGGCCTCTCATCAACCCCAATTCCGCTTGAAACTGCAATAAAGCGAAAAGTACACCTGCTGGCTTTTGTCATGTGGCTCCAGCTATGCGAATTCTGAGGATCGGTTTGGATCACTAATAATGTGAAAGCGGCGTAGCTTGGCAACGGGGTACCGTGGACAATCAGCAATGGTTGAGATGGCAGCATCGGCTCGGAAGAGATCAGTGGTGACTAGCTATCAGAGCTTAGTTTGGCATTTGAAGACCCACGGTTTTTCTAAACGACGAGCTAACAGCCGCAAGGTCAGCCGGTAATAGTACTGAGTGTTATCAGGGATCAAGACCACTGCGACCTGTGGGGATGTCCTTTAACGCGGGACTGGCGGCTCCTTACGACCGGGAGCAAGGGCATCTCATGATCTGGCCTCCTGAACACCGTTACCGGTGGGCGGGTGGAGGCTGCATTGGCTGACGAGACCAGTGCCGCGAGAACCTGAGCCAAGTGCAAGCAGCAATGCGATGACCGGGGCATGCCTGACTGTCATTCAGGTGCACTCCATTCCCTGGTCTGCGGCACCATCATCTACATGGCTGTTGCTGGTGACATAGGCGTTTGTCACGCCGATTGTCACGAGGGGGAATGCCGCAAAGCTATGTGCGGGAAGGGCTGCAGCAGTAGTAGAAGTGGCCGTTTGACCTAGAGAGTACCCAAGACGTGACTGGCTCACGTCAGAAACAACAAAGCCCGCACAAGGCGGGCTTTCTTGAGGGTTCCGTATACAAACAGAGTCGTATCGGAACAGCTAGATGGTGCCGGAGACAGGAATCGAACCTGCGACCTTCGCGTTACGAGTGCGCTGCTCTACCGACTGAGCTACACCGGCGTGTTGCGCAACGTACCACTGCCGTGGCGGTTTCGCAAACTGATGGTTTTTAGTCAGAACTTGGTGGGTGCTGAGGGCCTCATCGCGGGGCAAGCCCGCTCCTACAGCGGGCTTGGTGGCCGGGGCTTAGCCGGCTTTGCAGCCGCTCGGGGCCAGGTCTTCTTCGATGTTGGTGGTGCAGGTCCAGCCGCTGGCGGCGCGGGTCAGGGTCAGGGTTTTGCCCATCACGCTGGCCGGGCCGTCGGCCAGGGTGCAGGTGATGGCGCCGGTGCCATTGGCTGCTGTGCCTTGGGCGGTGATTGCGCAGTGCGCGGTGGCGGGTTGGCCGCCGAGGGCCGCTACATCCGTCACGTCCTTGCCTTCGTTCAGGCGCAGGTCCATCGCGGTCTTGAGGGCCGAAATTTCTAGCAGCCCGGCGGCGGCTTTGGTGCGCGATTGGTGGTTGGTGTACATCGGCACGGCGATGGTGGCGAGGATGCCGATGATCGCGACGACGATCATCAGTTCGATCAGGGTGATGCCTTGTTGGCCTTTCATGAACGCGTTTCCTTGTTGATTCGGCTGAGCCTTCATCCACTGTTGGACGCCAGGCTGGCAGGCGCGCAGTAGGCCTCATCAGACACCTTTTGTCACCCCTGCCCGGCTGGACGTCATGTTCGCTGAACTACTCTAGTGACCATCAGGGAAACCCGCCCACGCAGGGGCACGGCAAGCTGTTACCGGGCTTGTCGCACGTGCAGCAAGGAGCTTAGCTATGCGCCAAACAACACGGCTTTACGCCTGGCAAGGCATCGATGCCAACGGCGCGCGGGTCAGTGGCCAAAGTGAGGGGCGCAGCCCGGCGTTGGTGCGCGCGGGGTTGCTGCGTCAGGGCATCAGCAATGCGCGCTTGCGCCCGGCGGGCGGGCTTGGCTGGCGGTGGCCGGCGCGGCGGGAGAAGGCGGATGCGGCGGGGTTCAGTCGGCAGTTGGCGACCTTGCTCAAGGCGGGGGTGCCGCTCTTGCAGGCGTTCGAGGTGATGGGGCGCAGTGGGGGCGATGAGAGCCTGGGCAAGCTGCTGACGCGATTGAAACAGGATGTGGCAGCGGGCATGGGGCTGGCCGATGCGTTGCAGCGCCAGCCGGGGTGGTTCGATCGGTTGTACTGCAATCTGGTGCGGGTGGGTGAGCAGTCGGGCACGCTCGATAGCCAGCTGGAACAGCTGGCAGACATGCTGGAGCAGCGCCAGGCGCTGCAGCGGCGGGTGCGTAAGGCGATGCTCTATCCGGCGCTGCTGTTGCTGACGGGCTTGGGCGTGTCGGCGCTGTTGCTGCTGGAGGTAGTGCCGCGCTTTGAGGGGCTGTTTGCCAGCTTCGGCAAGGCGCTGCCAGCGTTTACCCAGTGGGTGATCGATTTATCCACAGGCTTTGGGCTGCATGGGCCTTGGCTGGTGGTGGTTTTGCTTTTGCTCGGTGTAGGTGGGCGCCAGCTGTATCGGCGCCATGCCGGGGCGCGCTTGTGGATATCTCGCCGGGCGCTGGGTATTCCGGTGCTTGGGCGGTTGCTGGGGCATGCGGCGATGGCGCGGTTTGCGCGCAGTTTGGGCACGGCGTATGCGGCGGGGGTGCCGCTGTTGGATGCGTTGGGCACGGTGGCGGCGGCGAGTGGCGCCAGCGTGCATGAGCAGGCGATTTTGCGGCTGCGCCAGGGCATGGCCAATGGGCAGGGGCTGCATCAGGCGATGGCGGGGGAGCGGTTATTTGCGCCGCTGTTGGTGCAGCTGACGATGATTGGTGAGTCCAGCGGCACGCTCGATCAGATGCTGGGCAAAGCGGCCAGCCATTATGAGGAACAGGTCAGCCAGGCGCTCGACCAGTTGACCGGCCTGCTGGAGCCAGCCATCGTGCTGGTCCTTGGCCTCCTGGTGGGTGGCCTGGTGGTTGCCATGTACCTGCCAATCTTCCAGTTGGGTAGTTTGATCTGAACATGAATCTGTGGACTTTCCTGGCTGTGCAGCCGGTTTACTTCTTGGTGTTGGCCACGGTGCTGGGGCTGCTGGTCGGCAGCTTTCTCAATGTGCTGGTGCATCGTTTGCCGATCATGCTGGAGCGCCAGTGGCAGCGTGAGGCGCAGGAGGTGCTCGACCTGCCCTTGATCGAGCACGAGCGCTACAACCTGTCTTTGCCCGCCTCGCACTGCCCGCACTGTGGGCATCGGATTCGGCCGTGGGAGAACATTCCGCTGTTGAGTTACCTGGTGTTGCGCGGGCGCTGCTCGGCGTGCAAGGGGGCGATCAGTGCGCGCTATCCGTTGGTGGAGCTGGCGTGTGCGGGGCTTTCGCTGGTGGTGGCGTGGCACTTTGGGCCGGGGGTGCAGGCGCTGGCGGCGTTGCTGCTGACCTGGTGTTTGCTGGCGTTGAGTTTGATCGATGCTGAGCAGCAGATCCTGCCGGATGTGCTGGTGTTGCCCATGGTGTGGGTCGGGCTGATCGTCAACGCCTTCGGCGTGTTTGTGACGCTGGACGCGGCACTGTGGGGCGCGGTGCTGGGGTATCTGAGTCTGTGGACAGTGTACTGGCTGTTCAAGCTGGTGACCGGCAAGGAGGGCATGGGCTATGGCGACTTCAAGCTGCTGGCGCTGATCGGCGCCTGGGGTGGCTGGCAGGTGTTGCCGATGACGCTGGTGCTGTCGTCGGTGGTGGGGGCGCTGATTGGCCTGTGTTTACTGCGTTGGCGTAAGGCTTCGTTGGGCACGGCGATGCCTTTTGGTCCGTATCTGGCCATTGCGGGGTGGATTGCCGTGCTCTGGGGTGATGAAATGTACGCCTCATACCTGCAACTGCTTGGATTCTGATGACCACTGCGGCATTTACCCCTTGGATACTGGGCCTGACCGGCGGCATCGGCAGTGGCAAGAGCGCCGCTGCCGAGCGCTTCGTGGAGCTGGGTGTGCACCTGGTCGACGCCGATCAGGCGGCGCGCTGGGTGGTCGAGCCGGGCCGGCCGGCGTTGGCCAGCATCGTCGAGCGCTTTGGCGCGGGCGTGTTGCTGGACGACGGGCAGCTGGACCGCTCGGCCTTGCGCCAGCTGATCTTTGCCGACCCAAGCCAGCGGCGCTGGCTTGAACAGCTGCTGCATCCGCTGATTGGCCAGGAGATTTTCAGTTACCTGGCCAAGGCCGAGTCGCCGTATGCGGTGTATGTGTCGCCGCTGCTGATCGAGTCGGGGCAGTACCAGAAGACCCAGCGCGTGCTGGTGATCGATGCGCCGCAAGAATTGCAGGTGCAGCGTACCTTGCTGCGCGATAACACCAGCCCTGAACAGGTGCAGGCGATTCTGGCGGCGCAGTTGGCGCGCGAGGAACGTTTGCGCCATGCCGATGATGTGGTGGTCAATGACCGCGACCTGGCCGGGTTGCACGAGCAGATTGACCGCCTGCACCACTTTTACCTGACTTTACGAGGAGGCCAGCCATGAGCCAGCCGTTGTCCGTTGATTGCCCGACCTGTGGCGCACCTGTGGAATGGAGCGCGAAGAGCCCGAACCGGCCGTTTTGCTCGGACCGTTGCAAGCTGATCGACCTGGGGGCGTGGGCGGCTGAGGAGCATAAGATCCCGGTGGCGCCTGAGGCTGAGGATGACTTGTATTCGGGGGATCTGGAACCGCGGCATTGATGTGTGGTGGGTCAGTTATGGCCCTATCGCGGGGCAAGCCCGCTCCCACGCATTACGCGCTTGGCTCATCGTGGGAGCCCCTCCCACGCATTGCGCGCTTGGCTCTTCGTGAGAGCCCACTCCCACGCATTGCGCGCTTGGCTCTTCGTGAGAGCCCACTCCCACGCATTGCGCGCTTGGCTCTTCGTGAGAGCCCACTCCCACGCATTGCGCGCTCGGCTCTTCGTGGGAGCGGGCTTGCCCCGCGATAGGGCCGGCACATCTCAGCTGTCATCCTTCCACGGCGCCTGAAGGTAACGAGTACGGTTAAAAGTCTCCAACCACTCAGGGCAAAACACCACCAAGGCGCTGACCACCATCCCATTGATAAACGCTTCGGGAAAGATCATCAGCCACAGGTAGCCGACAAAGTCCGTCAGCCACTCGGGCATGGCAAACCGCCCATCCAGCCACAACAACCCCATCGCCGCCAGCAGGCACAGCAGCGCCGACAACGCCGCGGCAAAGAACCCCGAACAGAAGATATAAACGAACAGGTTACGCGGCTGCGCGCGCTCGACCAGGATGGCGCACACCTCGGTGATCAATACCGGCAGGCCAATGATCAACAGGCCGTTGACCCCCAGTGCCGCCAGATCCTGGCGCCCCAGCGCCATCAGCCCGAGCTGGGCGAAAAACCCTCCAAGCATCGCCAGCGGCCAATCCAGCAACAGGGTCACCGCCGTCATGCCGATAAAGTGATAAGACACGCCGGTATCGAAATCGCGCCTGACCAGCCACAAGGCAAACAGGGCGAACACCGTGCCAAACAATAGATGCTGGCGGCGCCGATCGGTGAACAACTCGACCCAGCGGGTACGCGACACCGCCCAGAGCAGTAGCGGAACGTAAGCCACCCAGCCCAGGGTCAGGCTGGTGGTGGACAGGACTTGTGCGCTGATCACCTTGACCTCACTCCCCTTTCAGACAGCTTCGAGTCTACACCCTGGGCCGATTCCTACCGGCAAACAACACCTTACCGTCACAGATTAGCGGCTAAGCTTGTGCACATGGATGACTCAGACTACCTGCGCCTGCTTACCATCCAGGCCGAACAAGCCAATGCGTTCCTGTCCAATGCCCGCAAATGGGAACGCGAGCGTTGGGTGTGCCAGCGCCTGCTGCAAGGGCTGAACATTCCCTACCGCAACGAAGACTTCACCCCGGCCGGGCAAGAGCCACCCGATGTGCTGTTTCGCGATGCGGCGTTCGAGGTGTTTTTCGTGCTCGATGAAGGCCGCCGGCTCAATGACGAATGGCGCGAGGAGCTGCAGCGCCGGCGTAGTGCGTTTTCCCTGAGCCAACTGGTGCGCCGCGAGGCGCGGCCCCGGCGAATCAGCGCCCAGGAGCTGCTGGTACGCCTGGCGCCGACCTTGCGCAAGAAGGCACACAACTACCGGGAACGGGGCCTGGAGTTGAACGAGCTGGATATCATTGCCTTTGCCAGCCTCAAGCGTGAGGTGCTGGATTTGAACAGCCACTTTCCGCCGCCCACCGAATATCTGCGCCAGGGCTGGCGTTCGTTGTCGTTGGTCGGGCCGACCTTCGCCCGGGTGCTGTTCGCCCACCCGGATGCGCCGGATTTCCTGCGCGGCAATTTGGGGCGCAGTATTGTGTTCGATGTCGGTATCAGTCTTTGATCCAGTGCCGAGAGTCTTTGCAATGGCGTACACTCGGCGCCAGAGATAGAAAGCATTATCATTCGTTATCAAGACCCTGCGCGAACCCTGTAGCCTTTGCGCAGTCACATGCGTCTACCTGACGAGGCCCACCATGACCAGCCGCCTGAATCCTGAAGATCAGCGTCGCGTCGATGAGTATCTCAAAGCCCCTCAGCATCAAGTTGAGCGCAAGCCGTTTCGGCCCTTGCTGCTCCTGGCGCTGGTGGTTGGGGTGACCATTGGTCTGGGCCTGTTGAGCCGCCTGCTGAGTGGACTGGTGCTATGAGCTGCCTTGCGCTCGCCCTCCGCTCGCCGACGGCGCCGCCCCTTGGGGGCACGAATTCGTTAAACCTTATGAGATATTTCCATGACTCATCGCATCGTGATTGTCGGCGGCGGCGCCGGCGGCCTGGAACTGGCGACCCGCCTGGGTAAAAGCCTGGGCAAGCGCAACAAGGCCGAGATCACCCTGGTCGACGCCAACCTGACCCACATCTGGAAGCCGCTGCTGCACGAAGTGGCCGCCGGCTCGCTGAACTCCTCGGAAGATGAACTGAACTACGTGGCCCAGGCCAAGTGGAACCACTTCAATTTCCAGCTGGGGCGAATGAGCGGCCTGGACCGTGAGAGCAAGCAGATCCAATTGGCGGCGACCCTCGATGAAGACGGCCGCGAGCTGTTGCCTGCACGCACCCTGGGCTACGACAGCCTGGTGATCGCCGTAGGCAGCAACACCAACGACTTCGGCACCCTGGGCGCGGCGCAGCATTGCCTGTTCCTGGATACCCGCAAGCAGGCCGAGCGCTTCCATCAGCAGTTGCTCAATCACTACCTGCGCGCTCATGCCGGCGACGTGGCGAGCGAGAAAATCAGCGTGGCGATCGTCGGCGCTGGCGCCACCGGTGTCGAGCTGGCGGCGGAGCTGCATCACGCTGCGCACGAGCTGGCGGCGTATGGCCTGGACAAGATTCAGCCCAAGGACATGCACATCACCATCATCGAGGCCGGCCCACGGGTGCTGCCGGCGCTGCCTGAGCGGATCAGCGTGCCGGTGCACAAGACGCTGGAAAAGCTGGGCATCACCGTGATGACCAATTCTTCGGTCAGTGAAGTGACTGAGGATGGCTTGAAGACTGCCAGTGGCGAAGTGATCCAGGCCAGCCTCAAGGTGTGGGCGGCGGGCATTCGCGCGCCGGGCTTCTTGAAGGATATCGATGGGCTGGAGACCAACCGGATCAATCAGCTGGTGGTGCGGCCGACGCTGCAGACCACGCTGGATGACGATATCTTCGCCTTTGGCGATTGTGCGGCCTGCCCGCAGCCGGGCAGCGATCGCAACGTGCCGCCACGCGCGCAGGCGGCGCACCAGCAGGCTTCGATGTTGGTGAAGAGCTTCCAGGCGCGGCTTGAGGGTAAAGCGCTGCCGACTTATGCGTACAAGGATTACGGCTCGCTGGTATCGCTGTCGCGGTTCTCGGCGGTGGGTAACCTGATGGGCAACCTGACCGGTAGCGTGATGCTCGAAGGCTGGTTGGCGCGGATGTTCTATGTGTCGCTGTATCGGATGCACCAGATGGCGCTGTATGGGACGTTCCGTACCTTGATGCTGATGCTCGGCAGCCGGATTGGGCGTGGGACTGAGCCGCGTCTGAAGTTGCACTGATCGTTTGAGATTTTGGGGCCGCTGTGCGGCCCCAAAAACTACTTAACGACGCGGTAGGTGCTCTGCACGAACCCACTCTCAAAACTGGTCGTACGCAGGTGCTGCAACTGCACATCCCGCGCCAGCTCGCCAAACAGTGCAATCCCGCGCCCAAGCAACACCGGGATATGGGTAATGGTCAACTCATCCACCCGCCCCTCGCGCAAAAAACCCTGAATCAACTTTCCGCCATCCAGGTACAGGCTCTTCGCCCCAGTAGCCGTCAGATGCTCGAGCAAGGCTGGAATCGGCCCCGGATGCAGCTCTATACCCTCCCCCAAACCAGCAGGCAGCGCCTTGAGCGTTTCGCTCAGCACCACCACACGCTTGTTGGGATAAGGCCACTCGCCAAACGTCAGCACCTTGTCGAACGTGCCACGGCCCATCACCAGGGTGTCGACGCTGGCCATGAACGCCCCATAGCCATGATCGTCACTGGAACTGGTCGCGCCCATCAGCCAGTCGAGGCTGCCGTCTTCGCGGGCAATGAAGCCATCCAGGCTGGTGGCGATGAAAACGCTGGCTTTCAATGGCATGGGCTCGCTCCTTCGGTTGAATACGAAGGCTAGCAAGAGCGGCGGGATAAAATCGAGGCAAAAGAAAAAGGGCATCTCAGTCGAGATGCCCTTTTTACATGGTGGGTCGTGTAGGATTCGAACCTACGACCAATTGGTTAAAAGCCAACTGCTCTACCAACTGAGCTAACGACCCTGAA
>Ga0213821_1000306_pt1 | contig 32646 bp, 24 predicted proteins | sample MC6MC0909MG_FD_179894 | JGI IMG/M metagenome (GOLD analysis project Ga0213821, IMG submission 179894) | Enriched soil aggregate microbial communities from Iowa State University, Ames, United States - MC6-MC0909-MG | ecosystem: Environmental > Terrestrial > Soil > Unclassified | place: USA: Iowa...
TTGCCATCCTTGTCCTTGCGGACGCTGGTGGTGGCCAGGCTGATGCGGGTGATCGCCATGCCGCCTTGGGTGTACTTCACGTCCGGGTCGTTGCCGAGGTTGCCGACCAGGATGACTTTATTGATGCCGCGCGCCATAGGGTTGCTCTTCCGTTGTCCGAGGGCAGGCCCGACAGATATCACACTCTGTTCGGTGCCGATACGGGGCTGCCCTGCGGGAGATCTGGGTGGGATGACAGAACGGCCTATTCTATCATCCCCGCCCGGCCAGCCCCTGTCGGGGATGCCTTGGATTGCGCTCGGATTTCCGCCAAAGCCTTGTGGGGCGGGCGTCCGGCGGCAGCCCCCGCCACCGTGGCATCATTGTCCCGTTGTCCCAGCCCTGCCCTCCATGACCATCCGCGGCAAAGCCACCTCCCTGGATATCGCCCACCTGGCCGGGGTTTCCCAGCCGACAGTGTCGCGGGCGCTGCGCGGCAGCCCGATGGTCAACCCGGAAACCCGCGAGCGGATCCTGAAGATCGCCCGCGAGCTGAACTACAAGGTGGACAAGAACGCCTCCAGCCTGCGCCTGCGCAATGCCGGCACGCTGGCCCTGCTTTTCTTCGAGGACCCGACCAACGACGATTCGCTGATCAACCCCTTCTTCCACGCCATGCTGGGCTCGATCACCCGGGCCTGCGCGCTGCGCGGGTACGACCTGCTGGTGTCGTTCCAGCAGCTGTCCACCGACTGGCAGGCCGATTACGAAGACAGCAACAAGGCCGACGGGATCATCCTGCTGGGCTATGGGGACTACCACGAGTCGCGCGCGCGGCTGCAGCGGCTGGTAGAACAGGGCACGCACTTCGTGCGCTGGGGTGCGGCGCTGCCGGACCAGCCGGGCGTGTCCATCGGCTGCGACAACTTCCAGGGTGGTTTCGACATCACCGCCCACCTGCTGGACCAGGGCTGCCGGCGGATCGCCTTCGTCGGCCACGCCTCCAGCCACTATCCGGAATTTGAAGAGCGGTATCGGGGCTACGTGGCGGCGATGGCCGAGCGTGGGGTTCCGGTGGATGCGGCGCTGCAATTCGACGCGATCACTACCGAGCAGTCCGGCTATGACGCCTGCCAGGCGCTGCTCGCGGACGGTCCTGTCATCGATGCGGTGTTCGCGGCCAGCGATCTGATCGCCATCGGCGCGATGCGTGCGCTGCGCGAACACGGTCTGCGCATTCCGCAGGACGTGGCATTGGCCGGGTTCGATGACATTCCGCTGGCGGCGTCGGTCTCGCCGACCCTGTCCACGGTGCAGCAGGACACCAAGCAGGCGGGGCAGCTGCTGGTGGAGCGGCTGCTGGCGCTGATCCAGGGCGAGGCGGTGGAAAGCCAGACCATCCCGGTGAGGCTGGTGCTGCGGGAGTCGTCGCTGGCCGCGGCAGCCGGGCAGAGCCCCGGCTCTACGGGATGTGTCATCGTGCGTTGATTGATACCGCCTGGGCCGGCCAACGGCCGGCGCTACCGGCGCGGCTCAGGTTGGCGCTTTTTCGGCCATCGCGCCGCGGACCGCGTCGCTGAAGGCATCCAGCAGGAACGGTTTGGCGATCATGCTCATGCCCGGCTCCAGGAACGCCGAGCGCTCCTGGGCCTTTTCCGCGTAGCCGGTCATGAACAACACCGGCAGCGCCGGGCGCGACTGCCGCGCGATCTCAGCCAGCTGGCGGCCGTTGAGACCCGGCAGGCCGACGTCGGTCACCAGCAGGTCGATGCGACGCGACGAGGCGAGGATGGGAATCGCACCATCTGCGTCGTCCACGACCTCCACCGTATAACCCAGGTCTTCCAGCACCACAGTCACCAGCATGCGGACCTGCGGGTCGTCCTCCACCACCAGGATGGACTGGCCGTCGCCCAGTGCGACCGGCGACGGAGCCTGCAGAGGTTCGGGCTCGACCCCCGCTTCCACCAGCGGAATGAACAGCGACACGGTGGTGCCCTGCCCCGGTTCGGAATCAATGGCGATGTGGCCACCGGACTGCTGCATGAAGCCATACACCATCGACATGCCCAGGCCGGTGCCCTTGCCGATCGGCTTGGTGGTGAAGAATGGCTCGAAAGCGCGCTCGACGACTTCCGGCGGCATGCCGCTGCCGGTATCGGATACCGCCACCACGGCGTAATGACCCGCCGGCACCGCGGCGCGCTCGCCCTCCGCCAGGCGCACGGGGAAGGCGCGCAACGCCAGCTCGCCGCCGTTGGGCATCGCGTCGCGGGCGTTGATGGCCAGGTTGAGCAATGCACTCTCGAACTGGTTGGTGTCCAGCGCGGCGTGCAGCGGTTGCTCGGCTACCTCGGTACGGATGCGCACCGTCTCGCCGAGAGTGCTGCGCAGCAGGTGCTGCATGGAACCCACCAGCGCATTGATCTCCACCGGCCGCGCATCGAGCGACTGCCGCCGCGAGAACGCCAGCAAGCGCTGGGTCAGCGCGGCAGCGCGCTGGCTGGAGGCCGTGGCCGTATCGAGGAAGCGCTCGAGGTCGTCGAAGCGCCCCATCTCCAGCCGCAGGCGCACGATATCCAGCGCCGACAGGATGCCGGTGAGCATGTTGTTGAAATCGTGCGCGATGCCGCCGGTGAGCTGGCCAATGGCTTCCATCTTCTGCGACTGGCGCAGCGCGGCCTCGCTGGCCTCGCGCGCGGCCATCTGCGCCTGCAGTTCCAGGGTGCGCTCCGCCACCACCCACTCCAGTTCCTGCGCGTGTCGCTGACTGGCCTCCAGTGCCTGCCTGGCCACGGTGATGTCGGTGACGAACACATGGAAGCCGTCCACGTCGCCCGTCGCACTGCGCCGTGGCGAGTAGCGCACTTCGCACTCGCGGCGGTGGCCCTCGCGGGACGGCCAGCTGACCTCGAACACGTGTTCCTGTCCGGCCAACACGTCCTGCATGATCGGCAGCCGCTCTTCCCACACCCGGGTGCCTACCACGTCGCGGATGTGCCGGCCGATGACCTCGCCGACCGGCAGGTCGAACCAGGCCTCGTAGGCTTTGTTGGCGAAACGGTAGTGCATGCTGCGGTCGACGAAGGCGATCAGCTCCGGCATCGCGTCGGCGATCAGGCGCAGCTCGGACTCGCTGCGCTCCAGCGCGCTGCGGCTGTCGGCCAGCGCACGCATCTGGTCGCGTACCAGGAACTGCTTTTCGCGTGCACGCAATGCGCCCTGCACTGAACTCAGCAGCGAGATGCTGCCCAGCGGGCGGTCCAGCTCCACCACGTTCACCGTACGCGGCAGCAGGCTTTCGAACGGGGAGCGGCGATGCGCGCGCGGCGAGCGCAGCAGGATCACCGGCAGGTCGGACCAGGTCGCCTGCCCGGCCAACGCGGCCAGCAGGAGCTCGGTGCCCGTGGCAATGGCTTCCTCGGTGATCAGGACCACGCCAGCCTGGTCGTCAAGCGCGGATGCGAGTCCGGCCAGGTCCGGTGCAATGCGGGTGCTCAGGCCCGCGCTGGTGAGGACCGCGGCCATGCTCGCCGCGTCGCGGCCGAATGGGGCGACGATGTGGACCACGCCGCCACTGCGGTCATCCAGCATAGGGGTGGCTCAGCAGCGATGCCGAGTCGCCCACGAACTCCGGCGTGCCGGTGAGGATGCCCTTGAATTCCTTCAACGGTCCGCTGACGGTCAGCCCCTTGCCGTTGATCTTGAGCTCGCGGATGGTGTCCTCATGCGCGCCACCGCGGTTCTTGATTACCGAGATCGCCTTGCGGATGCGCCCCTGCGCTTCGAAGAAGCGGAACAGGATCACCGCGTCGGCGATGTAGGACACATTGAGGTTGCCGGTCGACATCGTGCCCACCAAGCCATGCTGCGGGTTGATCAGGAAAGTGGCGACGCCCTTCTGGTTGAGATAGGACAGCATCTCATGCAGCTGCAGCATCAGCTGCTTCTCCTGCGGCATCGCGGCCACGTAGCCGTTGAGGCTGTCGATCACCAGCACGCTGCAGCCACGTTCCTCCACCGCCTTCTGCACGTTCCAGGAGAACTCGCCGGGGGACACTTCGGCCGGATCGATCTGCATGATTTCAAGGCGGCCGGCCTCGATGTGCGACTCCAGCTCGATGTCCAGCGCCTTGGCACGGGTCAGCAGCGTGCCTACGCGTTCATCGAACTCGAAGATGCAGCACTTTTCGCCGCGCTCGCAGGCGGCCCATACATACTGCAGGGCCACGTTGGTCTTGCCGCTGCCGGCCGGGCCGGTCAACAGCGTGCTGGTGCCACGCAGCGGACCACCGCCGAGCAGGTTGTCGATCTCAGGCACACCGCTGCCGATCATGTCCTCGCCGAACTGAGCATGGTGTTCGGAGGCGATCAGGCGCGGGAACACATCCAGGCCGCCCGCGCGGATCACCATGTCGTGGTAGCCGGCGATGAAATTGACACCGCGCAGCTTCTGCACCTGCAGGCGGCGTCGGGCCGGGCCGAAGTCCAGCGTGAGCCGTTCCAGCGAAATCACGCCATGGCACAGGCTGTGCAGCTGGCCGTCGCGGTCGTCGGCACCGGCGGTCAGGTCGTCCACCAGGATCACGGTGGCACTCTGCGGGGCGAAATACTGCTTGAGCGCAAGGATCTGGCGGCGGTAGCGCAGCGAATCCTGCGCCAGCAGGCGCAGTTCGGACAGCGAGTCGAACACCACCCGGTTGGGGCGGATACGGTCGACTTCACCCAGGATCAGGTTGACCGTTTCATCCAGCTCCACTTCCCAGGAGTGCAGCACCGACTGCAGGCGGCCGTTGCCCAGCGCGTCCTCGGCCGAGCCCAGTTCGAACAGGTGCAGGCCTTCCAGCGACCAGCCATGGGCGGCAGCGACTTCGCGAAGCTCTTCGGCGGTCTCGGAGAGCGTGACATACAGGCAGCGCTCGCCCTGCTTCAGTCCCTGCAGCAGGAACTGCAGCGACAGCGTGGTCTTGCCGGAGCCAGGGGGACCTTCCAGCAGGTACAGCCGTCCCTGCGGCAGGCCGCCGCTGAGGATGGTGTCCAGGCCCTTCACTCCGGTGATGACGCGGGAAGACTGAGTCTGCATAGAGGTCCGCCGATTTGACGGGGACGAGTCTAGCAACCGGTTCTGTGTAGGGATTGTGTGATCGGGATCTCTAAGCGATGTCACGCTGAAGCCGCGTTCATCCACATCACGATCACGTCTGCATTGCTGGGCGGTACATCGAGGTCAGGCGAAGTCCTTGAGGATTTCGCCGATGCCGGCCGGGGACAGCTCAAGGCCCAGCGACGTGCCCGGATTCACCACCACGCCATACCCGCCGGGCACGCGCTTGAGCACCTCGATCATGCGCATGCGGATCGTATGCGGGGCCTGCTGGCCGTGGACACCCACGCGCGCCATGTCGGTGAACACCGCCACGTGCAGGGTGTCCTGCTTGTCGAACAGCAGCGGGTCGAAACCGCTGCCGTCGGGGGTGACCAGGCTGCCGGTGAGCAGCACCACGTCGGAGGCGACGAAGGCCTTCATGAACGTCCCGATCGGCAGCTGGCCGTCCATGGCGGACTGCAGCAGCGTTTCAAGCGGGGTCTGTGGGGGCAGGTCAGTCATGCGGCGGGTGCAATGCGGGGCGGAAGGAAGAAAGGACATTGTACCCACCCGGTAGCCACCGACCGTTGGTCGGTGGTCCCGGCGCACCGACCAACGGTCGGCACCTACCGGGAAAGCCGGTCGGTCCGTGCCTGCTGGTCCGCCACCGCCTTCGCCAGCTCGGCCTGCAGCGCCTTCTGCTTCACCGGTGCATCCAGCACGTACACCTTCACCCCGTGCGCAGGCACCTCCGCCTTCAGGCTGCGCGTGACGACCTGGCTGCCGCCGCCCAGCGCGTCGCGCCAGGTGCCCGCCTGGAGGTAGCGGCTGACCTCGATGCTGCGCGCGGTGTCGCCCTTGTTCAACAGCACCAGCGCGGTCTGCGCGGTATCGCCGTGCTGGAGCACGCGGAAGAACACCGCCTCATCGCCCTGCAGGCGCTCGTTGACCTGCAGCCCGCGCTGCAGCGCCGGGGTCGCTTCACGCAGCCTGGCGATGCGCTGCAGCGGCGCGAAGATCGGACTCTGCGGCGCGGCGTCCACGCGTGCCTGGCCGAAGTAGGCGCGGTTGCCGGCGTGCTCGGCGCGGCTGCGCATGAAGCCGGTTTCCGAGCCGTAGTACAGCACCGGAATGCCGCGCGCGGTGAACAGCCAGTTGTGGGCGTCGATGAAGCCGTCGTCGGTGGCATCCAGCCGTGCCATGTCGTGGTTGTCGTAGAAGCTCATCAGCTCGTACGGATTGGCGTACGGTCCACCGACCAGATGCAGCGGTTCGGCCAGCGCCTCGAAGCCCTTCCGCTCCCTGCCGAACACGCTGGACATCGCGCCACGCAACGGGAAGTCCAGCACGCTCACGTTCGCGTTGGACGGCCAGGTGTGTTCGGCGATCTTGCCGGCGTCGTAGTCGAACGCCTCGCCAAACATGAACATGCCCGGGTGCGCGGCACGGATGCGGTTGACGAATTCATGCCACCACGGGTGCGGCAGCCAGCCGATGGTGTCGATGCGCAGCGCATCCACGCCCTGCGCCGTCCACTGCAGGTAGGCGCCGACCAGATAGTCCATCACCCCCGGGTTGGCCTGGTTGAAATCGCCCAGCTCGGCCAGGTTGCCATCGAAGATCGAGCCCTTCGCGGCGTCGACCGGGCCGATGTTGTTGTAGAACGCGTGCAGCGGGTTGTGCTTGGGGTCCAGCTGCTGCGGCGGCAGGTTCTGGTGGTCGGCAATGAGCTTGCCGTCCTTGTCGAAGATCTGGCCGAACTGCGGCTGCTTTACCGGCATGGTCCAGGCCGGCGAACCGTGGTTGCCGACGATGTCCAGCACCACCTTCAGCCTGGCGTCGTGCAGGCCGCGGGTGAGCCCGGCGAAATCCAGGTCCGCGCTGGGCAGGTGCTCGTCGAGCTTGTAGAAGTTGATGCCCCAGTAGCCGTGGTACCCGGTCTTGCCGCGGTCGGTCAGGGTGCTGGTGCAGCTGATCGGCTTGCTGCCGGTGAAGGCCTCATCCGGGTTGTCGATGATCGGGGTGATCCACACCGCACCGAAACCGAGGTTGCGGATGTAGTCGGCATTGTCGAGCACGCCCTTGAAGTCGCCGCCGAGATAGCCGATGTTGCCGTCGACCTTGTCCGGGCACGGCACCGGGATGTCGAAGGTGCGGTGCTTGCCGCCCTGGTCGCGGTGGTCGTTGGTCGGGTCACCGTTGACGAAGCGGTCGGTGACCACGAAGTACACCGCATCGCTGGCGAACGGCTCCAACGTGCCCACGTACTCGGGGCGCGGGGCGGCAACGGCATGGCCGGCCAGCAGCGCGAACGAAAGGCCCAGCGACAAACGCGAACGAGACAGCATCAGACAACCTCCTGGTGGGACGGCACCCGCAGCACGCACAACCCGGCGATCAACAGGCTGACGCCACCCAGCGCCAGCACGTGCATCGGGTTGCCGCCCAGCCACAGGCGCAGCATGAAGCCCAGCGCGCTGGCCGCGACCAGCTGCGGAATGACGATGAAGAAATTGAACAGGCCCATGTACACGCCCATCTTGGCCGCCGGCACGCTGTCAGACAGCAGTGCATACGGCAGCGACAGGATCGAGGCCCAAGCGAAACCGACCCCGACCATCGACAGCAGCAGCCACTTCGGGTCGTCGATCAGCATCAGCGAGATCAACCCGAGGCCGCCCAGCCACAGGTTGACCAGGTGGCTCAGGCGCAGGCCCATCAGCCGTACCATCAGCGGAATCAACAGCGCGGCGAGTGCGGCAAAGCCGTTGTACGCGCCGAACAGCACGCCCACCCAGTTGGCGCCCTCGTTATAGGCGGCCGACGCCGGATCGGTAGAGCCGAAATGGGTACCGGCCACCGCGGCAGTGGTGTAGATCCACATCGCGAAGAGCGCGAACCACGAGAAGAACTGCACCCACGCCAGGCGGCGCATGGTGCGTGGCATGCTGCGCAGGTCATCGACGATGATGGCCAGCATGTGCGGGCCCGGCAGCAGCCGCGCCACGCCAAGCAGCAGGCCGTAGGCGATGCACAGCCCGGCCAGCACGTAGAGCATCTTGTCGCCGTTGCGCCAGGCGATGGCCGCAGCCAGCGCCAGGCCGAGCGCAATCCAGCCACCGATCTGCAGCATCGGCGGCGGCCCGGCGACAGGCGCGGACTGGTGCACGGCCGGAGGCTCGGCATCGTCGAAGCTGGCCAGCTCGGTCGGGGAGTACTCGCGGGTGCTGAACACCGTCCAGGCGATCGAGGCCAGCAGCACCACCGCGCCGAAGTAGAAGGCGTAACGCACGGTCGGCGGCACTTCGCCGGCGGCAGCGGTATTGGCCACGCCGAAGTGCGCCAGGATGAACGGCAGGAAGCTGGCCACGATGGCGCCCACGCCGATGAAGAAGCTCTGCATCGCGTAGCCGGTCGGGCGCTGGCGCGGGGCCAGCTTGTCGCCGACGAACGCACGGAACGGCTCCATCGAGACGTTGATCGAGGCATCCAGCACCCACAGCGTGCCCGCTGCGATCCACAGCGTGGGCGAGTTCGGCATCACCAGCAGGGCCAGCGTGGTGAACACCGCGCCGATCATGAAGTACGGGCGGCGGCGGCCCCAGCGGGTCCAGGTGCGGTCGGACAGGTAGCCGATGATCGGCTGCACCAGCAGCCCGGTCAGCGGTGCGGCGATCCACAGCCCGGGCACGGCGTCCATCGGCGCGCCCAGCGTTTCGAAGATGCGGCTGGCGTTGGCGTTCTGCAGGGCAAACCCGAACTGGATGCCGAGGAAGCCGAAGCACATGTTCCAGATCTGCCAGAACGACAGGGTCGGCTTGGCGGTGCGGCTCATCGGGTCGCCTCCGCCTCGCCGGCCACCGGTGCGATCAGCAGCGCTTGCACGTTGGCCGCGTTGAGCACGCCGTCGCGGCCGCCCTTGCCACCGTTGTACTGGGCGAAGTGTTCCAGTGCGCTCATGTTGAAGCCTGGTTCCAGGGTGAAACGGCAGCTGCCCTTGGGCAGGTCGAACTCGGCGGCGGTGGACTCCTGCGGGCCGATGCTGTGCGGCATCACGATCGTGGCGCGCTGGACCGGTTGCCCCGCGCATTGCACGGCCAGCTGCTTCACGGCAGCGGTGACGCCGGTGTTGATCGGGCCGTTGGGGTTGTCGTAGTGGAGGCGGATGCGGACACGGGTGGGCGTGGCGGCGTTCCACGTCCACTGGGTTGCGCCGGGCAGGCGTTGCTGTGGACCGATGCAGGTCATCGGGCTGTGCAGCGATTCGAGGGCGCCTTCGCGACGGGTGAGGCTGAGGCAGTGCTGGTGGCCGTCGTTGGTGACGGTGTGGGTGGCGGAGCTGCCCACCGCGATGCCGTCCTGCCAGAGCTGGTGGTTGGCGGGGATGGCGATGGCCCAGGTGTTGCCGCGCTTCTGCGCTGCTGGGGCGGCGGGGGTGGCCGGGGCGAAGGCGTTGGGGTTTGCCGGGTCTGCGCGGAAAGAGGACACGCGTGGCGTGTCCCTACGCGGTTCGAGCTGGACGGTTACGCTGTTGCGCTTGCGCTCGGTCGTTTTCGCTATGAGCAGGTCGCCGTCGAGGGTGCGGGGGCGCTTGAGGATGTAGCGGGTGCTGCCGGTGTCAAGCTCGATGCTGTCGCGCTTGCCGAACAATTGCGGCACCAGGGCCACCGGGAGTTTGGGAGCGACGCTGCTGTCGGCCTCTACGCCGAACACGCCTTCCAGCACCATCGAGAGGTAGCCGGCTACCGACCACAGCTGGCGTGGCGAGTTGACCACCGGTCCGCTCAACGGTCCCTCGTCGACGTGCACGGCCAGCGTGCGCATTTCGTAGTTTTCCATGTTCGAACCGGCCAGCGCGCTGCCTCGCATCAGCGACTCAATCTCGCGCTGGATGCGGGTGGCGTCGTCCACCCGGCGTGCGGCGCGCAGCGAATAGGCGCTCACGAACGGCCAGACCGCGCGGTTGTGGTAGATCGGCTGCTGCGCTTCCTGCGGCCACACCACCGGGCTGCCGCCTTCCACGTACGGATAGTTGGCCAGCGAACGACGCGCACGTTCGGCCGGGAACACGTCGGCCAGCACGCCCAGCGAGATGCCCAGCAGGTCGTACTTGGCATACGGCACCGGGTGCGCGGCTTCACCGATGTAACTCATGTACATGCCGGCGTCTTCGCGCCAGAAGCGCGCGTCGATCTGCCGCGCCAGCGCGTCGGCCCAGCCGCCATACTGAGCGGCGCGGGGATCGCGCAGTTCGCGCGCGTATCGTTCGGCCAGCCGCAGCGCCTGGTAATGCAGCACGTTGGTGGACAGCGCGAAGGACTCGCCGATGAAGCGCACGTCGTTGCGGGTCCAGTCCGGGTAGGTCTGCTCGCGCCAGTCCAGGAACGAGGTCTCGCCGCGGTACAGCCCGGTGCGCGGGTCGAACACCATCGCGCGGTCCTGCTCCAGCGTGGCCTGCAGGGCCTGCCAGGTTTCGGTCATGAAACTGGAGCTGTCGGTCAGGCCCCGCGCGGCCAGGAACCACACCACGCGGTCGCTGCTGATCGGCCAGCTGCCGCCCGAGCCGGTGTCCTGGGCCACGAACATACCCGGCGTCACGCCGTCGCGGGCTTTGGACAGCTTGAACTGCAGCGACTGCCGGGTGCGGATCGGCTCGAGCCGGGCCAGCGCCAGGTCGGCGGCGAAACTCACGTCGCGCGTCCATACGTAGGGCCAGCGCTCGCCGGTCTGGAAGCACTCGCACTCCACCGGGTTACCGAAATTGAAGGCCGGATCGCGGATCGCGTCCACGCGGTCGGCGGCCATCTCCTGTTGGGCCAACGCGAACAGTGCATCGAACAACACGCTGTCGGTGCGGCTGCGCATCGGCTGGGCGTCGATCGCCACCGCTTTGCCGTCCGCCAGCAGCTGGAAGCTGCCGTCGGCCGCAGTGCTGGCGCGCACAGTGCGCCCATCGAATGTCAGGTCCGCCGCCGCAGCGGTGGACACCAGCGCCGCCCCGAGGGCAGCGGTCAGGCAGATCGTTTTCAGCATCGAAAAGCGGCCGACCGGCCTGCGCCCGTCTGCCTTCCTCCCTTCTTGCACGCGGTGTGGTTCGGCAGCACCGGAGCGCTGCCCTCGCGGCCCCCTCCCAGGGTGCCTGCCTGCATGGTAGGCGACGACCGTTGGTCACCGCACCGCGCAGGCGGTTATCCGCGCACCTTGCATACGTATTCATGGCCAACCGCGGCGACGCCCTTGCCGGCGTGGCTATAGTCCAAGCCGGATTCCGGCTGCCCTGGGAGGGGAAATGGCTTTGGTTGTTGCGTTGCCGCGCGCACTGCGCGTGTCCCGTCCGCTGGCCTGGCTGGCGATGTCCCTGCTGGTCTGCGCCAGCGCTGTCCAGGCTGAACCGGTCACGGTGGCCAGCGCCAGCTCCCCAGGCAACGTGCTGAAGGTATCGCTGCAGCTCGACGGCGGCATGCCCAGCTACCGGGTCGCACGGCTGGGCCAGACCGTGGTGGCTGAATCGAAGCTGGGCTTCCAGTTGCGCGATGGGCGCCTGGACCGTGACCTGGAAGTGCTGGGCCAGCACACCCGCAGCGTGGATGACACCTGGGAACAGCCGTGGGGCGAACGCCGCAACGTGCGCAACCACTACAGCGAAGTCACCGTGCAGCTGGGCGAACGCAGTGGTGCCAAGCGCCGCCTGGACGTGGTGTTCCGGGTCTACGACGACGGCCTGGGCTTCCGCTACCGCTTCCCCGAACAGCCGGGCCTGCGCGAGGCGATCATCGATGACGAGCTCACCGAGTTCGCGATCGCCCCCGAATCCACCGCGTGGTGGATTCCGGCCGGCGAGCCCATCCATTACGAATACCTGTACCAGCGCACGCCACTGGCCCAGGTTCCGCTGGCGCATACCCCGCTCACCCTGCGCAGCCACGATGGCCTGCACGTGGCGATCCACGAGGCGGCGCTGGTCGACTACGCCGGCATGTGGCTGCGCCGCACCGACGGACAGCGCCTGCGGGCCCAGCTGTCGCCCTCGGCGGAGGGCTGGAAGGTACGCCGCACCCTGCCCTTCAGCACGCCGTGGCGCACCCTCCAGATCAGCGACACCGCCGGCGGGTTGGTCGACTCCAACCTCATCCTCAACCTCAACGAACCCAACGCACTGGGCGATGTGAGCTGGGTTAAGCCGTCCAAATACCTGGGCGTGTGGTGGTCGATGCACCTGGACCAGGAAAGCTGGGCGACCGGCCCGAGACATGCGGCCACCACCGCGAAGACGAAGAAGGTGATCGACTTCGCGGCCAGGCACGGCTTCCGCGGCGTGCTGGTGGAAGGCTGGAACCCGGGCTGGGACGGCATGTGGGTCGGCAACGGCTACGACTTCGATTTCACCCGCGCTACCGCCGATTTCGACATTGAAGCGTTGTCGGCCTACGGCGCGAAGCAAGGGGTGCACCTGATCGGCCACCATGAAACCGGCTGCGCCATCGAACATTACGAAGACCAGCTGGGTGCGGCGCTGGACCTGTACGCGCGGCTGGGGGTGGACTCGTTCAAGAGCGGCTATGTGTGCGACGACGGCCAGGTGGACCGGCGCAATCCGGCCGGCGGGCCGCTGTGGCGCGAGTGGCACGACGGCCAATTCATGGCCCGGCATCACCTGAAGGTGGTGCAGGAAGCGGCGAAGCGGCATATCGCGGTGAACCCGCACGAGCCGATCAAGGACACCGGACTGCGTCGCACGTATCCGAACTGGATCTCGCGCGAGGGTGCGCGCGGCATGGAATACAACGCCTGGGGCCAGCCGCCGAACCCGCCCGAACATGAGGTCAACCTGGTGTTTACCCGGATGCTGTCCGGACCGATGGACTACACCCCCGGCATCCTCAGTTTGAAAGGCCGCCACGGCCAGCCCATTCCCAGCACGTTGGCGCGGCAGCTGGCGCTGTACGTGGTGATCTACAGCCCGATCCAGATGGCGGCCGACCTGCCTGAACATTATGAACAGCACCGCGAGGCGTTCCGTTTCATCGAGGACGTGGCGGTGGACTGGGACGACAGCCGGGTACTGGACGGCGAGGTGGGCGACTACGTGACCATTGCGCGCAAGGACCGCAACAGCCGCGACTGGTTCCTGGGCAGCATCACCGATGAGCACGGCCGCGCCCTGCCCGTTCCGCTCTCCTTCCTGGAGCCGGGCGTGCGTTACCGCGCCGAGATCTACCGCGATGGGGAGGGTGCGGATTATCAGTCCAATCCGTTCGCGTTCAGGCGCGAAACCCGCCAGGTCACCAGCGCGGACACCCTGACCATCGTGCTGGCGCCCGGTGGTGGCCAAGCCATCCGGTTTACCCCGTTGTGAAGCCGTAACGACCAACGGTCGTTACCTACCTCGCCCGCACACGCGTACCACCCGCGGGCGTCAAATGCCCCGGTAGGGCACGACCGTTGGTCGTGCCGCCGGTGAAACCGGTTCCATAATCCCGCATTTTCATTGAATACGTATGCAGGATGATTCACGCAGAAGGCGCGCTGCCTACCATAGCCACGCAGTCAACGGCCACCACGCCGTGACACCTGCGGCAACGCATCGCCGTTGATCACAACATGAGTTTGGCAACATTGCCTGGGAGGGGAAAATGTTGAATCGCAAGCGCAGCGCGCTGAGTATCGCGCTGGCCGTCGCCCTGACGCCGTCATTGGCGTCGGCGCAGTCCACCACCACCGCGCCGACCACCGGCAGCGCGGCCACCGAGCTGGACACCGTGCAGGTGACCGGCATCCGTCGCGGCATCGAGAATGCCATCGCGATCAAGCAGGACGCCACCTCGGTGGTCGAGGTCATCTCGGCCGAAGACATCGGCAAGCTGCCCGACGTGAGCATCGCCGAATCGCTGGCCCGCCTGCCCGGCCTGGCCGCCCAGCGCGTGGCCGGCCGCGCCCAGGTCATCAGCGTGCGCGGCCTGTCGCCTGATTTCGCCACCACCCTGCTCAATGGGCGTGAAGTGGTCAGCACCGGCGACAACCGCAGCGTCGAGTTCGACCAGTACCCGTCCGAACTCATCAACGGCGTGACCGTGTACAAGACCCCGGACGCCGCGCTGGTCGGCCAGGGCCTGTCCGGCACCATCGACATGCAGAGCGTGCGTCCGCTGAGCTTCGGCGAGCGCGTGATCGCGGTCAGCGGCCGCTACTCGAAGAGCTCGCTGGGCAAGGCCGCCAACGTGGACGCCTTCGGCAACCGCTTCAGCGCCAGCTACATCGACCAGTTCGCCGACAACACCTGGGGCATCGCGCTGGGCTACGCTCACAGCGACAACCCGATCCAGGAAAACCAGGTCGGCCTGTATGAGCCGTGGACCACCGAGCAGACCGACCAGGGCAACCGCCCGGGCGTCGCCCCGGGGACCGCGTTCTCCGACGGCATCAAGGCGCTGCGCCGTACCGGCAATGCCAAGCGCGATGGCTACATGGCCACCGTGCAGTTCCGTCCGTCCAACCTCTGGACGAGCACCCTGGACCTGTTCCACACCGAAGCCGAGCAGATCGACACCGCCAACCAGTTCGAGCTCAATCTCAGCAACTACAACGGCGGCTACACCCCGGGCCTGCTGATCACCAACCCGCAGGTGAATGGCAACAACACCTTCACCGGCGGCACCGCCAGCGGCGTGTACCCGCTGGTGCGCGGCATGTACAACAAGCGCGAAGACAAGATCGACGCATTCGGCTGGAACAACGAGCTGACCTTCGACAGCTTCAAGCTGTCCGCCGATGTGAACTACTCCAAGGCCACGCGCGACGAGCTGAACCTGGAGAACAACCTGCAGCTCACCCCGATGCCGCAGCTGGATACCGTGGGGCTGACGGTCAACCCGAACGGGTTCTCGCAGATCCGCCCGGGCCTGGATTACTCCAATCCCGAGGCGCTTTACCTGACCAACACCATCTACGGCTCCGGCTACGGCAAGGTGCCGCAGGTGGAAGACCGCCTGAAGGGTGCGCGCCTGCAGGGCACGTTCAACGTGCCCGAAGCGCTGTCGTGGTTCCAGGACGTGGACGTGGGCGTCAACTACGCCGACCGCCGCAAGGAAAAGACCCAGGCCGAAGGCAACATCCTGCTCGGCGCGCAGGGCGACGCCAACGTCGCCGGCGACCTGCAGTACGCCCCGGTCAACCTGGGCTTTGCCGGCATCGGCTACATCCCGGCGTGGAACGTGCCGGCGGCGGTCGACCGCTACATGACGTTCAACCCGGTCACCAACCTGGATTACCTGATTCCCAAGTCGTGGGTGGTGCAGGAAAAAACCACCACTGCCTGGGTGCGCGCCAACATCAACACCGACATCGGTGACGTGGGCGTGCGCGGCAACATCGGTGTGCAGATGATCACCACCGACCAGAGCTCGCAATCGAACTACTTCGACCGCTCACGCCCGGCCGGCCAGGAAGTGCTGCCGATCGATGAAGGGAAGAAGTACACCGACTGGCTGCCGAGCTTGAACCTGGCCTTCCTGTTCCCGCACCAGCAGACCCTGCGCTTCGCGGTGGCCAAGCAGGTGGCGCGTCCGCGCGTGGACCAGATGCGTGCCGGCCTCGAATTCGGCGTGGATACGGCGACCGGCAAACCGGGCGGCAGTGGCGGCAACCCGCTGCTGGATCCGTGGCGCGCCAACGCGATCGACCTGTCGTACGAGAAGTACTTCGGGGAGAAGGCGTACGTGGCGGCGGCGATCTTCTACAAGGACCTGAAGAGCTACGTGTACACCCAGTCGGTGGACGACTACGACTTCAGCGACCTGCTGGCCAGCTACGTCATTCCGCCGGGCATGACCGCCCCGCTGCAGACCACCGGCACGTTCTCCGCGCCGCAGAATGGCGAAGGCGGCACCCTGCGTGGGCTGGAACTGACCGCCTCGCTGCCGCTGGAGATGATTGCCGCGCCCCTGCTCGGCTTCGGCATCCAGGCCAGCGCGACCTTCAACGACAGCGACATCGAGATCCTGGACCCGGAAAGCGCCTCCAGCGTGGGCACCGATCCGATCAGCCTGCCGGGCCTGTCCGAGCGGGTATACAACTTCACCGCCTATTACGAGCGCAACGGCTTCGAAGCGCGCGTGAGCCAGCGTCGTCGTTCGGACTTTATCGGTGAGATCGGCAACTTCAACGGCAACCGCACCCTGCGTTACGTGGTGGGCGAGAACGTGACCGACGCGCAGATCAGCTACACCTTCGCCGACGACAGCGCCATGAAGGGCCTGACCCTGCTGCTGCAGGGAAGCAACCTGACCAACGAACCGTACCGCACGTATGCCGGCACCAAGGATCGTCCGCTCGAATACATCGAGTGGGGCCGTACCTACATGCTGGGTGTGAACTACAAGTTCTGATCCTGGCATGAAGCACGAACGAAGAACCCGCTGCGCGAGCAGCGGGTTTTTTGTCGTGGGTCAGTGGTGAATCAAACGCGGGTGCCGGTGGGGCGAGTGCGGGGCCGCCATACCCTTGCCTGCGAATGTCCCCCGGCGTCGGCCTGCGGCCGCCACCTCCTCCTTTACTTCGCCGCAAGGGCATGGCGGCCCCGCACTCACCCCACCGGCGTCGCCCCTGATTTCCGCTTTTCCATCGCGAGCCGTAAGTCGAGCCCCGTCGCGGCCGGTAGGTCCCTGGCAAAGTAAAGGAGGAGGCCGTCGCCGCAGGCGTCGGCCGGGGGACATTTGCATAGGGGCCTGCCGGCCGCGGCGGGGCCCTTAACGCTCGCGATTAACTTGATCGAAGACCGCGCACCCAGCTTCCACGGCCTTCGGAAGCAAGCGGAGAACAAAAAAAGGGCGGGACTTCGCAGCCCCGCCCTTCAATACCACCGGAAATCGTGAATCAGCCGCGCCGCGCGCAGTACATCGCCTGCGCCGGCAGCGCCAGCTGCGAACCCTCGGCCTGCCCCGCATCCGGCCCCGGCACGTGCAGCGCGTGCCAGTCGCCCGCCGGCAACGCCACCTGTACCGCCTCGGCCGACAGGTTGAACGCAAGCAGCAGCGTCTCATCACCGTGCGTGCGTTCAAACATCAGCACCGGTTCGGCCGTCTCCAGGAAACGGATATCACCCAGCAACAGCGTCGGCATCGTCCGCCGCCACGCCAGGAACTGGCGGAACGCGTTCAACACCGAGTGTGGATCGTGTTCCTGCACGGCCACCGCCGCACTGCGGTGTTGCTCCGGGATCGGCAGCCACGGCGTACCCGTGGTGAATCCCGCCAGTGGCGCGTCCAGCCACGGCATCGGCGTGCGGCATCCGTCGCGGCCCTTGAAGTTCGGCCAGAAAGTGATCCCATATGGATCCTGCAGCGCCTCGAACGGCACCTCGGCCTCGCCCAGGCCCAGTTCCTCGCCCTGGTACAGGCAGATCGACCCGCGCAGCGAGCAGAGCACCGCAACCAGCAGGCGCGCAAGGCGCGGCTGTGCGGGATGCCCGCCCCAGCGCGTCACCGCGCGCTCCACGTCGTGGTTGGAGATCGCCCAGCACGGCCAGCCCTCGGTCATGGTCGCTTCCAGCCGCGACACGGTGTCGCGGATGTAGGCAGCGCTGTAATCCTTCACCAGCAGCTCGAAGCTGTAGCCCATGTGCAGGCGGCCCGGCGCAGTGTATTCGGCGGTGGTCGCCAGCGAATCCTCGGCCGAAATTTCGCCCAGGCTGACCGCGCCCGGGTACTGGTCCAGCAGCCCGCGCAGGCGCTCGATGAACGGCAGGTTCTCCGGGCGCGTGTTGTTGTAGTAGTGGTACTGGTACGCGTACGGATTGTCCGCGCTGAAGCCACGGCCCAGGCGCTTCTCCGCCGGCTTGGCCGGGTTGTCGCGCAGCTCCCGGTCGTGGAAGCAGAAGTTGATCGAATCCAGGCGGAAGCCGTCCACGCCCCGGTCCAGCCAGAACTTCACGTAGTCCAGCGTCGCCTGCTGCACGGCCGGGTTGTGGAAATCCAGGTCCGGCTGGTCGGCCAGGAAGTTGTGCAGGAAGTACTGCTCGCGGCGCGGCTCCCACTGCCAGGCCACGCCGCCGAAGATCGACATCCAGTTGTTGGGCGGGGTGCCGTCCTCGCGCGGGTCGGCCCACACGTACCAGTCCGCCTTGGGATTGGTACGGTCCTGGCGGCTTTCGCGGAACCAGGCATGCTCGATCGAGGTGTGGCTGAACACCTGGTCGATCATCACCTTCAGGCCCAGCGCGTGCGCCCTGGCCAGCAGGCGGTCGAAGTCGGCCAGGGTGCCGAACAGCGGGTCCACGTCGCGGTGGTCGGCGATGTCGTAGCCGAAGTCAGCCATCGGCGAAGTGAAAAACGGCGAAATCCAGATCGCGTCCACGCCCAGCGAGGCCACGTAATCCAGGCGCTCGATGATGCCGGGCAGGTCGCCCACCCCGTCACCATTGGCATCGAGGAAACTGCGCGGGTAAATCTGGTAGATGACGGCACCGCGCCACCATGGAGTCTGCGTCATCGAGGGCCCCCCTCCGGGCTTCCAGGGCGCCCTCCCACGGGCGCCAGAACGTACCCGACAAGCTTAGCGGGCTGCCCTCGGCGGTGGCGCGGGGTGCATACGTATTCACGCCCTGCCGGGGCGCGGCGGCCTTCGCGGGCGGAATACGCCCGCACCGCCTATAATTCCGCCCAAGCCTGAAAGTCAGACCGCATGACCATCACCGAAGACACCCGCCCCGCGCTGGGCCTGCCCCAGATCCAGTCGCTCGCCGCGCCCGACATGGCCGCCGTCGATGCGCTGATTCGCCGCCGACTGTCCTCGGATGTCGTGCTGATCAACCAGATCGCCGACCACATCATCTCCGCCGGCGGCAAGCGCCTGCGGCCGATGCTGGTCATGCTGGCCGGACACGCGGTCGGCCAGGCCGGCCCGGAGCACCACCAGCTGGCGGCCATCATCGAGTTCATCCACACCTCGACCCTGCTGCACGACGACGTGGTCGACGAATCCAGCCTGCGGCGTGGCCGCAGCACCGCCAATGCGCTGTGGGGCAACGCGCCCAGCGTGCTGGTGGGCGACTTCCTGTACTCGCGCAGCTTCCAGCTGATGGTGGAACTGGACCGCATGCCGGTCATGCAGATCCTGGCCGACACCACCAACCGGATCGCCGAAGGCGAAGTGCTGCAGCTGCTGCACGTGCACAACCCGGACACCGACGAAGCGGCCTACCTGCGGGTGATCGAACGCAAGACCGCGGTGCTGTTCGCCGCCGGCACCCGCCTGGGCGCGCTGGCCAGCGGCGTCGACGAGGCCACCCAGCAGGCGCTGTACGACTACGGCATGGCGCTGGGCTATGCCTTCCAGATCGCCGACGACGTGCTGGATTACTCGGCCAACGCCGAGGAACTGGGCAAGAACCTGGGCGACGACCTGGCCGAAGGCAAGGCGACCCTGCCGCTGATCCACGCCATGGCGCATACCGACGCCACCACCCGCGAGCGCCTGCGCACCATCGTGCAGAACGGCGATGCCGACGCCATGCCGGAAGTGCTGGCCGCCATCCACGCCACCGGCGGGCTGGATTACAGCCGCCGCCGCGCCGAGGAATATGCCGACGCCGCCGAGCGCGCGCTCGACGGCCTGGCTGACAACGACGCGGTCGCCGCCCTGCGTGGCCTGGCCCGTTACGCGGTACAGCGTTCGCATTGATTCCGCGGGTGACGACCAACGGTCGTCACCTACCGGGCTGGCCCCGGCATTTGTCGGGGCGCGACGACCAACGGTCGCCGCCTACCGGGCTGGCACGTGCATTTCGCATTCCGGGGTAGCGCCCGACCGTTGGTCGGGCGGCGCCGCAACGCGGCGTGCGTCAGCGCTTGTCGAACAACCGTTCGAAGAACGTATCCAGGCTTTCCCACGCCCGCTTCGCCGCGCGCTCGTTGTACAGGCACCCCGGCGGGTTGTTGGCGTCGGCCTCGGCGAAACAATGCACCGCACCGCTGTAATTGGTGAACTCCCAATCGACCTTGGCCGCGTTCATCTCCTGCTCGAAGCTGGCGATGTCGTCCTTGCTGATGCCCTTGTCATCGGCACCGTTGAGTACCAGCACCGACGGGTGCGTTCCACCGGCCTTGGCCGGCAGCGGCGACCCCAGCCCGCCATGCAGGCTCACCACGCCGGCCAGCGGCGCACCGGCACGGGCCAGTTCCAGCACCGTGGTGCCACCGAAGCAGAACCCGACCGCGCCGATCTTCGAGGCATCCAGCGGCGCGTTGCCGGCCTGGGCCTTGAGCACCTCCAGCGCCTTCAGCGCGCGGGCGCGCAGCACCGGGCGGTCATTGCGCAGCTTGGTGGCGACCGGGCCGGCTTCGGCGTCGGTCTTCGGGCGCACGCCCTTGCCATACACGTCCGCCACCAGCACCACGTAGTCGTCGCCGGCCAGCTGCTTGGCCTTGGCGATCGCCGAGTCGTTGACGCCGCGCCAGTTTGGCACCATCACCAGGCCCGGGCGCTTGTCGTTGTCTTCGTCGTCGTAGACCAGCACCCCGCTGAAGGTGGTGCCGTCGTGCTGCCACTCCACCGGCTTGGCCTGCATCGCCGCCACCGCCGGCAATGCCGTCATGCCCAGTACCAGTGCCGCACCCCACTGCCATTGCTGCTTCATGCGCCTGCTCCCTCTGGGAAAGAGCCCAGAGTGTATGCCGGAACATGTGACGGGCCGCAGGTGACGGGTGGCTACGCGGCGGGGGGGCACGTCGCGGGTAGTAACGCGGCGGGGGGCGCGTCGCGGGTTGTGACGCGGCGGATGGTTACGCGGGGGGTGGTAACGCGGCGGGTGGTCACACGGCGGATGGTCACACGGCGGATGGTCACTCGGCGGATGGTCACTCGGCGGGTGGTAGAGCCGACTGTTAGTCGGCTGCGCCGTTGGCGCTATGCCAAGGTGGTCCGCGAAGAGCAGCGGACTAACAGCCCGCTCTACCGTCCGGCTGCGCCGTCGGCGCTATGCCAGGGTGGTCCGCGAAGAGCAGCGGACTGACAGTCCGCTCTACCGTCCGCTCTACCGGCGGCTGCGCCGTTGGCGAAACGTCAGGCGATCCCGATCCCCGGGATCGCGGCGATCTGGTCCGGATCGAACCCGGCCAGCTCGGCGAAATGGCGGCCGCGGGCGACGTAATCGCGGTACGCCCCGAAACTGGGCGCGCCCGGCGACAGCAGCACCACCCCACCCTGCGCACCCAGCGCGCTGCAGGCCAGCCGCACCGCCTCGTCCAGGTCACCCGCCGCGTGCAGCCCGAACCGCCCGGCGTCCGCCAGCGGCTGCAGCAACGCGTGGATGCGCGGTCCATTGGCGCCCATGGTGACGATCTCCACCGGCGGCACGTCATGCGCCATGTGGTCCACGAAATCGTGCCAGTCCAGGCCCCGGTCATGCCCGCCCACCAGCAGCGCGATGCGCTGGCCGGCGAAGCAGTCCAGCGCCGCCAGGCTGGCGTGCGGCGTGGTGCTGATCGAATCGTTGACGAAGCGCAGCGCGCCCCGGCTGCCGAGGGTCTGCAGGCGGTTGGGCAGCGGCCGGAAGTCCTGCACCGCCGGCGCCAGCGCGACGGCATCCAGCCCGAGGGCCTCGATCGCCGCCAGCACCGCGCACAGGTTGCCGCGGTTGTGCCGACCCGGCAGCGGCGTGTTCGCGGTATCGAACACCTGCTGCTCGCCGCGATACACCCACTCGCCGCGCATGTGCCAGCCCTGCGGCTGGTTGAACCACACTACTTCGCTGCCCGGCAGCGACAGCGCGGCCAGGTGCGGGTCGGCCGCGTTGAGCACCGCGATACGCGGTGCCGCGCCGGTCACCAGCGCCAGCTTGTCCTCGATGTAGCGCGCTTCGCTGCCGTGCCAGTCCAGGTGTTCCGGGAACAGGTTCAGCACCACCGCCACCTGCGGGTGCGCGCCACTGCGCGCCACCTCGCCGGTCTGGTAGCTGGACAGCTCCACCGCCCAGTACGCCGGCGCCGGTTGCGGGTCCAGCACCTCCAGCAGCGGCAGGCCGATGTTGCCCACCAGCCCGGTCCGCGCGCCCGAGGCGCGCAGCAGATGCGCCAGCAACGAGGTGGTGGTGCTCTTGCCCTTGGTGCCGGTCACGCAAACGGTGTCGCGCACGGTGCCCTGGTCATCGGCGTGTTCGGCGAACCACAACGACGTGCCGCCGATGATCTGCGTGCCCCGCGCGGCGGCGGCAACCGCGGCTTCCCCGTAGGGGCTGATCCCCGGCGACTTGATCACCACCTCAAACGCGGCCAGGGATTCAGCGCTCACATCCGACCGCACCTGCAGCGCATTGCCAGCCTCGGCCCGCGCAGCGGCGGCCTCAGCGTCGGGGCAGAACAGGGTCAGCTCCAGCGCGGGCAGGCGCTGGCGCAGGACGGCGAACGCCGCACGCCCTTCACGCCCCCAGCCCCACAGCGCTACGCGCTTGCCTTCAAGCTGCGAAATTCGCACGCAGGCGCTCCCAGATCGCCGCTGGAATGCGGTGCTCGCCTTCCAGCACCAGCAGCGGTTCGATCTGCAGTTCGGCGCCGTCCAGCTGCGGCTGGATCTCCTGGATGAAGCGCTTCACCAGCGCATCCTCGTTCCATTCCGGACGTGCTGCCAGGGTGGCCATCGCGGCACGCGATTCGCGGCCTTCGCCGACGCATTCGAACGGCTTGTGGTCCTGGAATTCCAGCAGCGCATCGAAGCCGCCGGCCTGGTCCGGGTCGTCCAGCAGGTTACGGCCGAAGATCCCCACCAGCCGCGTCTTGGGCATGAACGGGGCCAGCGCCAGGAACACGAAGTGGCACTTCGGGCAGACCCCGCACCAGCGGTTCACCGGGCGCTCGCCAAGGATGTGGAAGTTGCGATTGCAGCTGGAGAAGTGCGCGTCGTAGAAATCGGTCCTGGCGAACTGGCGCGCCACCGCCAGCTCCGACAGCGGGCGCAGCAGCGAGTAGTAATGCAGGTCGGCGGCCACGTGCTTTTCAAGGTGCTCGCCGAAGGCCTGCTCGAACACCCAGCCCTTCGACCACTGGTGGTTCACTTCGCCCGTGCCCGGAATCTGGCTGCCGTAGCTGGCCGAACGCTCGTTGGAGAACACCACCTGGTCCACGCCCTGCAGCAGCGCGGCCAGCACCATGATCGCCGAATTCACTGCGGTGACCGGGATATGCCCGTTCCACGCGCCCTGGCGGTTGAGCTCGAACAGCTCCGGCGCCAGCGTGCGGCCGATGTTGAGCGTGGGCAGGCCGGTGCGCTCGGCGCAGGCACGGATCAGCTGCGAGCCGCCGATCCAGGTCACCGTTTCGGCGATGCCCAGCGTGCGCAGCGCCTCGATGCTGACCAGCGAATCCTTGCCACCGCCGATGGCCACGAGCGCATGCTCGCGCAGTCCCAGCGCGGGGGCCACCACCGCTTCGCCCTCGACCGGCAGGCGGAAGCGCCCGCGCAGGTTCAGTCCGTTGCGGTAGGCGAATTCGCCCAACCCGTTGAGATACACCGTTTCCACCAGCGCGGCGGTGTCGGCGTCGACAGCGTAGCTGTCGATGCGCACCTGCGCCGGAACGCCTGCCTTGTAGTAGCTGACACCGGCAATCAGGTGCAGCAGGCGCAGCGCCCGCTGCACGGCGTCGGCACGGGCGCCTTCCAGCACGAACGGGGCGCCGGGAATGGTGACCGTCTCGACCAGCTCGGGGCCGTTGTCGAAGGCGTAGACCAGCCGCGCCACGCCGGTGTCCGCGGCGAAATCGCAGCGGACGAAGCGGAAACAGGCAACCTGATGTTTATCGAAAGCAGTCATGGGGTATCCGGTGAGGCAACAGGGGAAACCAGCGGCGCGCGCTCAGGGCACGTCATCGATGACGTCCTCGCGCGGCAACTCGCGCTGGTTGTAGGTATTGGCCATCACGTAGCCGTAGGCACCGGCATCAGCGATCAGCATCACATCGTCCGGCGCGGTGGACACCGGCAGGCGGCGGCGCTTGCCGAACACGTCGCTGGATTCGCAGATCGGTCCGACCACGTCGAACAGGCCTTCGGCATACCCGCCCAGCCGGCTCAGGTTCTCGATGTCGTGCCAGGCGTCATACAGCGCCGGGCGCATCAGGGTGTTCATGCCCGCATCCAGGCCCACCCGGCGCACGCCGTCCTTCTCCACCACCTGGGTGGCGGTGGTGAGCAGCACGCCGGATTCGGCCACCAGGTAGCGGCCGGGCTCGATCGCCAGGCGGAACGCCGGGTGCACGGCCTTGACCTCGGCCAGGCCGACCGCCCACGCCTGCAGGTCGAACGGCTCGTCATCCGCGCTGTACGGAATGGGCAGGCCACCGCCGATGTCGATGGTCTCCACGCTGCCGATCCGGCGCGCGAAGCCGGCCAGCTCGTCGCACATCAGGCGCCAGTGCTGCGCGGTTTCCACGCCGCTGCCGAGGTGCGCGTGCAGGCCCACCACGCGGGTGCCCAGCGCTTCTGCCAGGCGCACGAACTCGTCCACGCGCGCGATCGGAAGGCCGAACTTGGAGTCCTTGCCGCCGGTGCGGACCTTGGCGTGGTGGCCTTCGCCACGGCCCAGGTCCACGCGCAGCCACAGCTCGCGGTTGCGGAACAGCTCCGGCCAGCGCTGCAGCGCCTCCACGTTGTCCACGGTCACGGTCACGCCCAGCGCGAACGCGGCTTCGTACTCGGTCCGCGGCGCGAAACTGGGGGTGAACAGCACCCGCCGCGGCGACAGCGTCGGCAGCACGTTGAACACATGCTTGAGCTCGCCGTGCGACACGCATTCCAGGCCGAAGCCTTCCTGCTCCAGCAGCTCCAGGATCGCCGGATGGCTGTTGGCCTTGATCGCGTAGTAGCGCTGGTCGATCGGCTTGATCGCGGCCAGCGCCCGCGCCCGCGCCCGCACCGTGGCCAGGTTGTACACGTACCGCGGGGTACCGGCCTGGGCCAGGTGCAGCAGGTGCTCGCGCTGGCCCCGCCACCAGGCGGTCTCGCGCGGCCGGATCGTGCCGGCGATCTCGCGCCAGCGAGGGCCGAACACTTCGCCCTCTTCCACCGGCATGGCGCCGCTGTCGATCAGCTCGGCATGCAGGATCGGCAGCAGGCCGTCGGCGTCGGCTTCATCGATGACGAAGGTCAGGTTGAGGTCATTGGACGACTGCGAAATCATGTGCACGCGCTCGCGCCCGAAGGTCGCCCACACGTCAGACAGCTTGTGCAGCAGCGAGCGCATGCCGCGCCCGACCAGGGTGATCGCCGCGCACGGCACGATGATCTTGACCTTGCAGATCTGCGACAGGTCGGCCGACAGCGCGGCCAGCACATCCGTGTTGACCAGGTTCTCGGACGGGTCCAGCGAGACGGTCACGTTGGTTTCGGCCGAACCGATCAGGTCCACCGACAGCCCGTGCTTCTTGAACAGTCCGAACACGTCGGCCAGGAAGCCGACCTGCTGCCACATGCCGATGCCTTCCATCGACACCAGCACGATACCGTTGCGGCGGCTGATCGCCTTTACCCCCGGCACCGGTGCGGCATTGCCGTCGATGCTGGTGCCCGGCAGCTCCGGGCGCTCGGTGTCCAGGATCGCCATCGGCACGCCGGCGTCGCGGCACGGCTTGATCGAGCGCGGGTGCAGCACCTTGGCGCCGGTGGTGGCGATTTCCTGCGCTTCGTAATAGTCCAGGCGGGTCAGCAGGCGCGCGTCCGGCACGTCCTTCGGATTGGCGCTGAACATGCCCGGCACGTCGGTCCAGATTTCCACCCGGCTGGCGCCGAGCAGCGCGCCGAAGTACGCCGCCGAGGTATCCGAGCCACCGCGGCCGAGGATCGCGGTGCCGCCGTCGGCATGCCGCGAGATGAAGCCCTGGGTGATCAGCATGCGGGTCGGCTGCGCGCGGAAGCCAGCAGCCCACTCGTCGTCCGAACGCCACTGGCAGTTCACCGACAGCCGCTGCGACCAGTCGCTCTGGTTCGGCTGCGGCGGCAGCGCCTGCAGCCACTCACGGGCGTCCATCCAGCCGAAATCCAGGCCGCTGGCGCGCAGGTAGGCCGCGCCGATGGTGGAGGACAGCAGTTCGCCCTGGCCCAGCACGTCGGCCTGCCATTCCAGCGGGCGGGCGGCGGCGCGCGGGTCATCCAGCAGGCCCTGCAGCGCGGCCAGGCGCACATCCAGCGCGCTGGCGTCCAGCTCGAGCTCGGCCAGGAATTCGCGGTGGCGGGCCACCAGTGCATCCACGCGGGCGCGGCTGTCGGCTGCGCCATCGGCGATCGCGGTCAATTCATTGGTGACCCCGGACAGGGCCGACACCACCACCAGCACGCGCGCGCCGGTCTCTTCCGCACGTTTTTTCGCCAGCTTCCCGATCGTGTCCCAGCGGTGACGACGCGACACGGAGGTGCCGCCGAACTTCAGTACGATCCAGCGATCGACAAGGGGGGAAGCTGACATGGAGGTAGGAATGGGTAGGTAGTGGGGGGATCGATCCGGCATGCCGGGCCGAACCTCTGATTCTATGCCAAGCCCGGCCCCGGCAGGGCCTGCGCCGCGGCATCGGCCGCTCGACCCGGACCCGGCCGCGCGGGCTTGTTAAGCTGCCCGACCGTTCCGCCTGACCAACCTGCCATGACTGCCCGCCGATTCCTCCAGCTTGACGTGTTCTCCCCCTACCCCGGCGCCGGCAACCCGCTGGCCGTGGTGCTGGACGCGGAGGGCCTGGACGATGCGCGCATGCAGGCGATCGCGCGCTGGACCCGGCTGCCGGAAACCACCTTCGTGTTCGCACCGCAGGCGGCGGGCGCCAGCTACCGCATCCGCATGTTCAGCCCGCAGAAGGAAGTTCCGTTCGCCGGCCACCCCAGCGTGGGCACCGCCCATGCGGTGCTGGAGGCGGGCCTGGCCGCGCCGGTGGACGGTCTCCTGGTCCAGGACGGCATCGCCGGCGCGCTGCCGCTGCGGGTGGTGGGTGAAGGCGCCGCGCGCAGCATCGCCATCCGTACCCCGCGCGCGGCGGTGGCCGAAGTGACCACCGCCGATGATCCGCGCCTGAAGGTTGCGCTGGCCGGATGGGCGCTGGGCGAACTGCCGCCTGCCCGCATGTCCGGCGGACGCAGCTGGTGGGTGGTGGAACTGACCGATGAAGCCACGTTGCGCGCGCTGTCGCCGGACTGGGATGCCATCGCCGCCCTGGCGGAAAGCACCGACAGCATGGGCGTATTCGCATACGCGCGAGGCGCGGGGCCGGGCTACGACCTGGCCGCCCGCGCGTTCGTCGGCAATGGGCGGCGCTTCGAAGATGCTGCCTCAGGCGCCGCCAACGCCGTGCTGGCGGCCTGGCTGGACAGCCGCGATGCGCTGCCGGGCCGGGACGGCAGTTACGTGGTCAGCCAAGGGCGGGAGGTGGGGCACGATGCGCGCCTCACCCTGCACGTGGACGCCGAAGGTGACGTCTGGTCCGGCGGCCAGGTGCAGACGGTCATCCAGGGAATGATCACCTGGTAGAGCCACGCCCTGCGTGGCTGCTTTTCTTTCTGCACCGTGCTCAGCCACGCAGGGCGTGGCTCTACGCAGGGGGCCGGGTCGCCCGCCCCCTTGCGGTTCGGCTCAGGATGCCAGCTCGGCCTCCAGGCTGATCGGTACCGCGCTCAGCGCTTTGGATACCGGGCAGTTCTGCTTGGCATCATCGGCAATGGCGCGGAACTGGGTCGCGTCGATGTTGGGGACCACCGCTTTGACCTTGAGCGTGATCTGCGACAGCTGCGGGCCACCTTCCATCGACAGGTCGACCTTCGCTTCGGTGTCCAGCGAGGTAGGCACGAAACCGGCCTCGGTGAGCTTGGCCGACAGCGCCATGGTGAAGCAGCCGGCGTGCGCGGCGGCGATCAGCTCTTCCGGGTTGGTGCCCTTTTCATCGCCGAAGCGGCTGCTGAAGGCATAGCGGGTCTTGTCCAGCAGGCCACTCTGCGGCGTGCTGAGTTGTCCCTTGCCTGTCTTGAGGTCACCTTCCCAGTGCGCGGTGGCATGACGCGAAATGCCCATCGGTTTTTCCTTTGTGGGTGAATGGCAGCACCAGCGTAGACCGGCTGGCGTTAGCGCCGTGTCTGGCCGCGCCCGGCTGCGGCTACCGGTCGCACCCCAGCGGCCGGGCCCTCACGGCGTTCGCGCGAGGCAGCGCGCAAAGCGCTGTTTCCAAGGCGTTTCGTGCCCCGGCAGGCGTGCCACGCACGCCGCGCTGCCCGGTTCGGGCCACGCCCCGACACCCATTTTTCGGGCATGTCCTGATGCACTGCGGTAACCATGAATGCAGAAAAGCCGAATATTTATGCGTTAGCCTATTGGCGGCGCCGCATTGTTGCCCTACATTTCGCTTGCCGATGGGTTCGGCGCGACCACCCAACCAACCGATCACGGAACAGGAAACCATGGCAAAGACCGCTAAGAAGGCTGCCCCGAAGAAGGCAGTGAAGAAAGTCGCTACGAAGGCCGCCGCCAAGCCGGCAGCTCCGAAGCCGATCAAGGAAGTGCTGACCAAGTCCGGCCTGGTTGCACACATCGTCGAAGCCTCTGGCGTCGTCGCCAAGGACGTCCGCGCGGTGCTGGCCTCGCTGGAAACCGCCGTGGCCTCCTCGGTGCACAAGAAGGGCGCAGGCAGCTTCACCCTTCCGGGCCTGCTGAAGATCACCACCGTCAGCGTTGCGGCCAAGCCGAAGCGCAAGGGCATCAACCCGTTCACCAAGGAAGAGCAGTGGTTCGCTGCCAAGCCGGCCACCACCAAGCTGAAGGTGCGTCCGCTCAAGAAGCTCAAGGACGCCGCGCTGTAATCAGCGCGCTTCCTGCAGCACCCGGACGGGACGGCCTTGGCCGTCCCGTTCTTTTTTGGGGCCATCACGGCGCCGCGAAACACAGCGTTTCCAAAGGCCGCCCCTGCGCAGCTGGCGCGCGCAGACCCAGCCGCCACGGCCTCCGCGCCGCCCTGCAGCGTTGACGGAACGCACAAGGTGGAACACTGCGTGCGGCGGCGCCTGTCGCCCGGCACCCGTGCCGCGCCTATGGTGGGTCCATCCCCCCCCACAGTGCACCGCCATGGCCAGCCCCTCGCAACGCTATCGCATCACCGTTACCCCGATCGAAAAGGACGGGCTGCAGTGCAGCGGACGCTGCACGATCGAACTGGAACACCGCGCCCAGCAGGACTGGATGCGGCTGCTGGAAGTGGCCCGCCGCCAGACCGGTCTCAGCGGTGATGAACGCGCCGCCGCCATCGTCGCCACCCAGCTGCTGCTCGACCTGGCGCAGCGCTACGCGGACCAGCCCAGCCACCCGCTGACCGCGCTGCAGCCGCAGCTGGACCAGGTACTGGCCGCACTGGACGGGATCCAGCGCGCGCCCTGAAGCGCCGTTACACTCTGCCCTTCTCCGGGGAGGGTGCGCCATGCGTCGAGTCGTAATGCTGTTGCCACTGTTGTTCGGCGGGTGCTCCTGCCAACCCGATCCGGTCGCGGGCAGCGCGCCCACTGAGACAGCCGCCGACACCGCCGTGTTGCCCGACGCCGACGCCGACGCCGCTGACAAACCAGAACCGGCCACGCCGGTTGCAGCGACGCTGAGCGCGGTCGCGCCTGGCGCGGCCGACGAAGGCGCCACCGTGCGCAAGTACATGTATGCCCTGCCCGGCGGCGACCGCAGCGCTTCCGACGTGTACTGGAGCGGCGGTCGCACCGGGTCCCGCCCCGACGACGCCGTGCTGCGCGACATCCCCGACCTGCGCAACCTGCGCGTGGACACCGGCAGCCCGATCGCCCGCGACACCGCCCAGCCTTCGCGGCTGCGTGAAGTGCCGGTGCGGGTCCGCGCCACCACCGGCACCGGCACGTTCATCTTCGAGGGCTGGTACCGGCTGCAGCCGCGCCCGGACGAGAGCGGCTGGGAAATCCACAGCGCCTCGCTGCAGCCCGTGCTGCGGTGAACGCGCAGCCATGCATTGGCGCCCATGAAGCGCTGATTCAGCCCAACGCGCTATGGTGTCGACGTCCTCCTCCAACGCGCCTGCGCCCATGAAGCTACGCCCCCTGCTCACCCGCCTTGCCGCCTCTACCGTTCTCGTCGCCGCCGCCATCGGCGCGCAGGCGGCCCCCAGCATTTCCGGTCGCGAACTGTCGGTGGGCGCGAGCGACGTCCAGCAGTACCTGGACACCAGCTTCCCGCGCACCCAGGACGCGCTCGGCGGCCTGATCGCCATGACCATGAGCCACCCGAAGCTGACCCTGCCACAGGGCAACCGGCTGGACCTGGGTTTCGATGTCGCGCTGGCCACGGCCGGCAGCGCACCGGCACCGTTGGGCAAAGTCAGGCTGAGCAGCGGCCTGCGCTACGACGCCCAGACCCAGGGCTTCCACCTGGACCAGCCGACCGTGGATGATTTCACACCGGTCAATAACGGCGGCCGGCTGGATTCGCGCACCCGCGAACTGCTCAACGCCTTCTTGGTCGACTATGCACGCCGCGAGCCGATCTACAAGATCGACCCGACCGTAGGCGCCATGCTCGGCGCACTGCAGGTGCAGTCCGCCCAGGTGCAGAACGGCAAGCTGGTCGTCACCTTCAACCAGGACCTCGGCAGCGTCGTCCCCGCCGGCGTCCTCGGCCGGTAGAGCCGGGCTCTGCCCGGCTCCACCACACGATCACGCCACCAGTGCCTTCGCCACGGCCTCGGAAAACGCCGGAATATCATCCGGCTTGCGGCTGGTGATCACTCCGTTGTCGACCACCACTTCCGCATCGGTCCACTGCGCGCCCGCATTACCGAGATCGCTTTTCAGCGACGGCCACGAGGTCAGCTTGCGGCCCTTGGCCAGGCCGGATTCCACCAACAGCCACGGGCCATGGCAGATCGCCGCCACCGGCTTCCCATCGGCCGCGAACGCCTTGATGAACTCCACCGCCGGCGCCTGGGTGCGCAGCTGATCGGGGTTGATCACCCCACCCGGCAGCACCAGTGCGTCGAAGCTGCCGGCGTCTGCGCCCTCCAGCGGCTGGTCGACCGGAACGCTTTCGCCCCAGTCCTTGTCCTTCCAGCCGCGGATTTTTCCGGCATCACCCGGCGCGACGACCGACACCTTCGCGCCCCAGGACTCCAACAGCCGCTTCGGCTCCTGCAGCTCGGACTGTTCAAACCCATCGGTCGCGAGGATGGCGACGCGCTTGCCGTTCAGATCATGTGCCATGTGGGGGCTCCTTCGAAAAAAGAGCCCTTACCATGCAGGTCCGCGCATTGGCGGAGGGTGACCGCGATGTCGACGTCGCGTTCTTATCGTTTGGGCTGCAACATCGTCCCGGTGCACTTCTTCGAGCCGCAGCGGCATTCCCAGATCTTCTTCAGGCGTGCGGTGTGGCGCTCGGCCAGGGTGATGCCGTAGTTGTAGGTCAGCTCGTCGCCCGGCTTGATGTCCTTGATCGCTTCGATGAACACCTTGTCCTCGCGGCGGTTGTCACCCTCGGCTTCCTCGATCACCGCCTCGCAGTTCGGGTCGCAGCTGTGATTCAGCCAGCGGGCATCGTTGCCCTTGTAGTTGGCATCGATCACGTAATCGTCGTTAAGGGTGAACAGGAAGGTGTGACCGCTCTCCACATCCCCGGTATCATCGGCATCCACGTCGGCGTGGCTGCGCAGCAGCCCCTTGTACTGGATCACCCGCTCGCCCTTCTTGAGCGGCGCCAGCGCGAACACGCCATTGCCGTGAATGGTCGACTTGCGGGCTTGGATCTTCTTGGGCATGTGGCTGGCCATAACGTTGGGATGGTCGATTCTCGCTTAATCTTTGTGATTGCCCAACCACGTCCGCGCCGCGCCCCTGCTGGCGCGCCGTCCGGAACACCTGAACAGGCCGGGTTGGATGCGCCAGCATAAAAGCGTACAATTTCAGTCCGCTTTACGGCTCTGCCCTCCCCATGCTCCGCGTCACCAAGCTTACCGATTACGCCACTGTCGTCCTGACCGTCCTTGCCGCGCGCCCGGGCGAGGTCCTCAGTGCGACCGAACTGGCCGAATTTGCCAGCCTCGAGCCGCCCACCGTGAGCAAGCTGCTCAAGCCGCTGGCCCAGGCCGGGCTGGTGGAAGGACTGCGTGGCGTGCGTGGCGGCTACCGGCTGACCCGCCGGCCCGACCAGATCAGCCTGTTCGAAGTCGTCGAAGCCATGGAAGGCCCGCTGGGCCTGACCGAGTGCGCGCATGACCACAGCCAGTGCGGACGCGAGCTGCAGTGCGGCGCGCGCAGCAGCTGGCGGATGATCAACGACGTGGTGTCCGACGCACTGCGCAAGGTCACCCTGGCGCAGATCCTGCCCCCTCTTCCCCTTGTTGACGTCCCCCGCCGCGTGATCGCGGCGGATGTCGTCTCCTGATCCACAGGCAGCCCCCATGGCCACCGATATCCTCGACACCGTCGCCCCCGGCGATACCCCCAACCGCGAGATCCACGAGCAGCTCGGCCGCAAGTATTCGGCCGGCTTCATCACGGACATCGAATCGGACTCGTTGCCGCCCGGCCTGGACGAGGACACCATCCGTGCCCTGTCGGCCAAGAAGGAC
>Ga0213821_1000310_pt1 | contig 32379 bp, 30 predicted proteins | sample MC6MC0909MG_FD_179894 | JGI IMG/M metagenome (GOLD analysis project Ga0213821, IMG submission 179894) | Enriched soil aggregate microbial communities from Iowa State University, Ames, United States - MC6-MC0909-MG | ecosystem: Environmental > Terrestrial > Soil > Unclassified | place: USA: Iowa...
TAGAGTACGTAGTTTCCCTCGATAAGCTCGGCGTCCATGATGTGGAGCATGTGGGGGGCAAGAACGCATCCCTGGGCGAGATGATCAGTAACCTCGCCGGTGCCGGCGTTTCGGTGCCGGGCGGCTTTGCCACTACGGCTCAGGCGTACCGCGATTTTCTCGAGCAGAGCGGGCTGAACGACCGCATCCACGCCGCGCTCGACGCGCTGGACGTCGATGACATCAATGCCCTGACCAAGACCGGCGCACAGATTCGCCAGTGGGTCATGGAAGCTGAGTTCCCCGCGCGCCTGGATTCGGAAATCCGAACAGCCTTCGCTGCCATGGCCGCCGGCAATGACAACATGGCGGTCGCGGTGCGTTCCTCAGCGACTGCCGAGGACTTGCCGGACGCCTCTTTTGCCGGCCAGCAGGAAACCTTCCTGAACATTCGCGGCGTCGACAACGTGATCCGCGCCGCCAAGGAAGTGTTCGCCTCGCTGTTCAACGACCGCGCCATCGCCTACCGCGTGCACCAGGGCTTCGATCACAAGCTAGTGGCCTTGTCCGCGGGTGTGCAGCGCATGGTCCGCTCGGAAACGGGCACTGCCGGTGTGATGTTCACCCTCGACACCGAGTCGGGCTTCCGCGACGTGGTGTTCATCACTGGCGCCTATGGCCTGGGCGAAACCGTGGTGCAGGGTGCGGTCAACCCTGACGAATTCTACGTGCACAAGAACACTTTGCAGGCCGGCCGCCCGGCCATCCTGCGGCGCAACCTGGGCAGCAAGGCGATCAAGATGATCTACGGCGACGAGGCCAAGGCCGGTCGCTCGGTCAAGACCGTCGAAGTCGACCGTGCCGAACGCGCGCGCTTCTGCCTGACCGACGCCGAGGTCAGCGAGCTGGCCAGGCAGGCGATGATCATCGAGCAGCACTACCAGCGGCCGATGGACATCGAGTGGGCCAAAGATGGTGATGACGGCCAGCTGTACATCGTCCAGGCCCGTCCTGAGACCGTTAAGAGCCGCGCCAGCGCCAATGTCATGGAACGCTACCTGCTCAAAGAGAAGGGCACCGTGCTGGTCGAAGGCCGCGCGATCGGTCAACGCATCGGCGCCGGCAAGGTGCGGGTGATCAACGACGTATCCGAGATGGACAAGGTCCAGCCAGGCGACGTGTTGGTTTCCGACATGACCGACCCAGACTGGGAGCCGGTGATGAAGCGCGCCAGCGCCATCGTCACCAACCGTGGCGGGCGTACTTGTCACGCGGCGATCATCGCACGTGAGCTGGGTATTCCGGCTGTGGTTGGCTGTGGCAACGCCACCCAACTGCTCAAGGATGGCCAGGGCGTTACCGTCTCCTGCGCCGAAGGCGATACCGGTTTCATCTTCGAAGGCGAACTGGGCTTCGACATCAAGCAGAACTCGGTCGATGCCATGCCTGACCTGCCGTTCAAGATCATGATGAACGTCGGCAACCCAGACCGCGCTTTCGACTTCGCCCAGCTGCCCAACGCCGGTGTCGGCCTGGCGCGCCTGGAGTTCATCATCAACCGCATGATCGGCGTGCATCCCAAGGCACTGCTCAACTACGCAGGCTTGCCAGCGGAGCTCAAAGAGAGCGTCGACAAGCGTATCGCTGGCTACAACGACCCGGTCGGTTTCTATGTCGAGAAGCTGGTCGAGGGCATCAGCACCCTGGCAGCGGCCTTCTACCCGAAAAAGGTCATCGTGCGCCTGTCGGACTTCAAGTCCAACGAATACGCCAACCTGATCGGCGGCAAGCTCTACGAGCCGGAAGAAGAAAACCCGATGCTGGGCTTCCGCGGTGCTTCGCGCTACATCAGCGAAACCTTCCGTGACTGCTTCGAGCTCGAGTGCCGCGCCCTCAAGCGCGTGCGCAACGAGATGGGCCTGACCAACGTCGAGATCATGGTGCCGTTCGTGCGCACCCTGGGCGAAGCCAGCCAGGTCGTCGACCTGCTGGCCGAAAACGGCCTGGCCCGTGGCGACAACGGCCTGCGCGTGATCATGATGTGCGAGCTGCCATCCAACGCCATCCTGGCTGAAGAGTTCCTTGAGTACTTCGACGGCTTCTCCATCGGCTCCAACGACCTGACCCAGCTGACCCTGGGCCTGGACCGCGATTCGGGGATCATTGCTCACCTGTTCGACGAGCGTAACCCCGCCGTGAAGAAGCTGCTGGCCAACGCCATCCAGGCGTGCAACAAGGCTGGCAAGTACATCGGTATCTGCGGCCAGGGTCCATCGGACCATCCAGACCTGGCCAAGTGGCTGATGGAGCAGGGCATCGAGAGTGTGTCGCTGAACCCGGACTCGGTACTCGAGACCTGGTTCTTCCTGGCCGAAGGCCAAGGCGCAGCCTGATCCAGCCAATGCGCAGGCACCTTCGCGTGCCTGCGCCCGTTTTCTTCGGGGCGAGTTCCAGTGATGGTTCGCGCCCTTTTTCATACAAGTACCTTATGCAAAGCAGCAGCACCCTTTTCCCCGTGGCCCTGCAAAGTGCCGAGCGCCGCGGCGATCTCAGTGAAGACGTGTATCGGATCAAGGCCGGCAACAGCCCCGACCCGAGCGTCGAACTGGCCGTGACCCGCCTGGGGCTAGCCGACCATAGCCGTGGCCCGGGCGTGCCGGTGATTCTTCTGCATGGCAGTTTTTCCAATCGGCGCTTCTGGTTCTCGCCCAAGGGCGTGGGCCTGGGCGCCTTTCTGGCGCGTGCCGGGTTCGATGTGTGGATTCCGGAGATGCGCGGCCATGGCTTGTCGCCACGCAACCGCCAGTGGCGCCATAACCGGGTGGCCGACTATGCCCGCTATGACCTGCCATTGATTGCTGCGTTCGTCCAGGAACAAGCCGGCCAGGCACCGCATTGGCTTGGCCATTCATTGGGTGGCACTACCTTGGCTGCGGCCTTGGGTGGCGGTTATCTGGAGCCGGAACGGGTCGCCAGTGCGGCGTTCTTCGGCACCCAGGTCAGCCGCGTCTATTGGCCGTTGAAAGTGCCGACGGTGGAGTGGGGCGCGCGCCTGGTGCTCAAGCGCTTTGCGCAGATTTCCGGCTCGCGGCTCAAGCGTGGTCCGGAAGATGAACCGATCGGCCTGGCGCTGGAAAGCATGCGCTGGCATGGCTTGTTCGGCCGCTTTGGCGGCAAGGACGGCGACTGGTGGGCCGGCTTGGCGCAGGTTGATGTGCCGGTGTTGGCGGTGGCCGGGGCGGGCGATTTCCAGGATCCGGTGTGGGCCTGTCGCAAGTTGTTCGACCAGTTGGGCGGCGAACGCAAGCAGTTTCTGCGGCTGGGGCGCGAAGAGGGCTTCGAGCCGTTCGGCCACGTCGACATGCTGGTCAGCAAGGCCGCTCAGCAGCAGGTGTGGCCGTTGGTGGAGGGGTGGCTGCGCGATCCATTGGCGCAGGTGCACGGGGCTGTGGCGGTTTCGCAGGTGGTGCCAGCGGTTTAGCGTGGGGTGGCTGTTGTGGCCGCATCGCGGGGCAAGCCCGCTCCCACGCGGTTAGACTCGCAGGATAATGGCGTGGGAGCGGGCTCGCCTCGCGATGAGACGACAATCGTCCTGCCAGGCAATTGGCGTGGGAGCGGGCTTGCCCCGCGATGCGGCGCCAATCAATCTGACTGCTCGGTCCCGGATGACTGCGACACCGTCCCCGGTGTAGCCTTGCACTCAACCCATGTTTTCGTTGTGCCTGACAGGAGCTTTCCCATGCAGCATTACGTAACGCCCGACCTGTGCGATGCCTACCCCGAGCTGATCCAGGTGCTGGAGCCGATGTTCAGCAACTTCGGTGGTCGCGACTCTTTTGGTGGGCAGATCGTCACCATCAAGTGCTTCGAAGACAACTCGCTGGTCAAAGCCCAGGCTGAACTGGACGGCAAAGGCAAGGTGCTGGTAGTCGACGGTGGCGGTTCGCTGCGCTGTGCGCTGCTCGGTGACATGATCGCCGACAAAGCGGCAAAAAATGGCTGGGAGGGCTTGGTGATCTACGGCTGCGTGCGCGACGTCGATGTGCTGGCGCAGACCAACCTCGGCGTCCAGGCCTTGGCCAGTCACCCGATGAAGACCGACAAGCGCGGCCTGGGTGATCTCAACGTCAACGTGACCTTTGCCGGGGTGACCTTCCGCCCGGGTGAGTACGTGTATGCCGACAACAACGGTGTGTTGGTCTCGCCAAGCCCGCTGAAAATGCCGGAGTGATGCGCCGCGCGCGCTGATGGAGCTTCAATGTTCGAGGAAGACAACGCGCAGTGGGGGCTAGTCCATGCTCTGGTGCTCGATGGCAAAGGTGGCGCGCGTTCTATCGCTCGGACCGAGTTGGATGGCTTGCAGTTGCAGCCGCAGGAAAGCCTCTGGCTGCATTGGGACCGCAGTCATCCGCAGACCCGCAGCTGGTTGCTGCGCGAAAGTGGCCTGAGCGAATTCAGCTGCGATCTGCTGCTGGAAGAAAACACCCGTCCACGTCTGCTGCCGTTGGCCAATGAACAAGTGTTGCTGTTCTTGCGCGGGGTCAACCTCAATCCGGGCGCCGAGCCCGAAGACATGGTGTCTGTGCGCATCTTCGCCGAGGCGCAGCGGGTCATCTCGCTGCGCTTGAGGCCACTGCGTGCCAGCGATGAAATTCTCCAGCTGCTGGACCAAGGGCGCGGGCCGAAGTCGGCGTCCGAGCTGCTGTTGCTGATGGGTGAGCTGTTGACCGAAAAGGTCCAGGCCCTGGTCAGCGACCTGTCCGAGCTGGTCGATATCGAAGAAGAGAAGGTCGAATCCGACGAACGGTATAGTCCAGAGCACGGCAGCCTCCAGCAGATTCGTCGACGTGCCGCAGGCTTGCGACGGTTTTTGGCGCCGCAACGGGACATCTATGCCCAGCTTTCCCGCAACAAGTGGAGCTGGTTCGCCGATGCCGACGCCGATTACTGGAACGAGCTCAACAACAGCCTGATCCGTTATCTGGAAGAGCTCGAGCTGACCCGCGAACGCGCGGCGCTGGTCCTGGAAAGCGAAGACCGGCGGCGCAGTGAGCGGATGAACCGGACCATGTACCGCTTCGGTATCATCACCTGCATTTTCCTGCCCATGAGCTTCATTACCGGCTTGTTGGGCATCAACGTCGGGGGTATCCCCGGTGCCGACAGCCCCTATGGCTTCCTGTTCGCCAGCCTGGTGGTATTGGGCCTGGCGCTGGGCCAGTGGTGGTTGTTCCGCAAGCTGCGGTGGGTGTGAATGGTGCATTTTGAAACAATCGTCACGCTGCGCCGTGTGACCCATCGCCTGGCGCCCTCGTCTTTGACTGACACTGCGCGAGGTGCCTATGCACGATCCGTTTGAACAATCGTTGCGCGACCTGCTCAACGCGTCGCCGTCCGGCCAGGACCGAGACGACGCTGCGTGCCTGGGGCGCGTGCTGAAAACTGCCAACCGCCAGGTTGGTGCCGGCGTTCTGTTCAGCCTGCTTGGCCGTTGGGGCCAGGCGCTGATGATCGCCGTGAACAATGGCTCGGCGCATGTTGCGCCGGTGCGCCGCACCGCTGCCGCTGGCAGCAAAGCTGATAAGGCCGATTGAATATGGAACTCGATCTCTGGACCCAGAGCCTGGTCACTGCGATGACCGCCCTTTGGACCAAGGTAGCGAACTTCATCCCCAACCTGTTCGGCGCGCTGGTCGTGGTGCTGCTCGGTTTCGTGGTGGCCAAGCTGCTCGACACGCTGCTGTCCAAGCTGCTGGCCAAGTTCGGCCTGGACCGCTTGATGAGCGGCACCGGCCTGACCAAGATGCTCAGCCGGGTCGGCATCCAGGTGCCGATCTCGACCCTGATCGGCAAGATCGTCTACTGGTTCGTGCTGCTGATCTTCCTCGTCTCGGCGGCGGAATCGCTCGGCCTTGAGCGGGTTTCGGCGACCCTGGACATGCTTGCGCTGTACCTGCCCAAAGTGTTTGGCGCAGCCTTGGTACTGCTTGCCGGTGTGCTCCTGGCGCAACTGGTCAACGGCCTGACGCGGGGTGCGGCTGAAGGCATTGGCCTGGAATACGCAGCCGGCGTTGGGCGCATTGCCCAGGGCCTGGTGATCATGATCGCGATCTCGGTGGCCATCAGCCAGCTCGAGGTCAAGACCGACTTGCTCAACCATGTCATCGTCATCGGTTTGATTACCGTTGGTCTGGCAGTTGCATTGGCCATGGGGCTGGGTAGCCGGGAAATCGCCGGGCAGATCCTGGCCGGAATTTACGTTCGCGAACTCTATCAAGTCGGCCAGCAGGTGCGGATTGGAGAGGTCGAAGGGCAGATCGAAGAGATCGGCACGGTCAAGACGACGTTGCTGACCGATGATGGCGAACTAGTATCGTTGTCGAATCGAGAATTGCTCGAGCAGCGAGTCGATAGCCGCTAACCGCACAAAAGCTGTTAATGTATGCCGCCGCGAAAAACCGACCCTTTGGGGCGGCGCGGCGAATTGACCTGACTGTCGGCCAGATCCGTTTTGAATAAAGTTCACTCGCTGCCCATGCGCTATGACCCCCGCGAGCTCACCGACGAGGAGTTGGTGGCGCGTTCGCATGAGGAGCTGTTTCATGTTACTCGCGCCTATGAAGAGCTCATGCGGCGCTACCAGCGGACCTTGTTCAACGTCTGTGCGCGTTACCTTGGGAACGACCGGGATGCGGACGATGTCTGTCAGGAAGTGATGTTGAAAGTGCTGTACGGCCTGAAGAACTTCGAAGGTAAATCGAAGTTCAAGACCTGGCTCTACAGCATCACTTACAACGAGTGCATCACCCAGTATCGCAAGGAGCGTCGTAAACGAAGGCTGATGGATGCCCTTAGTCTTGACCCTGTTGAAGAGGCGTCTGAAGACAAGGCTCCAAAGCCCGAAGAGAAGGGTGGCCTGGACAAATGGCTGGTGCATGTTAATCCGATCGATCGGGAAATCCTGGTGCTGCGATTTGTCGCAGAGCTGGAATTCCAGGAAATCGCCGATATCATGCACATGGGCTTGAGCGCAACCAAAATGCGTTACAAGCGTGCGCTCGACAAGCTTAGAGAGAAATTTGCAGGTGAGGTTGAAACTTAGTGACCGGCAAATGTCTCTAACCACCGGCGAGTTCTGCTAGACTAGCCGTCGAGTTGTCCCCCGGATTTTGGTGGGACCGCTTAACTATCACCAGATGGGGATTTAACGGATGAAATTGAAAAACACTTTGGGCTTGGCCATTGGCTCGCTCGTAGCTGCTACTTCGTTCGGTGCTCTGGCTCAAGGCCAAGGCGCTGTCGAAATCGAAGGTAACGTCACCAAGCAGTACTACGACAGCGAGCGTAACTTCAAGAACGACGGCACCAATCCTGGTGTTCGCCTCGGTTACTTCCTGACCGACGACGTTTCCCTGGATCTGGGCTACAACGAGACCCACAACGCTCGTGGCGAAGTCTTCAACAAAGACATCAAAGGTTCCAAAACCAAGCTGGACGCCACCTACCACTTCGGTACCGTTGGCGACGCGCTGCGTCCGTACGTCTCCGCTGGCTTCGCCCACGAGAGCCTGGGCCAAGCTACCCGTAGCGGCCGCGACCACTCCACCTTCGCCAACGTTGGCGCTGGCGCCAAGTGGTACATCACCGACATGTTCTTCGCCCGTGCTGGCGTTGAAGCCATGTACAACATCGACAACGGCAACACCGAGTGGGGCCCAACCGTTGGTCTGGGTCTGAACTTCGGTGGTAGCGGCGGCAAGCAGCCTGCTCCTGCTCCTGCTCCAGTTGCTGAAGTTTGCTCCGACAGCGACAACGACGGCGTTTGCGACAACGTCGACAAGTGCCCAGACACCCCGGCCAACGTTACCGTTGACGCCGACGGCTGCCCGGCAGTTGCCGAAGTCGTACGTGTTGAGCTGGACGTGAAGTTCGACTTCGACAAGTCGGTCGTCAAGCCAAACAGCTACGGCGACATCAAAAACCTGGCCGACTTCATGAAGCAGTACCCGTCGACCACCACCACCGTTGAAGGTCACACTGACTCCGTCGGTCCAGACGCTTACAACCAGAAGCTGTCCGAGCGTCGTGCCAGCGCTGTCAAGCAAGTGCTGACCCAGCAGTACGGTGTTGAATCCAGCCGTGTTGATTCGGTTGGCTACGGTGAGACCCGTCCGGTTGCTGACAACGCCACCGAAGAAGGTCGCGCTGTTAACCGTCGCGTTGAAGCGCAAGTAGAAGCTCAGGCCAAGTAATTGGTTTGAGGTTCATGAACAACCCGGCAAAGGTACCTATGCCCTACACATGCATAGCAGTGACCAAGCGGTGTAGGAGCCTCTAGGCCGGGTTGTTCAGCCTCATCGCTATCGATGTGTCACTATGTCGATAGGAAAAACGCCGACGGAAACGTCGGCGTTTTTTTATGCCCTTTTGCTCGTGTTGCCCGAGCATCGTGCCAATTGCATCTGCAAGCCCTGCGTCGAAAACTGACGCATATCCACATCGCTTCCTACACTGGCATGCAATCACAGCATCGAAGTGCTGCTACCCATAGGCCTGCGTGCGAGCGTCACCAAGCGATCGGGGTACCGTCCCAGGCCCAAAACGTACCGCTCTGCGTGGGGCCGTGACGGCTAACAAGCGTCAGGATGCAGGTGGAGGCAAAGGCGGGAGAAAATAGCCTGTCCGGCGCCACATTGCTCTGAAAGGGCCGGGAAAGCTGAGTGTCAGTGGTGCCGGGATGTACTACGAGTATTGTTGACGCGGGGTTTAGTCGCTTGAGCTCGATGCTCGCAGTACGCATAAGCTGGTTCAGCGCTGCCTTACTGGCACGGTAGCTGTACCACCCACCCAACTGGTTGTCGCTGATCGACCCAACCCTGGCCGACAACGCAACGAAGGTCACCGGTTGCCGGCGCAACAGCGCCAGCAAGTGCTTAAGCAGGAGGATAGGGGCGAAACAGTTGGTCGTGAAACTACCTAGCAACCCCGCCATATCAAGTTGGGTCAGTGCTTTTTCGGCCCGTGCCGGTGCCTCCTGCAGCACGCCCAGCGTACAACAGACCAAGTTCAGTTGGTCGCAGTAGGTTCTAACGTGCGCTGCTAGTGCTTGTAACGCATGCTCGTCACAGGCGTTGCAGTCGATGCGAATCAAGCGTCGCTGGTGCTCTTTGAACAAGGTCTCCAGTTCAGGGCTGCGGGTTGCACGTCGCGAGACAGCAAACACCAGTCCGATGTCATCACGTGCCAGCAAGTTCGCGCACAATGCAAGGCCAATTCCTCGGCTAGCCCCGCAGACCAGTACATTGGCGGGTGAGTGAAGGTCGTTGATCAGACTCATTGAGCTGTACCCTTGACTGGACAATGATTGTGACGCGCTCACGCCTCATCTTCTCTGGTGCCTGCCTACGTGGTTCGCAGAGCAGGGGATGGCTCAGAGCAGGATATAGTCGCTGTATTGGCGTAAGCCGCTATGCGATCCCTCGATCAAATGTACGTATCGGCCGTTCACCCAGTCGATCGGCAAGCAGTCGTCGACGTCCAGCACCGTGTCGGTATGAGGCTTAAGCCAACTTGCTGCCTGCAGGCGTTGTTTACCTCGTTGCTTGGCATCGGCCTTGTCCCTGGCCACCACCAGTAGGTAGCGGTGGGCTTCGCCAAATACCCTGTCCTCGTAGCCACCAAAATTGATGAAGAACAGCCGTGGGTCATCCGGGCCCGGCGCCACATCACTGGATTCGACACGGTAGTGGTCAATACCGTCGACTTCCATCCATGAGTCGATGTGCAGGCCCGCACGGTTGCCGAACCAAGCCTGGCACAGTTGTGGGTACGCCTGCTCGAGTGAGTCCGCCTGCGCGAACAGCACATCGTGAACCTCGATATTGGCTCGTGGATGTCGACCTCCGAGCATGACGATGTACAGCATCAGCGATTTCTCCATTGTCCGCTGTTGAGTCTGCTAATGCCTGCGGCGTCATTTTCAGGTGAGACGCTGGTCATTAAAATCTATGCAGAATGGTAAAATAGTTGTACAAATATATAATATTGTACAGTATTTCGTGGCGCTCGAGGCCTGTATGGCGCACCCTGTTCGATGGACTTGCCTATGCCTGCTGTTCAGTGCCCTGGCTACGGCGGCTGACTGGAGATCGGAGCTGCCTGAGGGGCGAGAGCTGGGCGTCGGTGACTTCACCTGGTTTGGCCTACGCCTATACACCGCCCAATTATGGACAGTGGGTCCGGTTCATGATTGGAACCAGCCTTTTGCCCTGGAGATTGTGTATCACAGGCAGCTATCCAAGGACTCGCTGGTAGGTGCCAGCCTCGCGGAAATGGAGCGCCTGGATGCCGGCAGCATGACGCCGCAGCGACGGGCGACGTGGGCCCAGGCAATTGAGCGCGCATTTGTGGACGTACGCCCTGGCATGCGGATCACTGGCTTGTACCTGCCGGGGCAGGGCGTGCGTTTCTTCGTTGACGGCAAACTCAGCCACGCAATCGCCGACCCGGTCTTTGCCCGGGCGTTCTTCGCCATCTGGCTCGACCCGCGGGCCAGGGACCCACAACTGCGACAGCGGCTGCTTGGGCTGGCTGGCGCTAACCGAGGAACCTGAACATGTACCGAGCGCTGCTGCTTGCCGTCTGCCTACTTCTGGGCAGTTGTGGCAATGTCGGTGTCGAGCACTATGCCCAGGAGCAACCAACGCTGGACCTGGCGGCGTTCTTCTCGCGACCCGTGCAAGCCTGGGGGATGTTCCAGAAGCGTTCTGGGGAGGTGGTCAAGCGCTTCCACGTGCGCATCGACAGCCGCCGCGAAGGCGAGCGGCTGATCCTCGACGAGCATTTTCTCTACAGCGATGGCACACGCCAGCAGCGTACCTGGACGCTAGTGCCTGACGGCCCAGGCCGCTGGCGCGGAACCGCCGGGGACGTGATCGGTGAGGCGCGCGGCGAAGTGGCGGGTAACGCGCTGCGCTGGCGTTACCAGTTAGACCTGCCGGTTGACGGGCGGCGCTGGCAGGTAGACCTGGACGACTGGATGTATCTCATGGATGACGACACCCTGATCAACCGCTCAAGCATGAGCAAACTGGGCGTGGAGATCGGCCAGATCACCCTGTTCTTCCGCCGCCTGCCAGAGGGCACACCATGAACCTGATCGCGCTTACCCAGCTTGTATCTACCGGCGCTGCAAAGGAGCTGGAACTGCTTTCGCTGGAGGGTGGATTCTACATACTGCGCGCCTTGACCGACGCCGGTCCCGTGACACTGAGCGATGCCCATGGGCAGCCCGTTCGCGTGCGCTCCACTACCGAGCTGCGGCAGTTGCTGGCCGACTTGCCGCCGGTGCCCTGCATGCTGGTACAGCAGGTGGTGCATGATGAGATGTGCGGGCAACGCGACGGGCCCATTGCGCCGCTGCGCGTACCAGTAGCGCTGGCCAGTCAGTGGTAGCCTGAACGATGCGCCTGGGCCTGGTGCTCGGTGACCAGCTGTCGTTCGATCTTGCAAGTCTTACGGCCCTTGACCCTGCACGCGATGCTGTCCTGATGGCGGAAGTGGAGGGCGAGGCCCGGTACGTGCCGCATCATCCACAGAAGATCGTGCTCATCTTCAGTGCCATGCGGCACTTCGCCCAGGCACTGCGTGAGCGGGGGTGGCAAGTTCATTATGTCGAGCTGGACGCCGACGGCAACAGCGGTAGCATCGTAGGCGAGTTGCATCGTTGGCATCACGCCTTGGGTGCCACGCACATCCACCTGACCGAGTGCGGTGAGTGGCGCCTGGAGCAGGCGTTGCGCGAGGCCCAATTGCCGCTTGTGTGGCATCGCGATACGCGTTTTCTGTGCTCTCGCCAAGCCTTTGCACGCTGGGCCCAGGACCGTCGGCAGCTGCGTATGGAGAACTTCTACCGTGGTATGCGCAAGCGAACCGGCCTGCTGCTGGAGCCTGACGGCCGCCCGGCAGGGGGGGCCTGGAATTTTGATGGCGACAATCGCAAGCCATTGCCACGCCAGTTGCGCGGGCCGTTTGCTGCGCATTTCCCGCACGATGAGATCACGGCAGCGGTGCTGGTCATGGTGCGTCAGCGCTTTAGCGACCACTACGGGGCCATTGACGGCTTCGACTACCCCGTCACGCATGCCCAGGCACAACAGCTCTGGCAGCATTTCCTGGACTTCGGCCTGGCCGCCTTCGGTGACTACCAGGACGCCATGGCCGAGGGCGAGCCGTACCTGTTCCACGCGCGCATCAGTGCGGCGCTCAACATCGGGCTACTGGATGTGCGTTGTCTGTGCGACGAGGTCGACAAGGCCTGGCGTGAAGGGCGGGTGCCGCTCAATGCAGCCGAAGGTTTCATCCGCCAGTTGATCGGCTGGCGTGAGTATGTGCACGGCATCTATTGGCTGCGCATGCCTGAGTATGCAGAGCTCAATCACTTGGGCAACCAGCGTGGGTTGCCGCAATTCTATTGGACTGGGCACACCCGTATGCGCTGCATGGAACAAGCCATCGGGCAGACCCTGCGCTTGGGCTACGCTCACCATATCCAGCGGTTGATGGTCACCGGCAACTTCGCCTTGCTGGCCGGTATCATGCCCACGGCGATTTGTCAGTGGTACCTGGCGGTCTACATGGACGCCTTCGATTGGGTCGAGCTGCCCAACACCCTTGGCATGGTGATGCACGCCGATGGCGGCTATTTGGGGTCCAAGCCTTACTGCGCCAGTGGTCGTTACATTCAGCGCATGTCCGATCATTGCAAAGCTTGCAGTTACAGGGTCGACCAAGTGATCGAGGAGGATGCTTGCCCGTTCAATGCCCTGTACTGGCATTTTCTCATCCGCCATCGCCCCGTGCTTTCGCCTAACCCGCGTCTGGCCTTGGTCTATCGCAGTCTCGATAACATGTCGGCTAGCCGCCGTGACGCCGTCTGGCAGCGTGGCCAGTCACTGTTGGCGCGGCTCGATTCAGATCAGGCGTTATGAAAAAAAGTCTTTTGCCCAGCAAGATCTGCGTGGTGTGTGGTCGGCCGTTCAACTGGCGCAAGCGCTGGACTCGCTGTTGGCAACAGGTGCGCTACTGCTCCGAGCGATGCCGCAGGTCAGCGTCGCGCCGCGAGGCGCGCTAGCAGAGGCAGGGCCAAAGCCCATATCGGCATCAGTAGCAGGGCGGTTAGCATCGTGCCCAACGGCAAGGCGACATTCGCAAGTCTTGCGCCGCCTACATAGGCCAGTGGGCCGCCAAGTGCGCCTAGCAGCGCTGCGAGCTGCCAGTGCCTGGCGGCCCATGCCAGGCTGTGGCGCATGCCGCTGGCCAGCACCAGCCAAAGCAGCGCCAGCCACAGGGGTAGCGGCCAGGCGTCGAAGGCGAATACGCCCAATATCCCCAGCGCGCTGTCGAGCACACAGCCGGCTAAAGTTACGCGCAACAGCGCCTTGACCTCGGCGTTGAAGTCCGTGCACAGGCGCAGGTGTACCGCCACGCCCGCAAGCACCAGCAGCAACAGCCAGGGGCGTTCGGCGCCCAGTACGCAGCCCCACCAGGCAGCCTGTAACCAGACGGCATTGGCAACCACCCAGCGGTTGGGCATCAGGCACTGCCAGGCATGGGGGCACAGCGTGCCTTGGGCGCTGCCCACAGCAGGTGCGCAACGCCGATGGTGCGTTCTTCGAAACCACCCTGGCAGTAGCACAAGTAGAACTCCCACAAGCGCTGGAACATGTCGTCGTAGCCCAGGTCGATCAGCGCTGTGCGCGCCTGGCGCAGATTCTCACGCCAGTGCCGCAGGGTGTGGGCATAGTCCTGCCCGAAGTCCTCCATATGCACGAGGTTGAGTGCGGTGTGCCGGCTGGCAGTGTCGAGCAACACGCTCAGCGAAGGCAGGGCGCCACCGGGGAAGATGTAGCGCTGGATGAAGTCGACCGAGCGGCGCGCCTGGGCGTAGCGCTGGTCGCGGATGGTGATTGCTTGCAACAGCATCAGGCCTTCGGGCTTGAGTAGCGAGGCACACTGGCGGAAATACACCGGCAGGTAACGATGGCCGACAGCCTCGATCATCTCGATCGAGACCAGTTTGTCAAAACTACCTTGAAGATCGCGGTAGTCTTCGCGAAGCACCGTCACGCAGTGCTCCAACCCCAAATCCTTGACGCGTGCCTGGGTATGGCTGTACTGCGCCTCGGAGAGCGTGGTGGTGGTGACACGGCAGCCATATCGGGTAGCCGCGTAGATCGCCAGACTGCCCCAGCCGCAGCCAATTTCCAGCAGGTGCTCGCCAGGGCGTAGTTCAAGCTTCTGGCAGATGCGCTCCAGCTTGTGCATCTGGGCTTGCTCCAGTGTTTGCCCTGGATGCTCGAATTGGGCTGCCGAATACATCATGGTTGGGTCCAGCAGCCGCTCGAACAGTGCATTGCCCAAGTCGTAATGCGCCAGAATATTGCGCCGGGCGCCCCGCCTGCTGTTTCGGTTGAGTCGGTGCAGCAGTTGCAGGGCAGGGCGGCCGAAGCGGGCCAGGCCACCCTCGAGCGCGTCGAGCACTTGGAGGTTGGCAACGAACAGGCGAGTCACCCGCGCCAGATCGGGGCTGCGCCAATAGCCGTGGATGTAGGCTTCTCCAGCGCCAATCGAACCATTGCCGGCAATCAGGTTCCAGGTTGCATCATCGAGGATCTCCACCTCGGCCTGCAGCGGGCTGTCGGCATCACCGAAGCTCCACAGCTGCCCGTGGCTGAGCAGGCGCAGGTGGCCGTGGCGCAGCGTGCTCATCTGGGCGAGAACGGCGCTGCGTGCCAGCCCGCCGAGCAATGGCGCAAGACCTGCAAACTTACTAACGCTCAGGGTGGGATTCGACATCTTCAGGGTCCTCGCAAGGTTGGCCGAGCGCCAGGTCACCCTGGCTGGTGGTGTGGTCATGTACTGGGGTGCGCTTGAGCAAAAGACTTAGCGCTTGCCAGTAGATGGCCAGGAGAGTTCGCAGGCTCATCCAGGGGAAGGTCAGTACATATCGACGTAGCGCGGTTGCATTCAGTGGCTGACGGTGCAGGGCGAGGTCGGCCTCGAACACCTTGCTGGCGCCTTGCCAGTTCTGCATGTGAATGCGTACATGGTCCGTGCTCAGCAAGAAGCGCAGGTGATAGTCCATTTCCAGTGGCATGAATGGCGATACATGAAAGGCCTTAGCCACGATGAAGGGCGTGGCAAGGTTGTCTTGCACCGGTAGCACGTAATGAAAGCGTTCTCGCCACGGGGTGTTGCGCACCTCCATCAGGATCGCCGTCAGGCGCCCGTCGCGGTCATGGCAGAAATAAAAACTCACTGGGTTGAATGACAGCCCCCAACAGCGCAGTTGCGTGAGCAGCCTTACCGGGCCTTCGGGCATCTGCCCTGTCGCCTGGCAGACCAACAAGCGCGCGGCCTGGGCCAGGGATTCGCCGTGGCGGGTCTGCGCTGGCAGGTAGTCGGTTTCGCGCCAGCACAGCGGTGCCAGGCGCCAACGTCCCAGCCAGCGGGACAGGCCCATTAGCCAAGCTTGTTCGTCCAGGTCCAGGTAGAACATGCCGATCCGGTAGCGGAACGCGTGGCGCCGCGGCGTCAGTCGACGGTGGCTGATCCAGCCCACACAGAGGCTGCAGTTCACAGTTGTTCTCCGAAATGGGCGGCCACCTTCAGTGCACTGACCACTCCGTCCTCATGAAAGCCGTTGCCCCAGTAGGCGCCGCAGAAGTAACTGTGTTGCTGGCCCTGCAGTTGTGCCTGGCATGCCTGAGCGGCGCACGCTGCCAGGCTGTACTGCGGATGGGCATATTGGAAGCGGGCGATCACTTGCGCGGGGTCAATCAGCGCAGTTTGGTTGAGGCTCACGCAGAAGGTTGTCGGTGCCTGGATACCTTGCAGGATGTTCATGTTGTAGGTCAGTGCGGCGCGAGCCTGCTCCGAGCCGCCCAGGCGATAGTTCCAGCTGGCCCAGGCGTTTGTGCGGCGAGGCAGCAGACGGGTATCGGTGTGCAGCACCACATCGTTGCTGGCGTAGCCGATGGCCCCAAGTACTTCTCGCTCCTGCATGCTCGGCGTTTCCAACAGCGCCAGGGCTTGATCGCTGTGGCAGGCGAACACCACATTGTCAAAGCGTTCGGTGCCAGCCGCGCTCAAGACGGTCACCCCACCTTCGTCGCGGCTGACCCGGTAAACCTTGCAGTTGAGGCGGATACGCTCGGCGAACGGTCGGCACAGCGGCGCGACGTAGCTGCGCGAACCGCCTTTGATCACCCGCCACTGAGGACGTTGATTGACCGAGAGCAAACCGTGGTTGCGACAGAAGCGCACGAAGAACTCAAGGGGGAAGTGGAGCATGTCTGCCCGGGACATCGACCAGATCGCCGACCCCATCGGCACGATGTAGTGTTCGATAAAGCGCTGCCCATAACGCTGTGCTTGAAGGTAGGCGCCCAAGGTGGTGTTGCTATCGATGCGCTGGGTGTCCAGGTCGGCCAGTGCCTGGCGATTGAAGCGCAGAACATCCCGGATCATGCCCCAGAAAGCTGGGGACACCAGGTTGCGGCGCTGGGCAAACAGTGTGTTGAGGTCGTGACCGTTGTATTCCAGGCCAGTGCTCGGGTCATGCACGGAAAAACTCATTTCAGTCGGCTGCGAGGGGACCTTGAGCTGGTCGAGCAATCGGATGAAGTGCGGGTAGGTCCAGTCGTTGAAAACGATGAAGCCGGTGTCTATTGCATGGCGCTGGCCCTTCCAGACCACATCGAGGGTGTGGGTGTGACCTCCGATCCACTGCTCGGCTTCGAAAACCGTTACTTCGTGCTTGCGTGACAGCAGATGGGCGCAGGTCAGCCCCGCGATGCCACTGCCGATGATGGCTATCCGCATGGATCATCTTTCCTGTTGATGGCGGGCGAGGCGTTGGCCAAGCGCCAAACGCAAGCGCGCGGGCAGCGCCCCGAGCAGGCGCAATAGCAAGGTGAAAAGCCCGGGGAAGTTGATTTCCAAGGGACGCCGGGGCAGGCGCCTGGCGATATACTGGGCAGCGCGCTGTGCGGTCCACAGCTGCGGCATGGGGAAATCGTTGCGACGGGTCAGCGGCGTGTCGACGAAGCCAGGACTGACCAGCGTGACCGCGATACCCTCGTGACTCAGGTCGATTCGCTGTGACTCCACCAGATAGCGCACTGCGGCCTTGGACGCGCCGTAGGCGCCGGCGCGGGGCAAGGCCAGCCAGGTCACCGAGCTGCCCATCACCACCAGGTGGGGACGCTGGCCGACGCGAAGCAAGGGTAGTGCCGCCGCCAGGCAGTAGCTGACACCCAGCAGGTTGGTGCGCATCACACGCTCGACCAACAGCGGATCGAAATGCCCCGGCTCCAGGTATTCGCAGGTGCCTGCATTGAGAATGGCCATGTCCAGCCCTCCCCAGGCCTGCTCGATCCGGGCAGCGATGCCGGCGACCTGCTCCGGGTGGTCAAGGTCACCAACGGCCAGCAGTACCTGATTGGGAAACCGTTCGGCCAGAGCGGCAAGACGATCGCCATGGCGACCACCCAAGGCAACCTGGTGGCCTTGTTCCAGAAGAATGTGTGCGAGCGCGGCGCCGATACCGCTACTTGCGCCGGTTAACCAGCAGCGGCTCATGCCAGCCTACCTTTGAGCCAGCGGATTGCCCCGCCCATGACGGGAAGGTGCTCATAAAGCAGGGCGCCTGCGTCGAAGTAGTCCTGGTGAAAATACACACGGTCGCGCCAGTGCAGGCAACTGCACCCTTGCAAGGTGATCTGCTGACCTCGGGACAGGCGTGGGTGGCAAAATTGCAGTGTCCAGCGCAGGTAGCCCTGCCCGGGCCTCACCTCGTCGGTGCTGGTGATGGCATAACGGATATCGCTGGCATTGGCGTACAACTGCTCGAAATATGCCCGCAGGGCCTGCAGCCCCTGTATATGATGCAGAGGGTCGCGAAAGCTGACATCTTCGCTGTACAGTTTTTCCAGCGTGTCGAGGTTCGCCCCATTAAGGCCAGCGAAGCGCTCGGCGAATTGCTGTAGGTAGGCTGACATGCTGGGCTCCAGAAAACCTGTACAAAACTTGTTTGCTGTACAGGTATAGCTGAAATTCCGGCATTAATCTATACAAAAAAATGCTCTTGTATAGTTTTGTCAGCGCTCGGGCTGTTCCAGTTGTCGCCGCAATTGAGCCACTTCAGCCTCTAGCTCGCGTACCTTTTCCTCAGCGAAAATCTGTGCTGAGACGTCGCGCTGGATACCGATGTAGTACGTCAACTGGTCCGCCTCGTTGCGCACGGGCGTGATCGATAACTCATTCCAGAACAAGCTTCCGTCCTTGCGATAGTTGCGCAGCACCTGGCGGCAGGGGCGGCCTTCCCGGATCGCCTCGCGGATGGTTGCCAAGCCCTCCTGGTCATGACGCTCGCCCTGCAGAAAACGACAGTCCTGATAGAGGATGTCGTCAGCGAAATAGCCGGTCAGGCGCTCGAAGGCGGGGTTAACGTAAATTAGGATGCTGTCATTGCCTTCCTGCTCGGCGACGACGATGCCATCGTTTGAATGCTCGACCATCAGTTGCAGGAGTTTCGCGTTGATCATGGGGCTCACCTACAGGCGTTTCGTATGCGATAGGCGCAGCGTCGCTTCTGTGCAGAAAGCTTCGGTGCTGTTTGTTGCATGATGAACCATGCAGGTTCGCCGCAGAAGGTCCATTGAGTTTAGAATGTTCCACCACCTCGATACCCCCTTCGTTATGACTGACGCCAGCCCACCCGATTTGCTCCCCATGCGCGATGTGGTCAGCTTGACCGGCATCAATCCGGTAACCTTGCGTGCCTGGGAGCGGCGCCATGGATTGATACGGCCGCAGCGCACCGAGGGCGGCCATCGCCTGTACACGGCACGGGATGTCCAGCGCATCCGCGACATCTTGCGCTGGACCGGCAACGGTGTGCCCATCAGCAAAGTTGGCGATAGGCTCGCAGGCCAGCCTGATGTATCTGTGCAGCCCTCGGCCTTCGACCAATGGCGAGCCGCCGTGGCGCGCGCATCCAGGGCATTCGATAGGCAGGCACTGGAAGGGATCCACGGTCAGTTGTTCACGCTCTTCCCCAAGGCCACCGTGCTATGTGAAGTGCTAATGCCGGTGTGGTATGACCTGGCTTCAGGGGCAGCGCCAGGCCAGCGGAGCCAATGGATGTTTCTCGACACGTTCTTGCGCGCCCGCTTGCTGCTGCGTCTGCAAATGAATCAGTCCGATGCCCCGCGGGTGTTGCTAGCAGGTACAGAGGGGCAAGCCGAACTCCAGCTGTTGTGCGCCGGGCTACTGTTGAGCAGCGAGCAACAGCACATTGAAGTGCTCGGTTGTGGACAGCCGCTGGAAGAGCTGCCCATCGTGTGTGCGGCAATGCAACCAGCGGCATTGGTGATAAAAGTTCAGGCGCCGGTGAGCCCCGCCTTGGCTAAGCGTCTGCGTTCATTGCAGATGGAAATTGTGTGTCCGCTGGCCTTGATCGGCAAAGGCCTGGCAGATTCGCAATCGGCCTTGAAGGGAATCCCGTTATGTCTGCTGGACGAGACAGGCGCTGAGCCCGCGCGCATGCTCAACGCCTTGCACCGTGGGGCTCTTGACCTTTGATCTAGGGCCATCCTGCGGATCAAATGGGAAATACGATGTGGTTACAGCCGCTCTATTTTTAAGGGCAAAACATCCCTGCGAAAAGGGCGTAGCTCGGCCTACCCTGGCTAATCCAATCCCTTACGTATCTGAGTGAGGGGACGCCTGCAATCATCTTGCGAACTAGCTGGCCAACTGCTGCAGCAGGCTCTGCTGGGCGGTGTGTGCCACGACCTCGCCAATCACCAGGATCGCCGGGCTTCGCAGGCCGAATGCACGGGCATCCAAGCCCATTCGCTCTAGCTGGCTGCGGCATTCGCGTTGATGGGGCAGCGAGGCGTTTTCGATCATCGACACAGGCGTATCGCCAGGCATGCCGGCGCTGAGCAAGCCTTGGCGGATCTCCTCCAGGCGGGCGACGCCCATGTACACCACGAGCGTAGTGCCGCCCTGGGCTAGTCCTGCCCAGTTCAACTCGCTGTCATCCTGGGTGTGTGCAGTGACCAGCGTCACCCCGCGGCTGACACCACGCAAGGTCAGCGGGATACCGCACTGGGTCGCGCCGGCCAGCCCTGCGGTAATGCCATTGACCACCTCCACTTCAATGCCGTAGCCCTGCAACCACAGTGCCTCTTCGCCACCACGGCCGAAGATGCACGGATCTCCACCTTTGAGTCGCACTACGCAACGGCCCTGGCGGGCATGGCGCAGCATCAGCCGTTGAATGAACGCTTGCGGCGTCGAGCGGCAACCGCCGCGCTTGCCCACGGCAATCACTCGCGCCTGCGGGCAGTGCTCGAGCAGCGCCGGATTGACCAGGTCATCGATCATCACCACCTGGGCCTGGCGCAGCGCACGCACCGCCTTGAGGGTCAGAAGCTCAGGGTCGCCGGGGCCTGCGCCCACCAGCCAGACTTTTGCATGCATTGGGGAGTTCCTCATCAGCAGCGCCGCTCAGCCTTTGAACAGGTAGAACAGCGCAATCAGGTTGAACAGCATCGATAGCAGCGCCAAGGTCCGCCAGACTTTCACCGGTTCGCGCTCAAGCAATGGCCGAGGGCGGCCGGTCAGCTCCTGGCGGTCACCGCGTTCGAGCAACAACAGCCACTGTTCAGCGGTTTCGAAACGCTGCGCAGGGTCCGCGGCGACGGCCTGCTCCAGGTTGCGCTGGAGCCACTCGGGAAGGTCTGGGCGATAGCGCGCCGGGTTAATCGGGTTGTTGAAACGCGGGTGCTGGAACGCTTCGATTTCGCCATAGGGATAGTGCCCGGTGAGCAGCTGATACAGGGTTACGCCCAGCGCGTAGAGGTCTTGGCGGGGGCTGGGCGGTTGCCCTTCGAACGCTTCCGGGGCGATGAACGAGGGGGTTCCGGGCAGATCATGCGGGGCGTCTTCGGAGAGGCCCGGGCAATAGGCCAGGCCGAAGTCCAGCAGGCGCAGTTGGCCGTCTTCGCCCAGGTGCAGGTTGTCCGGTTTGATGTCCCGGTGCAGCAGGTTGCGTCGGTGCAGCACGCCTACCGCTTGCAGCAACTGGCGGGCGACCTCCAGCCATTGCACCAGCGGCAGCGGGCCGCTTTCGGTCAGCAGGGTCGCCAGGGTCTGCCCTGGGTATTCGCGCATCAGGTAGTACAGGTGCTGGCGATGGCTGGCGGCATGCACCTCGGGGAAATGCCGGCCTGCAACGCGGCGCAGGAACCATTCCTCCTGCAGCAAACGCTGCGCGGCGCCGGCTTGTGTTTCTTGGCCTGTGGGCAAGGTCTTCAGTAGCCACGGGTGGCCTTGGCTGTCGTGAACGCGGTACAGCAATGACTGGCGGCTACGCGCCAGTTGTGCATCGACCCGCCAGCCATCGATCAGTTGCCCTGGGCGCAACGCTGTTGGCACAGGCCACTGTTGCAGTTGTGCCAGGGTGTCTCCCAAGTTTGCTGGCCCCAGTTGCTCGACCCGCACCAGCAGGGCGCTGGCGTTGTCTTGGCTGCCGCACAGATGAGCGCTGGCCACCAGCGTATTGGCCGCCTCCTGTAGATCTGCGTGCTCGCGCAGCACCGAGAGGATGCCTTGGTCGCCCAGGCTGGCCCACACGCCGTCGCTGAGCAGCAGGTAGCTTTCGCCGCTGTGCAGCTCGCCTTCGAGGTAGTCGACCAGCAGGTGCTGATCCAGCCCCAAGGCGCGCTTGAGCACATGCTGCATGCCGGGTTGATCCCAGACATGGTCTTCGCTCAGGCAGTGCAAGCGCCCCTGGTGCCAGCGATAGACCCGGCAGTCGCCAACGTGGGCCAGGGTGAAGCGCCGCCCGCGGATCACCAGCGCGCTCAAGGTGGTCAACAGCGGTTGGCCACTGCCCTGGGCGCGCAGCCAGCGGTTTTGCGCCAGCAGCAGGCGATCGAGCGCCTGCGGCACGGCCCAGGTCGCCGGGGTGGCGTAGTAATCCAGCGCCAGCGCCTGCAGGCTGGCTCGCGCTGCCAGGCCGCCGTCTGCGCACTGGCTGACGCCGTCGGCGAGGGCGAACAGGTAGCCCTTGCTGGCAGCCAGCTCCGGTGCCGGGGTGACCAGGCGCAAAGCGTCCTGGTTTTCCGCACGCGGGCCGGTGGCCGTGGCTTGGGCAAAGCTCAGTTGCAGGCTCATGTTGGCTGCCTCAGACCCGTGCCGCGGTGACCGCCGCCGAGCCCCAGGTGGTGCGCCAGCGTTGCTTGACCCCATGCAGGCCGAACCAGGCCAGCAGGCCGAGGCTGGCGAACAGCCACAGCCCCAGCTGATAGTCGCCAGTGTGCTGCTTGATCATGCCCAGGCCTGCGGCCAGGATGAAGCCACCGATGCCGCCGGCCATGCCGATCAGCCCGGTCATCACGCCGATTTCCTGGCGAAAGCGCTGCGGCACCAATTGGAACACCGCACCATTGCCCGCACCAAGACCGAGCATGGCGCTGACGAACAAGGCCAAGGCCGCGGCAGCGCTGGGCAGGTTGAAGCCGACCGCAGCGATGCACACTGCGGCTACGCTGTACATGCCCAGCAGGGTACGGATACCGCCGAAGCGGTCGGCCAGGGCGCCGCCCAGTGGGCGCATCATGCTGCCGCCAAAGACGCAGGCGGCGGTGTAGTAACCGGCAGTCACCGGGCTCAGCCCGTACTGATCGCTGAAGTAGCCGGGCAGGGCGCTGGCCAGGCCGATGAAGCCGCCGAAGGTGACGCTGTAGAAGAACATGAACCACCAGCTGTCACGATCACCCAGTGCCTTGAAATAGTCGGCCATGGCTTTGGGCTTGGGGCGTTGTGGGGCGTTGCGTGCCAGCCAGGCGAACAGCACCAGGGTCAGCAGCAGCGGGATCAGGGCGAAGCCGAACACGTTGTTCCAACCAAAGGCTGCCGCCAGCGCCGGGGCCAGCAGGGCGGCGAATACGGTGCCGGAGTTGCCGGCACCCGCGATGCCCATGGCCTTGCCCTGGTGTTGTGGCGGATACCACTGCGAAGCCAGTGGCAGCGAGACCGCGAACGAAGCGCCGGCAACGCCGAGGAACACGCCGAGCAGCAACGCCTGCTCATAGCTGTGCACACCCAGCAACCAGGCACAGGCCAATGCCAGGATCACCACCACCTGGCCGAGCAGGCCGGCGGTTTTTGGCGACAGGCGATCGACCAGCATGCCCATCGCGAAGCGCAGCAGCGCGCCAGCCAGGATCGGTGTCGCGACCATCAGGCCACGTTGTTGCGGGCTCAGTTGCAAGTCGGCGGCGATCTGCACCGCCATGGGGCCAAGCAGGTACCAGACCATGAAGCTCAGGTCGAAATACAGGAACGCGGCGAACAGGGTAGGCACATGCCCGGACTTCCAGAAACTCGTACTCATCGAACACCTCGCGCGGCTTGCAACGGTAGTCATGCCCTGTCTGCGCAGGGCCGGAACGAAAAAGACGCCGCTACCCGATCCACCGCAGTGGAGGGGAGAGCGACGTCTTTGTCGGAGGGTTGGGCAACCGCCGTTGGCTACCTGTGGTATTTGTTCAGCAAGAGCCGGGCCAATCTTGAGCTGGCGGTTTTGGCTTGTCAGTGCCGGCCAGCGCATACTGGCCGTTAGGCTCAGCCCAGCATCTCGTGCATGGCGATGATCTGCTCGGCCACCTGAATCAGTTTCTGCTGTTTGCTCATGGCCTGGCGGCGCATCAGGGTGAAGGCCTGCTCCTCGTTGCAGTCCTTCATCTTCATCAGCAAGCCCTTGGCCTGCTCGATGCGCTTGCGCTCGGCCAGTTGCTGGTCGCGCGCCAACAACTGGGCCTTGAGCGCCTGGTCGCTCTCAAAGCGGGCCATGGCTACATCGAGGATCGGCTGCAGGCGGGCGCTATGGATGCCTTCGACGATGTAGGCGCTGACCCCAGCCTGGATCGCCTGGCGCATCACCTGCGGGTCGTGCTCATCGGTAAACAGCACGATGGGGCGCGGTCGATCACGGCTGACCAGCACCACTTGCTCCATCACATCTCGCCCCGGTGACTCGGTATCGATCAACACCACATCGGGACGCACCGTTTCGACGCAGGCGGGCAGGTCGATGGTCAGCCCACCGGCTTCGATGACTTCGAAGCCGGCTTCGACCAGTGCGGCCTTGAGCCGGCCCACTTTCTTTTCGGTGTCGTCGATCAGCAGGATGCGTAGCATGTTCGTCCCCCTCACAGACCGACACGGGCGCTGGGTGTCTCAGCCATGGCATGCAGGCGAAAGCTGCGCGCATAGCCGTGGGGATCGCTGCCATCCCAGCGGATGCCGTCGATCAGCAGGCTGCTGCGCATTGGCAGCTCAGCGCAAGGCACGCCGAGTGCTGCCGCAGCTTCCCGGTAGAGCGCCAGCTGCTGCACCTGGCGAGCGACGTCGAGGTAATCAGGGTCTTCGCGCAAAAGACCCCAGCGGCGGAACTGAGTCATGAACCACATGCCGTCGGACAGGTACGGCAGGTTGGCTCGGCCTTGGTCGAACAGGCGCAGCGCGTGCCGGTCTTGCCAGCGGTTGCCCAAGCCGTCCTGGTAGTCGCCGAGCAAGCGCGGCTCGATGGTTTCCAGCGGCGTATCCAGGTACGCCGTGCCGCTGAGCAACTGGGCGGTGCTGCGGCGGTTTTCCGGGCTCTGCTCGATGAAGCGGCTGGCGGCGAGAATGGCTGTGATCAAGGCACGGGCGCTGTTGGGGCATTGCTCGACAAAGGCACGCGCGCAACCGAGGACTTTTTCCGGATGGTCTGGCCAGATCGACTGGCTGGTGGCCAGGGTAAAGCCTTGGCCTTGGGCCACGGCATCGGCCGACCAGGGCTCGCCGACGCAAAAGCCATCGATACGCCCGGCCTGGACGTGAGCGACCATCTGCGCCGGTGGCACCACGACACTGTGCACGTCGCGCAGCGGATGAATGCCTTGGCTGGCCAGCCAGTAGTACAACCACATCGCGTGGGTGCCGGTGGGGAAGGTCTGGGCGAAGGTCAGCCGTGAGCCATTTTGGTGCGCAAGCCTGGCCAGCGCTTCAGGGCTGGTCACGCCCTTGCGTTGCAGTGCCGGCGACAGGTTGATCGCCTGGGCATTCTGGTTGAGGCCCATTAGCACCGCCATGTCGCTGGCCGCTACGCCGCCGATACCCAGGTGCACGGCGTAGATCAGGCCATATAAGCAGTGCGCCGCGTCGAGTTCGCCGCTGACCAGTTTATCGCGCATGCCGGCCCAGGAGGCCTGGCGCTTGAGGTTGAGGGTCAGGCCCTGTTGCTGGGCAAAGCCTTGGGTGGCTGCGACCACTACCGAAGCACAATCGGTCAGGGCCATGAAGCCAATGTCCAGGCTGGGCTTTTCCGGTGCATCGCTGCCGTTGACCCAGGCCAGAGGTGTTGCGCGGGGGAATGTATTCACGAAGCTCCTCGCCCGTACTCAATAGGCTTTGAAGCCTGAGCGAAGCAAGCGATATGCCACAGGTGCGGTAAAGGCCTGTCGCGGCGGCGGCGTGCTGGCTATAATCGCCCCCTCACTCACCCCCGAGTCTTGCCCGCCCATGTATACCCTGGCCCGCCAGCTGTTGTTCAAGCTTTCTCCGGAAACCTCCCACGACCTGTCCCTCGACCTGATCGGCGCAGGTGGCCGGCTGGGGCTCAATGGCTTGCTGTGCAAGCAGCCGGCAGCAACCCCGGTGACCGTCATGGGCTTGAACTTCGCCAACCCGGTGGGCCTGGCCGCAGGCTTGGACAAGAATGGCGCGGCCATCGATGGCTTCGCCCAGCTGGGTTTTGGCTTCGTCGAGATCGGTACCGTGACCCCGCGTGCGCAACCGGGCAACCCCAAGCCGCGCCTGTTCCGTCTGCCAGAGGCGAGCGCGATCATCAACCGCATGGGCTTCAACAACCTAGGCGTCGATCATTTGCTCACGCGGGTGCGGGCTTCGCGCTATGACGGCATTCTGGGCATCAATATTGGCAAGAACTTCGACACCCCGGTCGAGCGCGCGGTTGACGACTACCTGATCGGCCTGGAGAAGGTCTACAACGACGCCAGCTATATCACCGTCAACGTCAGCTCGCCGAATACCCCGGGCCTGCGTTCGCTGCAGTTCGGTGACTCGCTCAAGCAACTGCTCGATGCCCTGGCCGTGCGCCGCGAGCAACTGGCCAGCGAGCATGGCAAGCGCGTACCGCTGGCGATCAAGATCGCCCCGGACATGACTGATGAAGAAACCGCCCTGGTAGCGGCGGCCTTGCTCGACTCGGGTATGGACGCAGTGATCGCCACCAACACCACGCTGTCTCGCGAAGGCGTCGAAGGCCTGCCGTTTGGCGGCGAGGCGGGTGGGCTGTCGGGGGCTCCAGTGCTGGAAAAAAGCACCCACACGGTGAAGGTGCTGGCGGGCGAGCTGTCCGGGCGGATGCCGATCATCGCTGCGGGCGGGATTACCGAAGGCCGGCATGCTGCCGAGAAGATCGCCGCGGGTGCGAGCCTGGTACAGATCTATTCGGGCTTCATCTACAAGGGCCCGGCGTTGATTCGCCAGGCGGTGGATGCCATCGCTGCGATGCCGCGCCAGTAACGGCGGGGCATAAAAAAGGGCCCCATCAAGGGGCCCCTGGGCCGTAGCCCGCCGCCCGGATGGGGCGTGCATGGTGACTCGAATTCAATGTCCTCGTTCAGCCAACGGCGTGATTTTCGTTGAGTCTATGGATGCCAGCGGTGCCGGTCATACCGTCCCAGTTATCTCCGCGACCTTCGCGCCAGCCGTTGATCCAGGCCTGGCGAACGGATGGAAGGGTGAAGGGGCAAAGTTCGCGAGATTTGCCGGTGACCCCATACTGGTAGCCACGTGAATATGCTCTTTCCAACGGATCACGCTTAAGTCTTCTCATAGGGTGTTGCCCTCACTTGTTGACTGTAATGTCCCGTCGGCCTCTCTGAGGCCGGGCAGAATCTTTCTGCCGGTTTTGCGCTCGCTGCCGGCGTCGCGAGCAGAAGTGTCGTTCCATTGCGAAACGACCTGAGTTCAGTTCTAACGAATGCGAGTCACAGTGTGAATGATCGATTTGTCATAAGGACGTAACCTTTCTGCCGATGAAAGGATAAGTAAATAAATGCGACTCAACCCTGTTTAGGCTTTAGCCCGCTATGATCAGGGTCTAGTGGTGGTTGCAGTCATTTGGCCATTGTTTCCGGCACATGACTGAAATAATTGGTAATGCGACGAAGGGTCACGCCTTCCCCGCGAACCCACGAAATTTTCACACTGCCCGACGATCAAAGCGTTTTCACCCAGGTGGAGCGTTTAACTGTCGGGTGGCCTGGCGCTTGCTCTGCACGCAGCGCCACCCGAGCGCCTGTGAAAAGGGCGCTCGGGTAAACATCGGCGGGACGATGCGTCGACCCGTCACTTAAATAGCCAAAGGCTCTGGATTACTCATGTCGGACCGTTTCGAACTTTATCTCACCTGCCCCAAGGGCCTGGAAGGCCTGCTTGCCGAAGAGGCCCGTGGCCTTGGTCTGGAGGAGGTGCGTGAGCACACCTCGGCGATTCGTGGCGAGGCCGACATGGAAACCGCCTACCGCCTGTGCCTTTGGTCGCGCCTGGGCAACCGCGTGCTGCTGGTCCTCAAGCGCTTCTCGATGAAGAACGCCGATGATCTGTACGACGGCGTCAACGCCGTCGACTGGCAGGATCACCTGACCGCCGATGGCACCCTGGCCGTGGAGTTCAGCGGGCATGGTTCGGGGATCGACAACACCCACTTCGGCGCCTTGAAGGTCAAGGACGCGATTGTCGACAAACTGCGTAACCGTGAAGGGCTGCGTCCTTCGGTGGACAAGCTCAACCCGGACCTGCGCGTGCACCTGCGCCTGGACCGTGGCGAGGCGATCCTCTCGCTCGACCTCTCCGGGCACAGCTTGCACCAGCGTGGCTACCGCCTGCAGCAAGGCGCCGCGCCGCTGAAAGAAAACCTCGCGGCTGCCGTGCTGATCCGCGCCGGCTGGCCGCGGATTGCCGCTGAAGGCGGTGCCCTGGCCGACCCGATGTGCGGTGTGGGGACATTCCTGGTCGAAGCGGCGATGATCGCCGCCGACATCGCCCCTAACCTCAAGCGCGAGCGTTGGGGTTTCAGCGCCTGGCTCGGCCACGTGCCGGCGCTGTGGCGCAAGGTGCACGACGAGGCGGCAGCCCGCGCCGAGGCTGGCTTGGCCAAGCCACCGCTGTGGATTCGTGGTTATGAAGCCGATCCCCGGCTGATCCAACCGGGGCGCAACAACGTCGAGCGTGCCGGCCTGGCGGACTGGGTGAAGATCTATCAGGGTGAAGTCGGCAGCTTCGAGCCGCGTCCTGACCAGAATCAAAAAGGCCTGGTCATCAGCAACCCGCCATATGGCGAGCGCCTCGGTGACGAAGCCAGCTTGCTCTACCTCTACCAGAACCTTGGCGAACGCCTGCGCCAGGCCTGCCTGGGTTGGCAAGCTGCGGTGTTCACCGGTGCGCCTGAGCTGGGCAAGCGCATGGGGATCCGCAGCCACAAGCAATACGCTTTCTGGAACGGCGCGCTGCCGTGCAAATTGCTGCTGTTCAAGGTTCAACCAGATCAGTTCGTCACTGGCGAGCGACGCTCGTCCGAGTCGCAAGAAGTCGACAGCCCGCGTCAGCTGGCGGTGGCCAGCGAACCGGCGCGGTTGTCCGAAGGCGCGCAGATGTTCGCCAACCGCTTGCAGAAAAACCTCAAGCAACTGGGCAAGTGGGCCCGCCGCGAGCAGGTCGATTGCTACCGCCTGTATGACGCCGACATGCCCGAGTACGCCCTGGCGGTCGATCTCTATCAGGACTGGGTGCACGTGCAGGAATACGCCGCACCGCGCTCGATCGACCCGGATAAGGCCCAAGGCCGTTTGCTCGATGCACTGGCGGCCATTCCCCAGGCGCTGGGCATCGATCCGCAGCGTGTGGTGCTCAAGCGTCGCGAGCGCCAGAGTGGCACCCGCCAGTATGAGCGTCAGGCTACCGAAGGGCGCTTCCAGGAAGTCAACGAAGGTGGCGTCAAGCTGCTGGTCAACCTCACCGACTACCTGGACACCGGGCTGTTCCTCGACCATCGCCCGATGCGCATGCGCATCCAGCGCGAGGCTGCCGGCAAGCGCTTCCTCAACCTGTTCTGCTACACCGCCACTGCCACTGTGCATGCCGCCAAAGGCGGCGCGCGCGACACCACCAGCGTCGACCTGTCCAAGACCTACCTGGACTGGGCGCGGCGCAACCTGTCGCTCAATGGCTATTCCGATCGCCATCGCCTGGAGCAGGGCGATGTAATGGCCTGGCTGGAGAACTGCCGCGAGAGCTACGACCTGATCTTCATCGACCCACCCACCTTCTCCAACTCCAAGCGTATGGAAGGCGTGTTCGATGTGCAGCGGGACCACGTGCAGTTGCTCGACCTGGCCCTGGCCCGTCTGGCGCCGGGTGGCGTGCTGTACTTCTCCAACAACTTCCGCAAGTTCCAGCTCGACGAGAGCCTGAGCGCACGCTACGCCGTGGAGGAGATCAGCGCCCAGACCGTCGACCCGGACTTTGCGCGTAACAGCAAGATTCACCGGGCATGGCGTTTGCAACTGCGTTGAGGCGACGAGGTACATTGCGTCGCTAGTGGCCAATGGCTATAAATAGCTAGGGCCGGACAATTCGCAGGACGCTGACGTGACGAGAATGCTCTATGTCCAAGTGTGGCGTGCGTGCGAAGGTGTTCGGCCTGTTCAGCCAGGCGCTGTCCGCGTGGGCGGTCGCCCTGGTGGCCCTGGTGGCTGGCGGCCTGCTCACGGCCGCCCTGGCCATTGCCGCACAGACCTTCTACAAGCAGCAGTTGCGCCAGCGCTTCGAGCTGCTGGCCAATGAGCGCTACAGCCGCATCGCCGAGCGCTTCGATGATCAGGAGCAGCGCCTGGACGGGCTGCGCCGATTCTTCAGCTACTCAAGCGAAATCACCCCGCGTGAGTTCGATGGCTACGTCAAACCGCTGTTGCATCGCACCCAAGCCTATTCCTGGGCACCCAGGGTAGTGGCCGGGCAGCGAGAAAGCTTCGAGCGTCAGGCCAGTGCCTGGCTCGGCCAGCCTTATCACATCCGCGACCAGGACGCGCAAGGCGTGTTGCAGCCAGCAGCGGCGCGCGAGCGTTTTTATCCCGTGCTCTATACCCAAGCGGCCACGTTGCAGGGGCAGCCTTATGGCTTGGATCTGCTCGGCCAGCCACTGCGTGAAGCCACATTGGCGCGAGCGTCGGCGCCGGGGAGCATGGCGGTGTCGGCCCCGTTGGACATGATCAATGTCGAGCCGGTGTATACCCGTGGCCTGCTGATGGTGGCGCCAGTCTTCGCCGAGCGCGGGCCAGACAATACGCCCAGCGGCTATGTCATGGCGCTGCTGAGCATGCGCCAGCTGATCGCCGAGGGCCTGCCGCCACCGGTCGACGATAACCTGGTGGTGCGCATCCTCGACACCTCCGGGAGCAATGGTCAGGAAGTGCTGTACGACTCGCAGAATCCGGTCGCGCAAATCCCGATGGCCAGCAACCACTTGCTGCATTTGGCCGATCATCACTACCAGCTGTCGATCCGGCCCAGCCAGGCTTTTTTGCAGGCCAACCGTTCTTCGGCAGTGCACACAGTGGCATTGCTCGGAGGTCTGCTGAGCGTGTTGCTCAGCGCCTTGCTGTACAGCCTGTTCAGCCAACGTCAGCGCGCCTTGCGGCTGGTCGAACAGCGCACGGCGCAATTGCGCATCAGTGAACAATCCCTGCGCGGCACCCACAATCAGTTACGCGGTGTGCTCGATGCCGCGACCCAGGTGGCAATCATCGCTACCAGCCTCAAGGGTGTGGTCAGCACCTTCAATGCCGGCGCCGAACGCATGCTGGGCTACGCGGCCGGTGAGGCGGTGGGTCAGCTGAACCTTGCCGACCTGGTCGAAGCTGAAGAACTCGGCCAGCGAGCGCATGCCTTGACCGTGCGTTACGGGCGGGAGATCGCCGGCGGCCAGGCGATGTTCGCCGAAACCGTGCAAGAGCCCAGCGCAGAGCCCGGCGAGTGGACTTTGGTGCGCAAGGACGGCAGCCACTTGTTGGCCAATATGCTGGTGACTGCGGTGCTCGATGAGCAGGGCTTGTGGGTGGGCTATCTGGCGATTTGTATCGACGTGACCGAGCGGCGTCGGGTGCATGAGGCGCTCGCTGCGCGTGATCGGCTGCTGGAAAAGCTCAGCGCCGAGGTGCCCGGTGGTATCTACCAGTACCGCCTGGATGCCGATGGACATTCGTGCTTTCCCTATGCCAGCCAGGGTTTGTACGACATCTACGAGGTCGACCTGCAGTTGTTGGGCGAAGATGCGACGGTGGTATTCGAGCGCATTCATCCGGACGATCTGGAGCGGGTACGGCGTTCGGTGCGCTACTCGGCCGAGCATCTGTCGCCGTGGCGGGAGGAGTATCGCGTGATTCTGCCGCGGGCCGGGCTGCGCTGGGTGAGGGGCGAGGCGACGCCGGAGATTGGCGATAACGGCTGCACCCTGTGGCATGGCTATCTGACGGATGTATCTGACACCAAGCGGGTTGAGGAAGAGCTGCGAGCGCTGTCGATCACCGATGTGCTGACCGGTATTCATAATCGGCGCTACTTCCAGGAACGGCTCAAGAGCGAGCTGGAACGGGCTCAGCGTGATGGTCTGGAGCTGGCGGTGATCATGCTCGATATCGACCATTTCAAGCGCATCAACGATGAGCATGGGCATGCGGTGGGTGACCATGTGTTGCGCAGCCTGTGCCAGCATATTGGCCAGCGGTTGCGCCGTAGCGATGTGTTTTGCAGGTTGGGTGGGGAGGAGTTCATGGTGCTGTGTCCGGGGAGTGATGCTGAACAGGCGCGGTGGTTGGCGTTGGAGTTGTGGCAGGGGCTGCGGAGTTTGACGATTGAGGGGGTTGGGCGGGTTACTGCGAGTTTTGGGGTGGCTGGGTGGCGGGCGGGGGAGGGGGCTGATGCTTTGTTGTTGCGGGCGGATGCTGGGGTTTATGCGGCTAAACAGGCGGGTCGGGATCGGGTTGAGGTGGTGTTGCTTTGAGGGGGTAGTGGCTGATTTCCTGATTTCCTGATTTCCTGATTTGTCTGATTCAATGTGTTTTGTGTGATTATCCATTCACGATGGTGATATTTCGGCACCCTTCCGCCCTTACGGCGGGTCACTTTTTGGCAAACGCCCCAAAAAGTAACCAAAAAGGTCTGCGCTCCACCATCCGGCCCTACGCTGCGCTT
>Ga0213821_1000311_pt1 | contig 32271 bp, 20 predicted proteins | sample MC6MC0909MG_FD_179894 | JGI IMG/M metagenome (GOLD analysis project Ga0213821, IMG submission 179894) | Enriched soil aggregate microbial communities from Iowa State University, Ames, United States - MC6-MC0909-MG | ecosystem: Environmental > Terrestrial > Soil > Unclassified | place: USA: Iowa...
CCTGTTCCTTCTCGTGCGCGATCTGCTGCTGGCGCAGCTGCTCGGCGCGCTGGCGTTCGAAATCGGTGTAGCCACCGGGGTAGAGCTTGGCGCCACCCCCGTGCAGGTGCAGCGTGTGGGTGGCGACGTTGTCCAGGAACTCGCGGTCGTGCGAGATCAGCAGCAGGGTGCCGGGATACTTCAGCAGCCACTGTTCCAGCCAGAACACCGCGTCCAGGTCGAGGTGGTTGGTGGGTTCGTCGAGCAGCAGCAGGTCGCTGGGCATCATCAGCGCGCGCGCCAGGTTCAGGCGTGCACGCCAGCCGCCGGAGAAGGTCGACACCGGACGCGCATGGGTGTCGGACGGGAAGCCCAGGCCATGCAGCAGCTTGCCGGCGCGGCTTTCGGCGTCGTAGGCGCCCATCTCGGCCATCTTCTGGTGGGCATTGGCCACCGCTTCCCAGTCCTCGCGCGCGGTCGCCTCGGCTTCCTCGCGCAGCACCGCGGCCACCTCGGTGTCGCCTTCCAGCACGAACTGCAGCGCCGGGTCGGGCAGCGCGGGGGTTTCCTGGGCCACGCTGGCGATGCGGATCTTGCCGGGCAGGTCGACGTCGCCCTTGTCCGCCTCCAGCTCGCCCTGCACGGCCGCGAACAGGCTGGACTTGCCGGCCCCGTTGCGGCCCACGACGCCCACGCGGTAGCCCGCGTGCAGGGTCAGGTCGACATTGGACAACAGCAGCCGCTCGCCGCGGCGCAAGGCGAAGTTACGAAGGGAGATCATCTGGGGGGTCCATATAACGGAATGGAATGTGCTGGTGAGCACCTTTCCTGCGACGTAATTCTAGCGTTAACGAATACTTGACGCGCCCCGGGATGCGCGGCGGGCCTCGTCTCTCTCCCACGATCCCTGCCCGCGCCCTCCCGGGATCCTGTCCGCCGGAACCGCCAGATCGACGTAAGTTGTTGCTTCTGCAACAGTTTCATCGGATTCGTTGATTTGACACCCGGTAAAATTACCGTTAATCCGTTCAGTGCGCACCGCAACAACCGCCCTCGCAGACCGGCCTTGCCAACGTCGTGATGTCGCCCGGTGCCGCCCCGTCCCCACCGGAGCTCCATCCTGATGAACCGCAAGACCCGCACGCTTGCCGCCGCCGTTGCCGTCGTCCTCGGTACCTCCGCCTTTACCGTCGCCGCGCAGGAACCGGTCGCGCGCAGCAGCGCCAACACCCTGGACACGGTGATCGTCACCGGCACCCGCGTCGCCGACCGCACCGTGGCCGAATCGCAGTCGCCGATCGACATCATCACCCCCGAAGCGCTGCAGTCCACCGGCACCACCGAGCTGGCCACCGCGCTGGCCCGCGCCCTGCCCTCGCTGAACTTCCCGCGCCCGGCCCTGACCGACGGCACCAGCGGCATCCGCCCGGCCCAGCTGCGCGGCCTGTCCCCGGACCAGGTGCTGGTGCTGGTCAACGGCAAGCGCCGCCACACCTCGGCGCAGATCAACGTCAACGGCAGCATCGGGCGCGGTTCCTCGGCGGTGGACATCAACGCCATTCCGATCGCTTCGATCGAGCGCGTGGAAGTGCTGCGCGACGGCGCCTCGGCGCAGTACGGCTCCGACGCCATCGCCGGGGTGATCAACATCGTGCTGAAGGGTTCGGCCTCCGGGGGCAGCCTGGCGCTGGACGCCGGCCAGTACTCGGCCGGCGACGGCAACAAGTACCAGCTCTCCGGTGACACCGGCATCGGCTTCGCCGACGGCCGCGGCAGCCTGCATGTGGCCGGCCAGATCACCCAGCAGGACGAAAGCAACCGCGCCGGCCCCTACCAGGGCACCGCGCCGAACACCGGCAACTTCCCCAACGTGGGCCAGACCACCTTCGTGGTCGGCGACCCGCAGGTGGACGCCAGCGCCGCGTCGGCCAACGCCAGCTTCCAGTTCAGCGACCACGTCTCGGCCTATGCCACCGCGCTGGCCAGCAACCGCGACATCACCTCGTTCGCGTTCTACCGCTCGCGCAACAACAGCAACCAGGGTGCGCTGCTGGCGCAGACCTACCCGGACGGCTTCGTGCCGGAAATCAACCAGTACTCCAAGGACCGCTCACTGGTGGCCGGGGTGAAGGGCGATACCGAAAGCGGCTGGACCTGGGACGTGAGCTACAACCACGGCACCAACAAGATCGACTTCCACACCCGCAACTCGATCAACTACGCCCTGGGCGTGGACAGCCCGCGCTCGTTCTACGCCGGCGCGCTGGAATACACCCAGGACATCGGCAACGTGGACATCACCAAGCAGCTGGACTGGGGCCTGGCCTACCCGGTCACGCTGTCGTTCGGTGGTGAATACCGCCGCGAGAAGTGGGAGCAGAGCGCAGGCGAGCCGAATTCCTACTTCGGCACCGGCGCGCAGGGCTTTGGCGGCTTCACCCCGCTCAACGCGGTCAACGCCGACCGCGACAACTACGCCGTGTATGCCGGCCTGGAAGCGGACCTGACCGACAAGTTCTCGGCCGGCGTCACCGGCCGCTACGAGGATTACTCGGACTTCGGCGACAAGTTCTCCGGCAAGCTGTCGGCACGCTACGCTTTCACTGACAAGGTCGCGCTGCGGGCCACCGCCTCCTCCGGTTTCCGTGCGCCGTCGCTGGCCCAGCAGAGCTACCAGGCCGTGACCAGCACCATCGTCAACGGCGTGTTCGTCGAACGCGGCACCTTCCCCACCACCAGCACCGCCGCGCAGGCGCTGGGGGCCAGCCCGCTGAAGGCCGAAAGCTCCACTTCCTACAGCGTGGGCCTGGTGGTGCAGCCGATCGACCGCCTGTACCTGACCGTGGATGCGTACCAGATCGACATCGACGACCGCATCATCCTGTCCACCAACATCACCACCAATGCCGCGACCAATGCGCTGCTGGCCGACCTCGGCCTGCCGCAGGTCACCGCGTTCTCCTACTTCACCAACGGCGTGGATACCCGCACCCGTGGCGTGGACGCGGTCTCCAGCTACACCATCCCGTTCAGCGCCAGCTCGCTGGAACTGACCGCGGCGTACAGCTACAACGACACCGAGGTGAAGAAGTTCATCGCCTCGCCGGCCGTGTTCGGTTCGCTGGGTCTGACCCAGTCGCTGATCGGCCGCGATGAAGTGGGCCGCATCGAAGACAGCTACCCGCGCGACAAGACCATCCTCAGCGGCACCTGGCGCTCGGACCGCTGGGACCTGAGCCTGGCCGCGACCCGCTATGGCTCGTTCACGGTGCGCAATTCAGCCACCCCGACCCGCGACCAGACCTACGACGCCTCGTGGGTGCTGGATGCCTCGGTGGCCTACAAGCCGAGCGAGAACTGGACCCTCACCCTGGGCGCGGACAACCTGCTGGACGAGTACCCGGACCGCACCGTGGACCTGCAGAACTCCACCTGGGGCATGCTGCCGTACAGCAACTACTCGCCCTACGGCTTCAACGGCGCCTACGTGTACGGCCGCGTCACGTACAAGTGGTGATTGCCGGGGGCATCGATTCCCGCGGGTGAATCGATTCCCTGCAGTGTCGGTTTGCCGGATCTGGCCGCATCGGTGAAAATCGGGGCATCCCCCTGTTCTGCGAGCCCCGATGCACCATGACACCGACCTGATCAACATCGTGGCCGTTGGCCTTGGGCTCGCCTTCATCCTGGGAGCCCTGGCCAACAAGCTGCGTTTGTCTCCGCTGGTCGGCTATCTGGTTGCAGGCATCTGCGTAGGACCGTTCACGCCCGGCTTCGTCGCCGACCAGGCGCTGGCCAACCAGCTGGCCGAAATCGGCGTGATGCTGCTGATGTTCGGGGTGGGCCTGCACTTCTCGCTGAAGGACCTGATGGCGGTCAAGGCGATCGCCATCCCAGGCGCCATCGGGCAGATCCTGGTCGCCACCCTGCTCGGGTGGGGCCTGGCCTGGCTGATGGGCTGGCCGGTCATCCAGGGCGTGGTGTTCGGCTTTTCATTGGCCACCGCGAGTACCGTGGTGCTGCTGCGCGCGATGGAAGAACGCCGGTTGCTGGAGACCCAGCGCGGCAAGATCGCGGTCGGCTGGCTGATCGTCGAAGACCTGGCCTGCGTCCTGGCGCTGGTGATGATGCCGGTGCTGGCCGGCGTGTTCGGCCCCGATGCCGCCAAGGAAACCCATACCGTGGGCAGCGTGCTGGCCAGCATCGGCTGGACCTTCGTGCAGCTGGGCCTGTTCGTGGCGGTGATGCTGGTGGTCGGGCGGCGGGTGATTCCCTGGATCCTCGAACGCATCGCGGCCACCGGTTCGCGCGAACTGTTCACGCTGTCGGTGTTGGCCATCGCGCTGGGCGTGGCCTTCGGTTCGGCCATGCTGTTCGGGGTGTCGTTCGCGCTAGGCGCGTTCTTCGCCGGCATGCTGCTCAACGAATCCGAGCTCAGCCACAAGGCCGCCAACGATTCGCTGCCGCTGCGCGACGCGTTCGCGGTGCTGTTCTTCGTTTCCGTGGGCATGCTGTTCAACCCGGCCATCCTGATCGAGCATCCCTGGCAGGTGCTGGCCACCGCGGCGATCATCATGTTCGGGAAGTCCGCGGCCGCCTTCTTCATCGTGCGCGCGTTTGGACATCCCAACGGCACCGCGCTGACCATTTCGGCCAGCCTGGCGCAGATCGGCGAATTCGCCTTCATCATCGCCGGCCTCGGCGTCAGCCTGAAGATCCTGCCGCCGACGGGCCAGGCACTGGTGCTGGCCGGTGCGCTGATCTCGATCATGCTCAACCCGCTGGTGTTCGGCCTGCTCGACCGCTGGCTGCTGAAAAACCAGGAAACCCCGGCCGCCGCGGTGGAAACCGAGCTGCCGCCCGGCCCCTCGCTGGACCTGCACGACCACGCCATCGTGATCGGGTACGGACGCGTGGGCAGCGCACTGGCCCAGGTGCTGCGTGATCGCGGCGTGCCGGTGCTGGTCATCGACGACAACAAGGAACACGTGGCCGAAGCGCACGCCGCCGGGCTGCCTGCCATCCGCGGCAGTGCCGCCGCCGACCGCGTACTTGCCGAAGCGCATCCCGAACGCGCCAAGATCGCGGTGCTGGCGATTCCGCAACCGCTGGAAGCGGGCGAAACGCTGGCCAAGCTGCGCGCGCTCAACCCGGGCCTGACCCTGCTGGCGCGCGCGCACAGCGATGCCGAGGTCAAGCACCTGCTGGAGCACGGCGCCGACGGCACGGTGATGGCCGAGCGCGAACTGGCCTACTCGCTGGCGGAGATGGTGATGGCCACGCCGCCGTACCGAACGCTGGGAAAGAACGCCATTCCCGTCGTGTAAGGATGTGACGGCGATCAGGTCTGCAGTGAGCAGCGCGTAGCGAAAGCAGACCTGGCTTCGATAAACGCAACTACTCCCATGGGCAACGCCCCTGCACCGGTGCACCGTGCCCTGCACCGGCGCCCGCACCGTGCAACACGATGGTCACGGCGCCTCCCGCACTGAGGAGGTTGTTATGCCGCTCGACATTCCGTCTGCCCGCCACATCCAGGGGGATTTCGACAGGAGGATCGCACGTGACCTGTTGTCTCGTGGCGTGCAGCCACCGCCGGCGCTGCGGCGTGGCCTTGAACCGTTGACCATCGGCAACCGCCAGCACTGGGTGCTCGCCGCGCTGGCCCTGTCCTCGGCGATGACCATCGGCCAGGTACCTGCGCGCCCTGCACGGCTGTCCTCGGGTAACCCGGCGCCATTGCCGGGCGCCGCCGCGCAGGGCAGCATCGACCACCAGTCCATCCCGATGCTTGGCGACACACCGACCGCGCCCGTCGTCGCACTCCAGCACATCGCCAATGGCGCAACACTCGGCTGCATCGCGTCTCCCCCGCACTGCCCGCAGACGCTGACCGCAAGCCTGCTGGCCGCCGGCGCGCTGGCAGCTAGCACGCTCGGAGGCGGCGCGATGGGTTACGCGTTTGGACGTTTCACTGCGCCGGCGTCCGATCCGGAAGCGTCACGCGGAGCATCCCTGCCGGAGTCGCTGTACGCGTTGCTGCCGGACGAGCAGCGCATGCAATTGCTGCAGATCGTGCGCGACTGCGGCAGTGACACCGCCGCCTGCACCGCGCCGGCCATCCACGACCTGCTGGAGACGCTGCCGGCCGATGTCCGCCACCGCATCATGACCACGCTGGGGATCGCCCAGCACCGTGGCAGCCACACCCACGGCGGCTGGCCCAGTGGCGCCGACGCCGCCGCATTGGCGCCGGCCCTGGACTGGATGGACTGGGCCGCTGCCCTGCTGGGCAGCGTAGTGACGCCGGCGCAGGCCGCGTTCCAGCTGGACCTGGAACAGATCGCTCAGGCCACCCTGGAAGGCCAGGCCGGAGAGACCACCGCCGCCGGCCGCGAGGCGGCGGCCAATCGCGCCCGCTTCGCGACACTGCGTGAGCTGCTGCAGCGCGACGGCCACGCCCTGCAGCAACTGCCTTTCAACGGCACCACCCACGACAGCTTCGGCTTCGGAACCGACTATGCCGGCTGCAACCTGATGCTGGAGTTCAGCGGTGGCGGCGCACCGGCGCATACGCTGATGGTGCTGGCGCATGGCGACATGACCGGGGCGCGCGAAGGCTCCAGCGGCGCCAGCGACAACGGCACCGGGCTGGCCGCGCTGCTGGCGCTGGCACGCAGGCTGGGCGCGGTGACGCTACCGCCGGGCGTACGGGTGCAGCTGCTGGTTACCGATCTGGAGGAACGCGGCATGCTGGGCGCCAAGTCGTATGCGGCGAACTGCGTGCAGCGCGCCGACTGCCCCGATGTGGCGCTCAACCTGGACATGATCGGCCGTGGCGACGGCATGACCTTGTCCGGAAGCGATCGCCATCACCTGTACATGGACGGCGATTCGCGCGCACTGCAACCGACCGCCGCTACGGTTGCCCCTGCAGAAACCCATCTGCGCCAGCTGCTCGAACGTGCCGCCGCCGACGTCGGGCTGCGCGTGCACGCCAGTCCGGACTGGGTCATGCAATCAGACCACATCGCCTTCCAGCGCGAAGGCGTGCCGGCGCTCGGCATGAACCTGGCCGACGCCACCGACCTGCCGCTCGAGCGCGACATGCAGCAGGCCCGGGCGCAGCTGTGGATGGCCAGCGATGGTGTGGACTGGTCGCGCTTCGAGGACTACCTGGAGGGCACGCTGGAAGCTCAGCAGGCGCAGGAGATGGATAGCGCGCTCGACGAGGTCGAACAGGCCAGGCGCACGTATCTTGCACTTCCTGTATCGCCCAGCATGGCGCGCATCCACAACGGCCAGGACCAGCTGCATCAGGTCCAGCCACAGCGCGCGATGGCCGCGCTGGCCGTCCTGGAGGCAGCGATCGACGGCTGGCTGCAACGGCCTGCAGCGTGACACCCCCGCCCCGACCGGTACGCACCGGTCGGCTGGCTTTGCCTCCCCGCCTTGCCGAACGCCGGATGTACGCACTGGGCAAGTTCCCGCCCCCTTGCAGATGGAAACCACACCATGCCTGTCGATTCCGCCGCCGTCCAACACCGCCGCAACCAGGGCGAATTCGCGCGCAGACTGGGTGGGCGCCAGCCGATGCAGGGCCACCGCCGGCACGCGCGTTTCGGTGTTCCTCCGCCGCCGCTGCTGAACGTTCGCAACGGCGCTGGCCTGTTCACGATCGCGCTGCTGCTGGCCACGTTGCCCGACGCGTCGGCCGCCGGCCAACGCGAAGCAGCCCCCCACGCTTCGGGATGGCTACCCGGCGCCGGCGCCGCTGCGCCAGACTCCAGCTATCTGGCCGTGCCGGTCAACGAACCCCTTGAGCACATCGGCAACGCCGCCGCCGGCTGCCTGGTGTTGCCACGCCGGTGCCCGCAGCTGCTTGCAGGCGCGGCGCTGACAGCGCTTGGAAGCGCGGCGGTGGGCGGCTGGCTGGGCTGGCGCGCCGGCCTGTCCGCGGGACGCGCCGGGTGCGGGCAGAACCGCCACGACGCCCCGGCAGCCGGTGCCTTGACCCAGGCCACCGACACCGCCGACGGCCTGCCCGCACCGATGCGGTTCACCCCCGCCGACCTCGATCCCGCCCACTCGCCATGCGACTCGCTGTACGACCATGTCAACGCGCGTTGGCACCGCACTGAGAGACGGCCGCCGGACCAGTCGGTCTGGAACGTACCGGTCATGTTGCAGGACCGTTCCCTGGCCCTGCAGCGGCGGTTGGCCGAGCAGGCGGCACGGCTGGAGCTGCCTACGCCTGCCGAACGAATCGTCGCCGATCTCTGGACGACCGGCATGAACCAGCACCGGATCAACGCCGAAGGCATCTCCCCGTTGCGCGATGAACTCGCCGCGATCGACGCGTTGCATACCCCTGCGCAGATCGAGGCCCATCTGCATGCACTCACTGCCGCCGGGATCAACCCGGTGTTCGGCTTTGGCGTGGACCGGGACATGGACGCGCGCGATACGCAGATCGCCTACGCCTTCCAGGGCGGCCTCGGGATGCCGGACCGCAGCTACTACCTCACCGACGATCACGTCGAAGCCGCGCTGGGTTACCGCGCGCATGTCGCCCATGTGCTGCGCCTGGCCGGCGACGCACCGGCCGACGCCGAACGCCAGGCCGATGCGGTACTGGCACTGGAACGCCGGTTCGCCAACGCGTCGGCGCCGTGGGAGGAGTTGAACGCCAACCTCACCCATTACTACCATCCGGTCAGCCTGGCAGAGGCCGACGCGCTGACGCCAGGGTTCCGCTGGAGCGCGTTGTTCCAGGCGCTGGGCGTGGCCCCTCCCGACCGGTTCTCGCTGCCCACCCCCGGATTCCACCAGGAGGTCGCTGCGGCACTGACGACGGAGGATCCGGCCACCTGGCGCGCCTACCTGCGCTTCCATACGCTGGATTCGGCCAGCCCGTTCCTCGGCGACGACTTCGTCCGTGCCCACCACGCCTTCCACGCGCGCACGCTGCAGGGCCAGGACGCCATGCCACCGCGCTGGAAGCAGGTGCTGGCTGCCATCGAACGCGTGGCCGGTGAAGCGATCAGCGAGCTGTACGTGCCGGTGGCATTCCCCGCCGAAACGCGCGAGGCCGTCAATGCGCTGGTCGATCAGATCACCGCTGCGTTGAAACGCCGCCTGCAGGTCGTGCCCTGGATGGATCCCGATACCCGCGCGACGGCCCTGCGCAAGGCCGACCGGTTCCGTACCCGCATCGGCCACCCCGATCGCTGGCCCGACTGGTCCGGGCTGCACACCGAATCCTGCGGTTACCTGCGCAACCTGCGCCGGGCAACCGCGTTCGTACAGCGCAGGGAACTGGCGCGACTGGGCGCGCCCGTGGACCCTTCGACCTGGCGGATGACCGCGCAGACCGTCGACGCGTACTACGACATGCTCGAGGACGAACCCTCCATCGCCTTCTCGGCGGCGCTGTTGCAGCCGCCCTACTTCGACATTGGCGCCGGTCCCGGGATCAACTACGGTGCGATCGGGGTGGTGATCGGGCATGAGCTGTCGCATGCGTTCTCCGCCGAATCCAGCCAGTTCGGCATCGACGGCGGCCTGCAGGGGTGGTGGAGCGACGCCGACCACCAGCGCTACGCCGCGCTGTCAGCGCGCCTGGCGGCACAGTTCGACCAGCAGCAGGTAGACGGCGTGGCGCTCAACGGACAGCTGACGGCCAGCGAGAACATGGCCGATCTGGGCGGACTGTCCATTGCCCTGGACGCGCTGCTGCATGTCACGGACAACCAGACCGACCCGGTGCCCGACAGGCAGGGCATCGTGCGGGACTTCTTCTTCGGCGGGGCCGTTACCCACCGCCGCCTGCATACCGCGCAGCGGCTGCGGCAGGACGCGGAAACCGACGTCCACGCCTTCGGCGCGCCGCGCGCCACCGTGGGCCCGGCCAACCTGCAAGCCTATGCGGAGGCGTTCAACTGCACACCGGGAAGCCCGATGACCCGCACCGATGCCGAACGGGTGGTCTACCTGTAGCCGCGTGCCGCAGACAGCAGAAAGCCCCGGCATTGCCGGGGCCTTCTTCAACCACACGGGTGCTGGCTCAGCCCTTGGCGAAGACCAGCTTGCCGTCGGCCGCGTCCACCTGGATCACATCGCCGCCGACGAAGTCCCCCGATAGGATCTTCTGTGCCAGCGGGTTCTCCAGCTGTGCCTGGATCGCGCGCTTGAGCGGCCGGGCGCCGTAGATCGGATCGAAGCCCACGTTGCCCAGCAGCGCAAACGCCGCATCGCTGACCTCGATGCGCAGGCCACGTTCGGCCAGGCGCTTTTCCAGTCCCTGCATCTGGATCCGCGCGATCTGCTTGATCTGCGCCTTGTCCAGCGGATGGAACACCACGATGTCGTCGAGCCGGTTGATGAACTCCGGGCGGAAGTGCGCCTGCACCACGCCCATCACCGCGGCCTTCATCTGTGTGTAGGCCTCCGGGCTGTCGTCGCTGGACATGTCCTGGATCTGGTGCGAGCCCAGGTTGGAGGTCATCACGATGACGGTGTTGCGGAAGTCCACGGTGCGGCCCTGCCCGTCGGTGAGGCGGCCATCGTCCAGCACCTGCAGCAGGATGTTGAACACATCGGTGTGCGCTTTTTCGACTTCATCGAGCAGGATCAGCGAATACGGACGGCGGCGGACCGCCTCGGTCAGGTAGCCGCCCTCTTCGTAGCCTACGTAACCCGGAGGCGCACCGATCAAGCGCGCCACGCTGTGCTTCTCCATGAATTCGCTCATGTCGATGCGGATCATCGCGTCGCTGCTGTCGAACAGGAACTCGGCCAGAGACTTGCACAGCTCGGTCTTGCCGACGCCGGTCGGGCCCAGGAACAGGAACGAGCCGCTGGGACGGTTCGGGTCGGAAAGGCCCGCGCGCGAGCGGCGCACTGCATCGGAGACGACCTTGATCGCCTCTTCCTGGCCCACCACGCGTTCGTGCAGCACGTCTTCCATGCGCAGCAGCTTGTCGCGCTCGCCTTCCAGCATGCGGTTGACCGGAATCCCGGTCCAGCGCGACACGACCTCGGCGATTTCTTCCGCAGTGACCCGGTCCTGGACCAGCTTGAACTCGGTGTTCTCCGCTTCCTGCGCGGCGTGCAGCTGCTTCTCCAGCTGCGGCAGCTGGCCGTACTGCAGTTCGCTCATGCGGCCGAAATCCTGGCGTCGCTGCGCCGCTTCCAGTTCCAGCTTGACCTGCTCGATCTGCTCCTTGATCTTCGTCGTGCCCTGCAGCGCGGCCTTCTCCGACTTCCAGATCTCGTCCAGGTCGGAGAACTCGCGCTCCAGCGCATCGATGTCGGTTTCCAGGTCGGCCAGGCGCTGCCGCGAGGCATCGTCCTTTTCTTTCTTGAGCATCTCGCGCTGGATTTTCAGCTGGATCAGGCGCCGTTCCAGGCGGTCCAGTTCCTCCGGCTTGGAGTCGATCTCCATGCGGATGCGCGAGGCCGCTTCGTCCATCAGGTCGATGGCCTTGTCCGGCAGCTGGCGATCGGCAATGTAGCGGTGCGAGAGCGTTGCCGCGGCCACGATTGCCGGGTCGGTGATCTCCACGCCGTGGTGCACCGCGTACTTTTCTTTCAGCCCGCGCAGGATGGCGATGGTGTCTTCCACGCTGGGCTCGCCCACGAACACCTTCTGGAAGCGGCGCTCCAGCGCGGCGTCCTTCTCGATGTACTTGCGGTACTCGTCCAGGGTGGTGGCGCCCACGCAATGCAGCTCGCCGCGTGCGAGCGCCGGCTTGAGCATGTTGCCCGCGTCCATCGCACCGTCGGCCTTGCCCGCACCGACCATGGTGTGCAGCTCATCGATGAACAGGATGATCTGGCCTTCGCTCTTGGCCAGGTCGTTGAGCACGGCCTTCAGGCGTTCTTCGAATTCGCCGCGGAACTTGGCACCGGCGATCAGCGCGCCCATGTCCAGCGACAGCACGCGCTTGCCACGCAGGCCTTCGGGCACTTCGTCATTGATGATGCGCTGGGCCAGCCCTTCCACGATCGCGGTCTTGCCCACGCCGGGTTCGCCGATCAGCACCGGGTTGTTCTTGGTGCGGCGCTGCAGGACCTGGATGGTGCGACGGATTTCCTCGTCGCGTCCGATCACCGGGTCCAGCTTGCCGCTCTCGGCGCGCGCGGTCAGGTCGATGGTGTACTTCTCCAGCGCCTGGCGCTGTTCCTCGGCGTTTTCCGACTGCACGCTCTCACCGCCGCGGATCTTGTCGATGGCCGCGTCGATGCGGGTCTTGTCGGCACCGGCGGCGCGCAGCGCCATGCCCAGCGTGCCACCGTCATCGAGCGCGGCCAGTACGAACCACTCGCTGGCGATGAACGCATCGCCATGCTCCTGGGCCAGCTTGTCGGTCTTGTTGAGCAGCCGGTTCAGGTCGTTGCCGATCGACAGGTTGCCTTCCTGCCCGGAGACTTTCGGCAGCGCGTCCAGCGCCTCGGTCAGGCGCTCGCGCAGCACCGGCACGTTGACCCCGGCCTGGGCCAGCAGCGGCCGCGTGCTGCCGCCCTGCTGTTCCAGCAGCGCCGTCAGCACGTGTACCGGTTCGATGATGTTGTGGTCGCGGCCCACGGCCAACGACTGCGCGTCGGCCAGCGCCTGCTGGAAACGCGAGGTGAGCTTGTCCATTCGCATGAAGGTGTCCTCGATCAGATATCCGCTGGCCCGGCCAGCACTATCAGACAGATGCGGTTAGGCAGGTGTGTTTCAAGGGGCGCCTGGAACCTATTCAGGCGGCGGACGACGCCATGGCCACGCCGCCGTCACGCCTGCTTGGCACCGCGCCGGGGAGGCTGGGGGATCCTTCCGATGGAGCCAGCGCATGCATTACGAGTTGTATTACTGGACCGGCATCCAGGGCCGTGGCGAGTTCGTCCGGCTGGCACTGGAAGACGCCGGCGCGGCCTACACCGACATGGCGCGCGTGCACGGCGACGCGGTGATGCAGCCGTTCCTGGACGGCAAGGCCGACGGGCTGCAGCCGTTCGCCCCGCCGTTCCTGGTCAGCGGCCGGCAGGTGATCGCGCAGGTCGGTGCGATCCTGGACCACCTGGGGCCGGAGCTGGGACTGGTGCCCGAGGCCGCGTCGCGGCGCGCGCAGGCGCTGCAGTTGCAGCTGACCATCGCCGACCTGGTGGCGGAGGTGCATGACACCCACCATCCGATCGCGGCCTCGCAGTACTACGAGGACCAGAAGCGGGAAGCGAAGGCGCGGGCGGCGTCGATGCGGGGCGAGCGGTTGCCGAAGTTCCTGGGCTGGTTTGAAAGCGTGCTGGAGGCCAACGGTGGCCTGCATCCGCTGCGCGAACACTCGTACGTGGACCTGTCGCTGTTCCAGCTGCTGAGCGGGCTGGATTACATGTTCCCGCAGCGGATGCAGGCATTGCGGCCGTCGCTGCCGCTGCTGCATGCACTGAAGGACCGGGTGGAGCGGCGACCGAACATCGCCGCATACCTGGCGTCGGAGCGCCGGTTGGCGTTCAACACCAACGGCATTTTCCGGCATTACCCGGAGTTGGATGGCGAGGATTGATGCTTGGTCACGACCAACGGTCGTGACCTACCGGGGGCATGGCGTGGCGTGGGCGCCGGTAGATCACGACCGTTGGTCGTGATTGCCTTTCTGCAGCGACAACAGGCCCAACAGCACCGCCAACGCGACATACGCGCCCGCGAACTGCCACATGATCTGCTCCGGCAGGCCTTCCAGCGTCCACGGCAGGTAGATCCCACCGCGCGGATCGACCGAGTGGATCAGCCCGAACAGGGTCAGCGCCGCGGCCACCAGCAGGATCCCGCTGGAACGCAGCAGCCTGCCGTCGATCATCGCCACCACCGCCGCGATCCACAGCATCGAGGTGATGATGAAGCCATTGCCCAGGGTGAAGATCACCGCCAGCTCCGGCAGCCCGTGCCCATCCAGCGTGGTGGTCATCGCCACCAGCTGCTCCGGCGCGATCCAGCCCGGTGCCTTGATCGCCAGCAGGTAGGCCACCGAGGGCAGGAAGCCCAGCACCATCGCCCCGGCATGTTCGCGCGGCGTGGCCTGGAACGCCTGGGTGGTGATGTCGATCGCCACGTACACGATGATTGGCGCCAGCACCGCCAAGGGCAGCCACTGCACCAGCCCGGAGATCACCCCCAGCATGCCGCCGATGCCGACGAACAGGCCGGTCAGCAGGGTGTAGCCGCTGCGCGCACCCATGTGCTTGTACGCGGGCTGGCCGATGTACGGCGTGGTCTGGGCCACGCCACCGCACAGCCCGGCCACCAGCGTGGCCACCGCTTCCACCAGCAGGATGTCGCGGGTGCGGTAGTCGTCGCCGGCCGCGCGCGCGCTTTCGGACACGTTGATGCCGCCCACCACCATCAACAGGCCGAACGGCAGCAGCAGCGGCAGGTAGGTCATCGCGGTGGGCAGGCCGTCAATGAAGCCCAGCGTCGGCCACGGCAGCACCACCTGCAGGGGGGTCCACTCGGGCACCTTGAACCCCGGTGCGCCCAACCCGGCCAGGCCCAGCCCGTAGTAGAGGAGCGTGCCGAATACGAAGGCCACCAGCACGCCCGGCGCGCGGATCGGCAGCTTGCGCTTGGCCACCAGTACGTACAGCAGCAGCCCCAGGGTGACCAGGCCGACCACCGGTGAGCGCAGCGTTTCCAGCAGCGGCAGGAAGCCCATCAGCACGATCGCGATGCCTGCGATGGAACCCAGCAGCGAGGCGCGTGGCAGCGCGCGGGTCACCGCCTCGCCGAAGAAGGACAGCACGGTCTTGAGCAGGCCCATGATCACCAGTGAGGCCATGCCCAGCTGCCAGGTGGCGATCGCCGCATCGTGCGGCGCCAAGCCCTGCGCCTTGAAGGCGACGAACGCCGGGCCCAGCACCAGCAGCGCCATGCCGATGCTGGTCGGTGCATCCAGGCCGAGCGGCATCGCGGTCACGTCGTCGCGGCCGGTGCGCGCGGCCAGCCGCCGTGCCATCCAGGTGTAGAGCACGTTGCCCACCAGCACGCCGAAGGCGGTACCGGGGAACATGCGCCCGAACACCACCTCCGCCGGGAACTGGAAGATGCCAACCAGCGCCATGGCGATGAAGCCGAGGATGGACAGGTTGTCGACCACCAGGCCGAAGAAGCCGTTGAGATCGCCAGCGACGAACCAGCGCGGGCGTGCGGAAGCGGGAGGGGAGGCAGGCATGCGAGGGGGCACGGGGGTGGGGGGTACCCGATGGTAGGCGTTCATTGGCCCGGGCAACAGACACACGGGTAGAACGACGGACCCCACCGGTAGCGCCGGCCGTTGGCCGGCCCAGGCGGTCCGTGGGCCGGCCAACGGCCGGCGCTACCGACGCAGGTACCGGGTCAAATCACGGCTTGTTGAGGAAATTGTTCGCCAGCAGGTCGCGCACGTCCCCTACCCGCCCGTGCAGCAGCGCCTTGGCCGCGTACAGCGCGGTACCGGCCACCTGCTTGGCTTCCACCTGGGCCGGCATCACCAGCTCGGTGGGGCTGGTATGCACGTCCAGCAGCGCCGGGCCGGGATGGGCCAGCACGTCCTGCACCGCCTGCTCCAGGTCCTCGCTGCGGGTCACGGTGCGCCCGTAGAATCCGATCACCTCGGCCAGGCGACCGAAGTCGGGGTTCTTCAGATCGGTGTAGTTGTCCAGCAGGCCCTGCACCTTCTGCTCAAGCTCGACGAAGTTCAGCGAGCTGTTGTTGTACACCACCACTTTGATCGGCAGGTTCTCCTGCACCGCGGTCAGCAGGTCGCCGAGCAGCATCGCAATCCCACCGTCGCCCGACAGCGAGATCACCTGCCGTCCCGGGAACGCCTTCTGCAACCCCAGCGCCTGCGGCATGGCGTTTGCCATCGTGCCGTGCAGCAGGCTGGTCAGGGTGCGCCGGCGTCCGTTGGCGCGCGTGTGGCGCAGCACCCACACCATCGGCGAACCGCAGTCGGCGGTGAACAGCGCATCCTCGCTGGCATGGCGGTCGACCAGCGCGGTGAGGTGCTGCGGGTGGATCAGGCTGCCCTCGCCGGGATGCTCCTCCTTCGCCCGCGTTGCCAGCGCCTTCTCGCGGTGCTCGATGCATTCGTCCAGGAAACTGCGGTCCTCGCGCTCGGGCAGCAGCGGCAGCAGCGCCTCCAGGGTCGGCCCGATGTCGCCCACCACGCCCAGCTGCACCGGGTGGCGCCGGCCGAGATGGCTGCCGTCGCGGTCCACCTGGATCAGGGTGGCCTTGTCCGGGTAGAACTGGCCCCAGGCGAAGTCGGCCCCGAGCAGCAGCAGCGTGTCGCATGCCATCAGCGTGTGGTACCCCGACTCGATGCCGAAGATGCCGGTCATCCCCATGTTGTACGGGTTGTCGTACTCCACGAAATCCTTGGCGCGCGAGGTGTGTGCGATCGGTGCCTTCAGCCGGGCGCCCAGCGCCACCAGCGCGTCATGCGCGTGTTCGCAACCAGCACCGGCATAGATGCCCACGCGCTTGCCTTCGCCGATGAGCGCTGCAATGCGCTGCAGCTCGTCGTCGCTGGGGCGCAGCACCGGCTGCGCATGGTGCACCGAGAACGGCACGTCGTCCTTCACCTCGGCTTCGGCGATGTCCGCCGGCAGGATCACCACCGCCACCCCGCGCCGGCTGATCGCCGCCTGGCAGGCCAGCGCCACCACCCGGCGCGCCTGCTGCGGGTTGTAGACCTGCTCGCAGAACACGCTGCAGCTGGCATACACCGCCTTGAAATCCACTTCCTGCGGGAACTCCATGCCCAGTTCGGTGGTGACCACCTGGCTGGCGATCAGCACCAGCGGGGCGCGGTTGCGGTTGGCCTCGAAGATGCCATTGATGAAATGCAGCCCGCCCGGGCCGCAGGAGCCGGCGCAGGCGGTGAGCTGGCCACTGATCAGCGAATCGGCACCGGCCGCGAACGCCGCGGTCTCTTCATGGCGCACGTGCACCCAATCGATGTCGCTGCGATGGATCGCATCGGTGACATGGTTCAGGGTGTCGCCGACGATGCCGTAACAGTGCCGCACACCGGCGGCCTGCAGGGTATCGACGACGATTTCGGCAACGCGCTTGCTCATGACGGCACTTCCACGTTCGGGGGAAGCACCAGCCTAGACCTGCGAAGGTGACACCGGCGTGCGAATCAGCGCGTACCCGGGTCATACGTTGGTGTTATTCCCGTTCGGCTGCCTTTGCCCGGGCGAGCAGCCGGGGGAAGGCGTCCAACGCGTCGGAATTGCGTCGAATCTGGGTAAGCAGCATGCCTACCTGCTGAGGGGTGCCGGATTGCATGAAAACCTCCTCCTGGATCTCCCATGGCATGTACCCCTCGGACACCATCAGTTCCATGAAGGTGCGGAAAACCCGCGGAGACGACCGTTCCAGTGCCACCCCGACAGGGTCCTGGAGGGCGGGATACGTCGGGGCCGCGGCTGCGGCTTCCGCCGGGCGGTTGCTGATTTCAGCGACGGACAGCGTCTGCGTGCCGATCGTTGCCTGCTGCTTTTCGTTGGTCTGCGACGCCACCGCTTGCCGCGCGACCGACGCCTGCGAGGAACTGGAACCTACGGAATGCACTGCAACTCCTTGGAATCGATGGTTCCCCATCATTTGCCATGCCCATTGCATGTGCTTCCAGAAAAACATCGCGCCAGGCGTCGCAACGACTTCACCTGCTGCGATCAGAACGACACCTCCACCGCCTGCTGCGACCACAGCACCGACTGGTGCTTCGTTGCCTGCTTCCACGCCAGGCGGATCGCCTCGATGTCGGCGCGGCGCTGCGGGGTGTCTTCGTGCAGCACCACCAGCACCTTGGTGCGCAGGCGATTGGGCTCCTTGGCGCCGCGGAACAGCCACTGTCCGTAGGCATCGAACACGGTAAGGCCGTCCGGGAAGCGGGGCGTGACCTGCTTGTCCAGGAACTCGCGCCATTGCGCTTCGCTGATCGCGTCGGTCTGCTGGCGATCCGAGGTGCCGCTCTCCTCGCCCACGCCGAAGTACAGCTCGCTGCGCACCCAGTTGGTCGCCGCATCCGGACGGGCGGCGTCGCCCTGGAGGGTGGCGGTGGGGGTGGCGGATGCCGGCGTGCGCGGGGTCGGGGTGGTGGTGGCGCAGCCGCTGAGGGCCAGGACGGCGGCCAACAGCAGGGGGGAGAGTTTCATGGTGCGGGGGCTCCGGGTGCTTCGGGGGGTTCCGTGGGACACGCATGGCGTGTCGCTACGCGATGGACAGGGTGAGGGATTCCGGGATCCGTGCAGATCACTTCGGGTTATCAGCTGATATCCGTCAGTACTGGGACTTGCATCACAGGTGCGGATCACGCCAAGATAATATATCGCTTCATCCGGATGGAACAATAGTTTCATCTGGGACCAGCCGGGCAGAGCCCGGCTCTACCCCTCCCCCCGATTTGTTGCTGGAGCCTGCATGTCCCGTCCGTCCACGTCGCGCCTAGGCCTTGCCATTGCCCTGGTCCTGTCTTCCCCCCTGCTGGCACAGGATCTCCACGCGCAGGACGCGCCCGCCTCCCCCGCCACGCTGGACACGGTGATCGTCACCGGCACCCGCGCCATCGACCGCACCGTGCTCGAATCCACCTCGCCGGTGGACGTGCTCACTGCGGAAGACATCCGCCGAGCCGGCGTGGTCAATGGCGAGCTGGGCAGCGCGCTGCAGGCGCTGCTGCCCTCGTTCAACTTCCCGCGCCAATCCAACTCCGGCGGCGCCGACCATGTGCGCGCCGCGCAGCTGCGCGGCCTGTCGCCGGACCAGGTGCTGGTGCTGGTCAATGGCAAGCGCCGCCACACCAGCGCGCTGGTGAACACCGACAGCAAGATTGGCAAGGGCACCACCCCGGTCGACTTCAATTCGATTCCGGTCAGCGCGATCAAGCGCATCGAAGTGCTGCGCGACGGTGCCGGCGCGCTGTACGGCTCCGACGCCGTGGCCGGCGTGATCAACGTGATCCTGGACGACGCCCCGGAAGGCGGCGCCATCGAGGCCAGCTTCGGCGCCAACCACACCGACCTCGAGCCGATCAACCGCACCCTCACCGACGGCCAGACCAGCTTCGCCAGCGCCAAGGTCGGCACCCGGCTGGGCGAGGACGGCGGCTTCCTGCGCGTGGGCCTGGAGCTGAAGAACCGCGAAGGCACCAACCGCGCCGGCTTCGACCAGATTCCGCCGTGGGACCAGAGCGACACCAACCTGGCCCTGCAGGGCCAGCGCAACTACGTGCTGGGCGATGGCAAGACCAAGGACCTCAACGCCTGGATCAACACCGAACTGCCGTTCGGCGAAACCTCGAAGTTCTACTTCTTCAGCACCTTCAACCAGCGCGACAGCGAAGGCGCCAACTACTTCCGCTACCCCGACAGCGACGCCAACTGGACCGAACTGTACCCGAACGGTTACCGCCCGATCTCCGAAGGCGAAAACCGCGACGTGCAGGCCGTGGCCGGCGCCAAGGGCCAGTGGGGCGAGTGGAACTACGATGCCAGCCTGGACTACGGCTTCAACGACTTCACCTACCGGCTGCGCGATTCGCTCAACGCTTCGCTCGGCCCGGGCAGCCCGACCCGGTTCAAGACCGGCGATTACCGCAATGAACTCACCGTGGGGAATCTCGACCTGAGCCGGGTGTTCACCCAGGGCAACAACAGCCACACCCTCGGCCTTGGCGCCGAAGCACGCCGCGACCACTTCCAGACCCGTCCGGGCGACCCGGCCAGCTATGCCGCCGGCCCCTACACCGACCGCCCGACCGGCTCGCAGGCCGGTGGCGGGCTGAGCCCGCAGGACGCCACCTCGCTCAGCCGCGATGTCGCCAGCGCGTATGCCAGCCTGTCCAGCCAGTTCGGCGACCACTTCTCCAGCGATCTCGCGGCGCGTTACGAACACAGCGACGATTACGGCGGCGAGCTCACCGGCAAGCTGGGCCTGCGCTATGAGTTCGCCCCGGCGTTCGCGCTGCGCGGTGCGATCTCCAACAACTTCCGCGCGCCGTCGCTGGCACAGATCGGCTACGAGTCCACCTCCACCGGCTACAACGCCGCCGGCCAGCTCGTGCAGGGCCGCACCCTGTCGGTGAACAACCCGATCGCGCGCGGGCTCGGCGCGACCGACCTGAAGCCGGAGAAGTCGGTCAACACCAGCCTGGGCTTCACCAGCCGCATCGGCGACCACTTCGACCTGTCGCTGGACTTCTACCAGATCGACATCGATGACCGCATCGCGCTGTCGGAAAGCATCACCGGCGATGCGCTCACCGATTACGTGCAGCAGCAGTTCGGCGTGGCCGGGCTGCAGAGCGCGAACTTCTTCGTCAACGCCGCCGATACGCGCACGCGCGGTGCCGAACTGGTGACCAACTGGCGGCAGGCACTGGGCGACGGCCAGCTGCTGCTGACCGGCACCTACGCCTACAACAAGACCACGTTGAAGAACGTGCTGGATACCCCGGACAGCCTGCTCGCGCTGGATCCGGACTACGTACTGTTCGGCCTGGAGGAAACCAACACGCTGACCGATGCGACCCCACGGACGCGCACGCAGCTGGCCGCCACCTGGGCCAATGACCGCTGGACCCTGAGCAGCCGCCTGAGTCGTTATGGCAGCGTGACCCGGGTGTTCAATTTCGGCGATGGCTACGTACCGCGCCAGACTTATGGGGCGGAGTGGCAGCTGGATGCCGAAGTGGAATACCGGATCACGCCGCAGTGGAGCGTGGCGCTGGGTGGGCAGAACCTGACCGACAACTATTCGGACCTGTCCAACGAAGATATCTACTACTTCGGCAACCTGCCGTATGACGTGCTGTCGCCGATCGGCAGCAATGGTGCTTACTATTACGGCCGCGTGCGTTACACGTTCTGAGGCAGCCGGGCAGAGCCCGGCTCTACGATTCGTGCGTTACACGTTCTGAGCCAGCCGCGCAGGGCCCGGCTCTACAAGAGCGGGCGGAGATGAATGAAATCCCGGTGCGCCGCAGTGTCCGCACCGGGATTTCACATTCCCGGTGGCATGTTGGCGCGCATGGCCAACGACTTCCCCCTACGTCCGCCGCCGCCACTGCTGGACGCTGCGTGCGCGCTGTTCCTTGACGTGGACGGCACCCTCATTGAATTTGCCGACGACCCCGACGCGGTGGTGCTGTTGCCCGGCGTGCGCGAGGCGATCGGCCGCATCAGCGACCGGCTCGACGGTGCGGTCGCGCTGATCAGCGGGCGCCCGCTTGCGCAGCTGGATGCCCTGTTCGCACCGCTGCACCTTCCCGCCGCCGGCCTGCATGGCCACCAGGTGCGTGGACGCGGCCAGGCCGCGCCTGCCGCCAGCGCCAACGACACGACCGACACCAGCCAGTGGCTGCACGGCGTGCACCAGCAGGCCATGCGCTTCGCGCACGGCCATCCCGGCGTGCTGATCGAAGACAAGGGCCGCAGCCTGGCCCTGCACTGGCGCGCTGCGCCATTGGCCGAGCCGCATGTGCGCGCCTTCGCCGAACAACAGCTGGGCAACCATCCCGGCTACCGGCTGCAACCCGGCGACCACGTGGTCGAGTTCGTGCCCGAAGGCAGCGACAAGGGCCGCGCCCTCCATCAATTGATGCAGCAGGCACCGTTCCGCGGCCGCGTGCCGGTATTCGTCGGTGACGACCTGACCGACGAATTCGGCTTCGAGGCCGCCAACGTCCTGCACGGCTGGAGCGTGCTGGTCGGCGAGCGCGAGCCGAGCGCCGCAGTATTCGCCCTGCCCCGCGTGCGCGACGTGCACGCCTGGCTGCTGCAGAACGCCCAATGAATCCGCAAGAGAACCCCCATCCCATGACCCCCTCCAACCTGGACCTTGGCGTGGTCGGCAACGGCAGCTTCGGCGCCCTGATCGACCGCAATGCGCGCGTGGTGTGGAGCTGCCTGCCCACCTTCGATGGCGACCCCACCTTCTGCGCGCTGCTGCAGCCCAACCAGCAGGTCGGCGGCGATTTCGCCATCGAACTGGAAGACCTGGTCAGCAGCGAGCAGGCCTACCTGACCAATACCGCGATCCTGCGCACCGTGCTGCATGACAAGCATGGCGGCTCGCTGGAAATCATCGATTTCGCCCCGCGCTGGCGCCAGAACGAGCGCTTCTACCGGCCGGTCAGCCTGATCCGCCAGGTGCGCCCGCTCTCCGGCAATCCGCGCATCATCGTGCGCGCGCGACCGCTGGCCGACTGGGGCGCACGCGTGCCCGAAGCCACCTGGGGCAGCAACCACATCCGCTGGATCCTGCCCGACCACGTGCTCCGCCTGACCACCGACGTGCCGTTGCGCATGGTGCGCGATGAACTTCCGTTCGTGCTCAACCATCCGGTGCACCTGGTGCTGGGCGTGGACGAATCGCTGAACCGCTCGCTCAGCGGCTACGTGCAGGAGTCGCTGCAGCGCACCCAGAACTACTGGCGCGAATGGGTGCGTTACCTGTCCATTCCGCTGGAATGGCAGGACGCGGTGATCCGCAGTGCGATCACCCTGAAGCTGTGCCAGTACGAGGACAGCGGCGCCATCATCGCCGCGATGACCACCTCCATCCCGGAAGCGCCCGGCAGCATCCGCAACTGGGATTACCGCTACTGCTGGCTGCGCGACGCCGCCTTCGTGGTGCGCGCGCTCAACCGGCTGGGTGCGACCCGCACCATGGAGCAGTTCCTCGGCTACATCTTCAACCTGGCCACCGCCGATGGCAGCCTGCAGCCGCTGTACGGCATCGGCTTCGAGGCCAAGCTGGAAGAAAGCGAAGTGCCCTCGCTGGACGGCTACCGCGGCATGGGGCCGGTGCGCCGCGGCAACCTGGCCTGGGTACAGCGCCAGCACGACGTGTATGGCAGCGTGGTGCTCGCCTCCACCCAGCTGTTCTTCGACCGCCGCCTGCAGGACCCGGGCGACACCCACACCTTCGCGCGGCTGGAACCTCTGGGCGAACAGGCCTTTGCCCTGCACGACGTACCCGATGCCGGGCTGTGGGAATTCCGCGGCCGCACCGAAGTGCACACCTACACCAGCGCGATGTGCTGGGCCGCCTGCGACCGCCTGTGCAAGATCGCGGTGCGGTTGAAGCTGGACCACCGCGCCGAGTACTGGCGCGACCGCGCCAACACCATCCACGCGCGGATCATGAAGGAAGCCTGGAGCGATGAGCTCGGGCACTTCACCGACACCTACGGCGGCCATCGCCTGGATGCCTCGCTGCTGCTGCTGGCCGACATCGGCTTCATCAGCGCCACCGATGCCCGCTTCGTGGCCACCGTCGACGCCATCGGCCGCGACCTCAAGCACGGCAATGCGCTGTACCGCTACGTGGCGCCCGACGACTTCGGCGAACCGGAAACCAGCTTCACCATCTGCACCTTCTGGTACATCGACGCGCTGGCCGCGATCGGTCGCATGGAAGAAGCCCGCGACATGTTCGAAATGCTGCTGGAACGCCGCAACCACCTCGGCCTGCTGTCCGAAGACCTGGCCTTCGACAACGGCGAAGCCTGGGGCAATTTCCCGCAGACCTATTCGCACGTGGGCCTGGTCACTGCGGCCATGCGCCTGTCGCGCAGCTGGCAGGAGGCCTCATGAGTCGCCTGGTCGTCGTCTCCAACCGTGTCGCCGCGCCCGGGGTGGCCGCACCCGGTGGACTGGCGGTCGGCCTGCTGGCCGCGCTGAAGGAACGCGGCGGGGTCTGGTTCGGCTGGAGCGGCAAGTCGGTGAAGGAAGACAGCGGCGCCCTGCACGAGCAGACCGAGGGCGACATCCGCTACGTCACCATGGACCTGAACAAGCGTGACGTGGACGGGTACTACAACGGCTTCGCCAACCGCACGCTGTGGCCGCTGCTGCATTTCCGCCTCGATCTGGTCGACTACGACCGCGCCACCCGCGAGACCTACCGCCAGGTCAACGCGCTGTTCGCCGAAAAGCTGGCGCCGCTGCTGCGCGAAGACGACATCGTCTGGATCCACGACTACCACCTGATCCCGCTGGCCTCGCTGCTGCGCGAGCGCGGAATCGGCTGCCGCATCGGCTTCTTCCTGCATGTGCCGATGCCCTCGGCCGACCTGCTGCAGGCCATGCCCGACCACCTGCGGCTGTTCTCCAGTTTGTATGCCTACGACCTGGTGGGCTTCCAGACCCAGCGCGACGCGGACCGGTTCCAGTCCTACGTGCGATTGTTCGCCGGTGGCAAGGTGCTCCCTGATGGACTGCTCGAGGCGCCGGGCGGGCGCCGCTTCCGCGCCGCCGCCTTCCCGATCGGCATCGACACCGCGCACATCGAACGCCAGGCCAAGGCCGGGGCGGCCAAGCCGGCCGTGCGCGACCTGCGCAACAGCCTGCGCGACCGCCAGCTGGCCATTGGCGTGGACCGTCTGGACTATTCCAAGGGCCTGCCCGAACGCTTCCTGGGCTTCGAGCGCTACCTGCAGCGCCACCCCGACCAGCGCGGCAGCCTGACCTACCTGCAGATCGCACCGGTCTCGCGCGGCGACGTCACCGAGTACCGGCAGCTGCGCAGCCAGCTGGAGCAGATCGCCGGGCATATCAACGGGGGCTTCGCCGCACCGGACTGGACTCCGCTGCGCTACGTGAACCAGAACTTCGCCCACGCCACCCTTACCGGCTTCTATCGCGCCGCCGCAGTGGGCCTGGTCACGCCGTTGCGTGACGGCATGAACCTCGTTGCCAAGGAGTACGTGGCTTCGCAGGACCCGGAAAACCCGGGCGTGCTGGTGCTGTCGCTGCTGGCCGGCGCGGCCGACGAGCTGAAACAGGCGCTGCTGGTGAATCCGCACGACCTGGATGGCGTGGCCGATGCCATCGCCACTGCCGCCACCATGCCGCTGCGCAAACGCGTGGAGCGCTGGCAGGCGATGATGGAGCACCTGCGGGCCCACGACATCAACCACTGGCGGCAGTCCTACCTGCAGGCGCTGGAAAACGGCTGAAAACGACATCTCCGAGGGGCTGCAGCGTGTCGCAATCGGCACGCTTTCTCCCCTGGCCAGTGCATCATCCGGCGTGATGCACTTTCTTTAGGAGTGTGTCGTTTCCAGCACGCGTGGAGCGCAGGACGACGCCGCGGCACGCGTGGCGTTTCGATAGGCATCCTAAATCGCCGAAACGGCGCCGATATTCGTAACCTTCGGCGCGGGCAACTTTCATTTCGCATTGACAGGTCGTCCCGACATTGACGCCCGCAGAACCCGTGCATGCCGCGCGGGTCGTGCATTCGGGAATCAGATTGATGTCACTGCTGGAACGCTTCATCGAAGACACCGCCCTGCACATGGGCCTTGGCCACCGCGCGCGCAGCCTGGTGGACGTACTGGTCGACTACATCCGCAGCCTCCCCGACGGCGTACACGGCCTGCGTCGGCGCTTCGACGCGGTGGGCCTGGGGACGCAGTTCCCCGGTGACGGCCGGCCTTCGCGCCTGCTCGCCAGCCAGCTGGAAAGCGTGGTGGGGCGGGAAGAACTGGCGGTACTCGCGCGCCGGGCTGCGTTTCCCACCGGCATGTTCGCAGTGGTGGCCTCGGACCTGCTGCCGGGCCTGGTAAACGTGCTCGAACAGGACGCACGCACCCCGCCGGTGCCCACCCAGGCCCCGCGCCCGCCACGCAGCAGCCCCACCCTGCGCCTGGTGCGGGGCACCGCCCTGCGCGGCCTGCTGTGGGTGCTGGTGGCCGGTGCGCTGCTGTGCCTGACCGGCTGGATCCACCAGAAGACCCGGGTCAGCCCCGGCGTGCCCGCGGCCCACGCCGAACAGCAGAGCCCGCCGCGGCTGTCGCTGGTCAACAACCATGGCGTCATCGACGTGCGCGGCCGCCTGCCCGGCGAAGCCGACCGGCGCAAGGTGTGGAGCGCACTGGTGGCCCAGTATGGCCACGGCAAGGTCAGTGGCGACATCCTGCGCGACCCGCAGGCCGCCGCGCCGCGCTGGCTGGACCGCCTGGTCACCCTGGCCCCGGTGCTCAGGCACCAGGGCCTGTCGCTGTCGTTCAACGGCGACCGCCTGCACGTGGACATGACCCGCCTGTCCCCGCGCGACCGGATTGCCGTCTCCGACACGTTGCGCCGCGGCTTCGGCCACCTGCAGGTCAGCGGCCTGTGGGATGCCGGCCGGATCGCGCTGTCGCAGCTGCCCGCCACCCCCGCGCCGGAGGAACTGGTGACCGCCCTGAACCAGGGCAAGGTCCGTTTCCTGCACAAGTCGCCCACTCTGCGCGCCGACGGCCACGAGATGCTGCGTGCCAGCGCGCAGGCGATCCTGGCCGCCGAGCCGGGCCTGCGGCTGGAAGTGGGCGGGCATACCGACAGCCTGGGCGCGGCCGAGACCAACCTGCACCTGAGCCAGCAACGCGCCGAAATGGTGGTGGCCGAGCTGGAAGCACAGGGCGTGCCGGCCGGCATGCTGGTGCCGCGCGGGTATGGCGAGGAACAGCCGGTAGCCGACAACCGGCTGGACAGCGGCCGCGACCGCAACCGGCGCATCGAGTACTCGATCCTGCAGTAGAGCCACGCCCTGCGTGGCTGCGCGCAAGGCGTGGGCGTCAGGCCATCCAGGCCAGGGTGGCCATGCGGCCGGTACGGCGGTCGCGGCGATGCGAATAGAAACGCTGCGGGTCGGCCAGCGTGCACAGCTGCCCGCCGCTGATCGCCGCCGGGTCCACCCCGACGGCCACCAGCCGGCGCCGTGCCAGCGCGTACAGGTCCACCTTCCAGTGCCCCGGGCGGGTGGCGTTGAAGGCCGCCGCCGCACCGGCATCGCGGTCGACGAAGGCGGTGAACACGTCCTCGCCGATCTCGTACAAGGCCGGCCCGGCCGCCGGACCCAGCCAGGCCTGCAACTGGCCCGGCGCGGTCCGCATGGCGGCCACGGTGGCCTCCAGCATGCCGTCGGCCAGCCCGCGCCAACCGGCGTGCGCGGCGCCGATCTCGCCGCCGTCGCGCGCGGCCAGCACCACCGGCAGGCAGTCAGCGGTGAGGATGGCCAGCACCACCCCCGGCACCGAGGTCACCGCCGCATCGGCAGTGGGTTCGGCGTCCACGCCGATGGCGCCGGGCGGGCCCTCGAAGCGCAGCACGCCCGTGCCATGCACCTGGCGCAGCCAGTGCGGTGCCGAGGGCAGGCCGAGGCCATCCCGCAGCAGGGCACGATTGCGCTCCACCTGGGCCGGATCATCGCCGTCGGCGGCATACCGGTTGCCCATGTTGAACTGCTCGAACGGCGGTAGCGACCCACCGGCGCCATGGCGCAGGGTGGTCACGGCGTGCACCCCGGGCGGGGCCGCCCACTCCGCCGCCAGCACCGGCACGGCAGCGTGGGCCAGGGACAGCGGCGCAGCGGACGTGGCCATCAGCGGCGCCCGCGCTCCAGCTCGGCGATACGCCTGGTGTCTTCGCGCAGCGCGTCCATCAGCGCGACCATGTCAGCCGGCACCGGCGCACTGTTGCGGATCGGCTCGCCGGTGATCGGGTGCGCGAATTCCAGCGTTTCGGCATGCAGCGCCTGGCGCTTGAAGCCGCGCAGCTGGGCCACCAGCTCGTCGCTGGCGCCCTTGGGCAGCTTCAGCGCACCGCCGTACAGCGAATCGCCGACGATGGCGTGCTTGAGGTGGGCCATGTGCACGCGGATCTGGTGCGTACGCCCGGTCTCCAGGCGGCACTCCAGCGCGGTGTGGGCGCGGAACCGCTCGCGCAGGCGGTAATGGGTCACCGCGTCCTTGCCGTCCTCGCGCACCGCCATGCGGATGCGGTCGCGCGGGTGGCGGTCGATCGGTGCATCGGCGGTGCCGCCGGACACCAGCGCGCCCACCACCACTGCCAGGTACTGGCGGTGCACGTTGCGCGCGGCCAGCTGTTCCACCAGCGCGGTCTGCGCCTGGATCGTACGGGCCACCACCATGACGCCGCTGGTGTCCTTGTCCAGGCGGTGCACGATGCCGGCGCGCGGCAGCACCGACAGGCCCGGGTCGCGGAACAGCAGCGCGTTGACCAGGGTGCCGCTCGGGTTGCCGGCGCCCGGGTGGACCACCAGGCCGACCGGCTTGTTGATCACGTAAACGTGTTCATCCTCGTACAGGATGTCCAGCGGGATGTCTTCGGGCTCGGCATGGGTCTGGGTGTCCAGCACGACATGCAGGCTGGCCACCTCGCCGCCGCGCACCGGGTCGCGGCCGCGCACCGGGTTGCCGTCCAGCAGCACGTCGCCGGACTTGATCCACTCGGTCAGCTTGGACCGGGAGAATTCGGGGAACAGTTCGGCCAGCACGGCGTCGAAGCGCCGCCCAGCGGCGGTATCGGGCACCGTGGCCTGGCGGGTGGAGTCGGTTTCAGAAGGGTTATCGGACATGGGGAGCACACCGCAGGAAGACAAATTGGGGGTCCCGGCGACCACTTTCAGTCGCAGGACAGGCCACTAGGCTATCATCGACCCTTCGTATTCCAGCCGCGTCCCGCCCTGACCCCATGATCCGACGCTCTTCCCTGCTGTCCGCGCCCGTCCGCACCGCGGCCCTGATGCTGGTCCTGGCCCTCGTTTCCACCGGCTGCCACCGTGGCGCCAAGGGTGACAACCCGGAAGAAGGCCAGCCGGTAGAAACGATCTACGAAAAGAGCCATGGCCTGATGGAAAAGGGCAACTGGAGCGGCGCCGAGGCGACCTTCCGCCGCCTGATCGCCCAGTACCCGTACGGCCCGTACACCGAACAGGCGATGATCGAAACCGCCTACGCCCAGTACAAGGCCGGCAAGCACGATGACGCGGTGCCCAGCATCGACCGCTTCATCCGCACCTACCCGACCCACCGCAACATCGCCTACATGTACTACCTGCGCGGGCTGGCCAACAGCAACCGCAACACGGTGTTCCTGCGCCGCGTGTGGTCGCTGGATCCGAGCCGCCGCGACCTGTCCACCCCGCGCCAGGCCTACGCCGACTTCAACATCGTGGTCGAGCGTTACCCCAACAGCCGTTACGCCGCCGACGCACGCAGCCGCATGCTCGAGCTGCGCGACGTGTTCGCCCAGCACGAGCTGGACAACGCCCTGTACTACCTGCGCCGCGAGGCCTGGGTCTCGGCCGCCGGCCGCGCCAACTACCTGCTGGAAACCTACCCGCAGAGCGCCTTCCAGTACGACGCCGTGGCCGCGCTGGGTGAAGCCTATACCCACCTGGGCAACAAGACCCTGGCCGACGACGCCCGCCGCGTGCTGGAGCTGAACCAGCCCGAGCACCCGTGGCTGCAGGGCAACTGGCCGAAGTACCCGTGGATGGTACGCAAGCTGAACCCGTTCGCGGGCGAGAAGTCGGCCAGCACCGGCCAGCGCAATGCGACCATGAACCGCCGTTGATTCCAGCGCGGTAGTCACAATGAAACGGGCAGCCTCATGGCTGCCCGTTTTTTTTGTGTGCGCGGATGCGTAATTCTTGAAGGCATGTCCATCGGAGGCCGGCTACCTTCCGCTCCCCGCTCCCGTCGGCCGTCCCCGCCATGTCCCGAATTCCCTCCGCGCCCCTTGCCGCGCTCCCGTTGCGCCGCACCGACGCTGCGTCACGCCCGTCCCCGGCGCCGGGACGGCTCGACATCAGTGCCATCGAAAACCGCCTGTTCTCCAGCGCCCCGAGCCGGAAGACTGCTCCGGCCGCGCCCGGTCGCGGCATCGCGCAGACGCTGAAGGAGGTCAGGACATCAACCGGGGGGACGGCGCCCAGGGTGGCCCAGCGGACCAATCCCGTGGCGTCCACCCCGCCCTCCCGCACGGTCAGCTTTGCCGATCGTCCTGACGTTGGCCGCACGCCGAACTCGTGGCAGGCGGCCTCAAGTCGCGTCGCGGTGAATTTCGACGCGTTGACCCAGGCGCTGCCCGGCCTGGACGAGGGCGAGGAGGTATCGACCCAGGTTGTCCGCAAGCTGCTGTTGCAGTCGTTGGCAGCCAACACGGACCACGGCCTGGTGTCGGCCCGGTCGGAGAAGCTGCTGGTGCGCGCACTCGACGAGATCGGTCGCAACAGCGGGTACAGCTGCCAGGAAGGATCCCTCCCGTTCGACGTGCTGCACAGCTTCATCAGCCGTGCGCAGCACGTGCGACCGGATCTGTTCCGCTAGCCTGCGCTCAGCCCTTGTAGCCGTTGCTGATCGGATAGCGCCGTTCGCGACCGAACGCGCGGCGCGACACCTTCGGTCCCGGTGCGGCCTGGTGGCGCTTCCACTCGCTGGTGCGCACCAGCCGCAGCACGCGGTCGACCACCTCGGCGGCGTAGCCGGCCGCCACGATCTCCTCGCGCGACTGCTCCTGGTCCACGTAGCGGTACAGGATGCCGTCAAGCACATCGTAGGCCGGCAGCGAATCCTGGTCGGTCTGGTTGGCGCGCAGCTCGGCCGACGGCGGCCGCGCGATCACCGCCGGCGGTATCACCGGCGCACCGCCCACCGTGTTGCGCCACTTGGACAGGCCGAACACCTCGGTCTTGTACAGGTCCTTCAGCGGCGCATAGCCACCGCACATGTCACCGTAGATGGTGGCATAGCCGACCGCGTACTCGCTCTTGTTGCCGGTGGTGAGCAGCAGCCCGCCGAACTTGTTGGACAGCGCCATCAGGATCACCCCGCGCGCGCGCGACTGCAGGTTTTCCTCGGTCACGTCCGCCGGCTGCCCTTCGAACATCGGGCCGAGCGCGGTCATCAGGCCTTCGAACACCGGTTCGATCGATACCGCTTCCAGCTTCACCCCCAGCGCGCGGCACTGCGCGGCGGCCAGGTCGTTGGACATGTCCGCGGTGTAGCGCGACGGCAGGCGCACGGCGGTGACGTTGTCCGCGCCCAGCGCATCCACCGCCATCGCCAGCACCAGCGCCGAATCGATGCCGCCGGACAGGCCCAGCCACACCTTCTTGAACCCGTTCTTGCCGCAGTAGTCGCGGATGCCGCGGGTGACCGCGCGCCAGGCCAGCGCATCCATGCTCTCGTCGCCATCGTCCATCCACTCGCGCGGCAGGAAACGGCGGGATTCCGCGTCGTAGTCCACCACCAGCCACTGGTCGGTGAAGGCCGCAGCGGCCGGGTGCACGGTGCCATCGCCGTCGGCCACCACCGATGCGCCGTCGAACGTCAGTGCGTCCTGCCCGCCGACCATGTTGACGTACAGCAGCGCCGCACCGCTTTCGCGGGTGCGTTCGGCAAGCAGCGCATCGCGCTGGGCGTGCTTGCCGCGCTCGTAGGGCGACGCATTGGGAATCACCACCAGTTCGGCGCCATTGCGCACGGTGTCGGCCAGCGGCTCCGGGAACCACAGGTCTTCGCACACCAGCACGCCCACCGGCACGCCCTTCAGCTCGAACACGCAGCTGCCGCCGTCGGGGTCGATGTCGAAGTAGCGGCGTTCGTCGAACACCGCATAGTTGGGCAGCTCGCGCTTGCGGTAGGTGTGCAGCACCTCGCCGTCGCGCAGCACGCTGGCGGCGTTGTAGACCACCGCACCGGTGGCCTCGGGCCAGCCGACCACGGCGGTGATGCCCTGCGTGCTTGCGGCGATGCGCGCCATTGCCTGCTGGCAGTCGTACAGGAAGCGCGGTCGCAGCAGCAGGTCTTCGGGCGGGTACCCGCTGATCGCCAGCTCCGGGAACACCACCAGCTCGGCGCCGAACTCATCGCGCGCCTCGGCGATCATCGCGATGATGGTGTCGGTGTTGCGTTCGACCGCACCGACCGGGAAATCGAACTGGGCCATCGCGATGCGGATCGAGGTCATGTGGTGCCGCCTGTGGTGGTTTTGCGCACATTCTAGGCCTTTCGCCTGCGTGGTGTGCCGACCAACGGTCGGCACCTACCGGGTTCCACCGGTAGCGCACGACCGTTGGTCGTGCGCCGACGCCATGCGCCGGGTGCCGGAAACACAAACGCCGCCCGGGGGCGGCGTTTGCGTGGGTAAGGGTCGACGGTGCGACCTTTTATTTCACCAGCTTGGCGATGGCGGCGCCCAGGTCGCCCGGCGAGCGGACGGTGACCACACCGGCAGCTTCCATGGCGGCGAACTTGCCTTCGGCCGTGCCCTTGCCACCCGAGGCGATCGCACCGGCGTGGCCCATGCGCTTGCCGGCCGGAGCCGACGCACCGGCGATGAAACCGACGACCGGCTTCTTCACGTGGTTCTTGATGTACTCGGCACCGGCTTCTTCAGCGTCGCCGCCGATTTCGCCGACCATGATGATGCCTTCGGTCTGCGGGTCTTCGTTGAACAGCT
>Ga0213821_1000317_pt1 | contig 31911 bp, 30 predicted proteins | sample MC6MC0909MG_FD_179894 | JGI IMG/M metagenome (GOLD analysis project Ga0213821, IMG submission 179894) | Enriched soil aggregate microbial communities from Iowa State University, Ames, United States - MC6-MC0909-MG | ecosystem: Environmental > Terrestrial > Soil > Unclassified | place: USA: Iowa...
GGCCAGGTCATCCCAGGTGCCTTTCCAGTTGGCCCAGGCATCGGGCATGCCCACGCTGTTGACGGTGCCTTCCTTGCGGGCGGCGTCTTCCAGGGCCTTGAGGTCGGTGCCGGCAGCCATGGCCGAGGTACACAGGGTGATGGCCGAGCCGAGCAGTGACGCCATGAACAACTTTTTCATCCGAAGCTCCTTGGGTGGGTGCCTTGCGCGATCGTTGTTATGAGTGAAACCGTTGCTGGATAACCTTTGGTCTAGGTCAGCAAACCTTGCGCCAAGGTAGGCCGATTGCGTGACAGTTTGATGTAGGTGAAGGCCTGAACCGGGTGCTGAAGGGGCCTGAAAATACAGCGTAGCCCAGATCGAAAGGCCCGATTCATCGGGGTTGGCGCAAATCTGGCAGTGCTTTGGGCATGGATGCGCAGCGCCTTTGTCACAGGATGTTCATCAGCCCTGCCTAGGCTTGCACTATTCTCCAAATGCCCTGTTCTGGGGCTGGACTAGTCCAGATAGGTAACCTTTGATGCAAGCGACGCCACCGCGCGCGGTAACAGCTATCTGTCATGCCTTGCAGGAGCAGATCGAACACGGTCTGCTGGCGCCGGGCGGCAAGCTGCCGGCTGAACGCAAGCTCAGCGAGGTGTTCGATACTACGCGCATCACCTTGCGCGAGGCATTGGTGCAGCTGGAGGCACAGGGGTTGATCTATCGCGAAGAGCGCCGTGGCTGGTTTGTCGCACCGCAGCGGCTGACCTATGACCTGATCGAGCGCAGCCACTTTCACGCCATGGTCCGTGATCAGGGGCGGCTACCGAGTACCGAATTGTTGTCGGCGCGGTTACTGCCGGCGTCGGCGGCGATCTGCGCGCGCTTGCGCCTGCCGGGGTTGTCCAGCGTGGTGCAGATCTGCCGGTTGCGCCGCATCGATGGGCGGGCAGTGCTGTATGCCGAGCACTATTTGAATCCGCACTATTTTCCGGGGATTCTCGAACAGGACCTGGCCCAGTCGCTGACCGAGATCTATCAGCGCGAGTATCAGATTCGCTACGGCCAGGTGTGTTTCGAGATTCTGCCTACCGCCTTGCCGGTGGCGGCGGCGCTGGCATTGAAGGTTTCCGCGGGCAGCCCTGGGCTGCACATCACCCGGGTCAACAGCGATCAGCATGGGCATTTGATCGACTGTGACCTTGAGTATTGGCGCCATGATGCGATTCGTATTCGGGCTGAGGCAGGGTAGTGCTGCACGCTACGCCATCGCGGGGCAAGCCCGCTCCCACGCTCAATGTAGGGCGCTGCGTGGGAGCGGGCTTGCCCCGCGATGAGGCGTCACCCGGCAGCGCCAGTTTCGGTCAACCCACCACCCCCAGCCGTCACCACCTGCACCGACAGCCTAGGCATGGCCAAATCTACCCCAGCTTCATCCAACTGACGCTTGAGCGCCAGGTTGAACGCCCGCGACACTTCCCACTGCTTGATCGGCGCGGTCTTGAAGCGTGCGCGCAAGATCGCCTGGCCGGATTCGAAGCTTTCCACCCCTTGCAGTTCCAGCGGCGACCAGATGTTGCGGCGCATCAGCGGGTCGCTGCGCAGCTTTTGGCCCACCTCACGGATCAGCGTTATCGCCTCGTCGATGTTCATGCTGTGCGGGATCGCCACACGGAAAATGGCGTAGCCGAACTCGCGCGAGTAGTTCTTGATGCTTTTGATCTCGCTGAACGGGATGGTATGCACGATGCCGTCGATATCGCGCAGGCGCACGGTGCGGATGGTCAGGCCCTCGACCGTGCCCAGGTGGCCGCCGACATCGACGTAGTCATCGATGGCCAGCGAGTCTTCGATGATGATGAACAGGCCCGTGATCAAGTCGGCCACCAGCGACTGCGCGCCAAAACCAATGGCCAGGCCGATCACCCCGGCACCGGCCAGCAGCGGCGTGACGTTCATGCCCATGTTGGCCAGGGCGACGATCACCGCGATGATGAAAATGGCCACGAACAACACGTTGCGAATCAGCGGCATCATGGTCTGCGCGCGGGCGTTGGCCAGCCCGCGGCGCGAACGCACCAGCGCGTGGTGTACGGCGGTGTCGGCCAGGATCCACACCAGCCAGGCGGCGATCAGGGTGCCAGCCAGGCCCAGCAGGCGCAGGCTCACTTCATGCCCTTGGCCTTCGGCGAAGCCAATCATCGACAAGCCCCACACGCGCAGGCCCAGCTCGATGAACACCAGCCAGATGAACAGGTGCACCAAGGCATAGCCGAAGTTCTTCAGGCGCTCGGTATACACCTCCTGGCGGCGATTGGCGCGCTTGGGGTTGGCGGCGTGGCGGCGCACCAGGCCATTGAGCACCATGCACACCACCACCAGCACGGTACACATCAGCGACTGGCGCAAGGCGGTGCTGGTGTCGCCGGCTGAGACGAAGGTGGCGAACAGCGAAATCGCCACCAGGATCAGTGCCGGGATGTACCAGAAACTGCCGAGGATCTCGATGGTGTCGCTCAAGGTGCGCCGGGTCAGGCGCCGCGACAGTGGCTGGTTGCGGATCAGGTGGGCGATCGGCCGGCGGAAACGCAGGATGAACAACCCGGTGCACAGCGCCGCCAACACATTCGTCAGGGTCGCCAGGGCATGCGCCAGGTGCGTGCCCAGGGCCGTGGTCAGGCGCGGGTCGTTCATCGCCTCGCCGAAGGCCGCGAAGCTGCCGATCAGCCACAGCGGGCGGAATGCCTGATGGCGCAGGATGTGCAAGGCGCGGTGGCGGTGCGGGCCGTCGAGCAGGGAGAAGGCGATCACGCAGATCGCCGAGAAACAGGTGCCGACCACCAGCGCATAGGCCAGCACCATCGCCATCGATTTACCCAGCGAGGAGGGCAGGGCAAAGCTCAGGTACACGGTGAACACCAGCGCCACCAGCCAGGGGCCGAGTTTGCGCAGGGCAAAGCGCACCAGGTCCCAGGTGCGCGGGTGCTGGGGCAGTTCTTCACTCAGGCCGAAGCGCAGACGTACGCGGTGGCCGATCCAGTTGAAGGCATAGGCCAGCAGGCTCCACACCGCGATGATGCCGATGAAGCCGAACAGGATCGCCGGCCATTGGTGCACCGGCACCATCAGTGAGGTCAGCTCGGCTTGGGCTTGCTCGATTTCCTGCGACCAGCGGCGAAACGGGCTGGCGTCACCGCTGAACTGGCTTTCCAGGTCGTGCAGGGCGCCGCCAATCAGGCCGAGCACGCCTTGTTCAGGGCTGGTCTGGGTCTGTTTGCTGGCGTCGCGCAGCTTCTTCAGGTCAGCCAGCAGCTTGCTCCGTTGCTGGTCGTTCTCAAGGTTCTTGATCACCTCGTCCAGCGACTTGGCCAACGGCTCGCTGGCTTGCGGCTGGGCAGGGGCGCTGGAGCCGAGTATCCCCGGCAGGCCGGCAGCGTGTACGGGCAGGGTGAACAGCAACAGCAGCAGGGTCAGGCAACGCAGGAGGGCAGGCACCGGGAAATCTACCTCAGGTCAAACGATTGACCGAGTGTAGAGGTTTATGTGGGCAGTTTCTCAAGGATCTTCCAGCACATGATGCCGAAAATGCCGAGCGTACCGACCCACATCATCACCACTCCGACATTACGCTCGCGCAGGCTGAAACCGATGGTCAGCAGCATCAGCAGGAGGAAGACCGGCAAGAACAGCGAGATGAACGGGGACATGGACAGAATCCTTCTGCTTTGGGGCCATGTAGTAAGCATAGCGGCTGGGGCGGGGTGGGGCTTGATCCGTGGCAGGTGTTTTGCCTGTACCTGCCCTGTCGCAGGGCAAGCCCGCTCCCACGCTTATGCACAGGCGGTCTGCGTGGGAGCGGGCTTGCCCCGCGATGAGGGCGGTACTGACTCAGGGCAATTCGCGAGTGCGATAGAACGCCGTCAACACCTTCACCAGGTGCGCCAGGTCGTGGCTGCCACACAGCTCGCGGATCGAATGCATGGCAAAGGTCGGCAGGCCGATATCCACCGTGCGCACACCCAGGTGGCTGGCGGCGATCGGGCCGATGGTCGAGCCACAGCCCATGTCGCTGCGCACCACGAAGCTCTGCACCGGCACCTCTTCGGCCATGCACAAGTGGCGGAAGAAGCCCGCGGTCTCGCTGTTGGTGGCGTAACGCTGGTTGTTGTTGACCTTGATCACTGGCCCGGCATTGAGTTTGGGCCCATGGTTGCCGTCGTGCTTGTCGGCATAGTTGGGGTGCACGCCGTGGGCGTTGTCGGCCGAAACCATCAGCGAGCGCTGGATGGTGCGCACATACTCGTCGCCATCGGGCAGCAGACGCTGCAAGGTTTGTTCGAGCATCGGCCCGTCGGCGCCGCAGGCCGAGCACGAGCCGACTTCTTCATGATCGGTACACACCAGCACGCAGGTTTCGTCACTGTCCGAGGCCAGCATCGCTTGCAGGCCGGCGTAGCACGACAGCAGGTTGTCCAGGCGGGCACCGGCGATGAAGTCAGCGTTCAGGCCGATCAGTGCGGCGTCCTGGGTGTCGTAGAAGCTCAGCTCGTAATCGAGCACCACGTCGGCGTTCAGCTCGTGCTCACGGGCCAATTGCTCGGTGAGCAAGGCGCGGAAGTCGACCCGCTCATCACCGGCCACCTGGGCGATGATCGGTGGCAATTCGAGCTGCGGATTGATCGGCCAGCCTTCGTTGGCGGTGCGGTTGAGGTGAATGGCCAGGTTGGGAATGATCGCGATGGGCAGCTTGAAATCGACCAGTTGGCTTTCCACCTTGCCATCCCGGCGGAAGGTGACCCGGCCTGCCAGCGACAGGTCGCGGTCGAACCAAGGTGCGAGCAGCGCGCCGCCGTACACTTCTACGCCCAATTGCAGAAAACCATGGCGCTGCAGCTCAGGTTGCGGCTTGACCCGCAGGCACGGGCTGTCGGTGTGGGCGCCGACCATACGGATGCCACTGAGCAGCGGCGAGTGCTTGCCGAGCTTGATAGCGATGATCGAGGAGTCGTTTCGGGTTACGTAGTAGCGCCCGCCAGGCACCGTGGCCCAGCTGTCGCGCTCATCCAGGCGCTGGTAGCCGCCGGCTTCGAGGCGCTGGGCCAGGCTGGCGGTGGCGTGGAAGGGCGTCGGGGAGGCCTTGAGGAATTCGATCAGGCCCTGGTTCAAAGCATCGCGCATAAGTCACTCCAGACAGCAGTGGCGCGAGTTTAGCGTAATTGCCCGGGAATTTGTGTCGGTGCCATCGCGGGGCAAGCCCGCTCCCACGAATCCGCGATGGACCTATGGCTTCAGAATGGTGCCGGGCACTCGAACTTCAGGCGCTGCCCGCTTACCGGGTGGGTGAAGCTCAGCATCGAGGCATGCAGGCACAGCCGCTCATGGGCCGCCAGCGCCTCGGGATTGGCATACAAACGATCACCCAGCAGCGGATGGCCAATCGATAGCATATGCACCCGCAACTGGTGCGAGCGCCCGGTGATTGGCGTCAGCTCGACGCGGCAATAGTCGCCACAGCGCTCGATGATGCGCCAGAAGGTCAGCGCATGCTTGCCCTGTTCATGGTCCACCACATGCCGCGGCTTGGTCGGCGGATCGTAGCGCAGCGGCAGGTCGATGCTGCCGCTGTCCAGCGCGGGCTGGCCCCAGCACAGCGCGGTGTAGGCCTTCTCGGTCTCGCGGTCGTGGAACTGGCGCGACAGCTCGCGGTGGCTGTCGGCATCGCGTGCGAGCAGGATGATCCCCGAGGTTTCCCAATCCAGCCGGTGCACGATGAGTGCGTCGGGGTAGCCATTTTGCTGCAGGCGGGTGATCAGGCAGTCCTTGTTGTCTTCGGCACGGCCAGGCACCGAGAGCAGCAGGGTCGGCTTGTTGACCACCAGGATGGCGGCGTCTTCATGGAGGATCTGCACGTTCGACAGCGGCATTACGTGTTCTCTGCAAATGCCAACGGCGCCTGCGGACTGGGAGTGGCTGCGTGGGAGGAGGCTTGCCCGGCGATTACCCGACCCGCTGCAACTGAGTTGCTTGGTCTGGCGTAATCGCGGGGTAAACCCGCTTCCACGAGCCACCTGCAAGTCAGCAGGCGCCGTGGCGATTACCCGAAAGCGTGAATCAACGCTCGGGCAGGGTGATGTTCAGCTCGAGGATCGAGCAGCTGCCTTGGTTTTCCAGGGCAACCACCACGTCATCGTTACCGATATTGACGTACTTGCGGATCACCTCGACCAGCTCCTTCTGCAAGGCGGGCAGGTAGTCCGGCGTAGTGCGCTGGCCGCGCTCGTGCGCCACGATGATCTGTAGACGCTCTTTCGCTACCGACGCGCTGGTCTGTTTTTGTCTGCCACGAAAGAAGTCAAAAAGGTTCATGGTTTATTTGCTCCCGAAAAGGCGCTCGAAGAATCCCTTCTTCTGTACATCGATGAACCGAAGTTCTTTCTCTTGGCCCAGCAGGCGGTCGACAGTGTCGCTGTACGCCTGGCCGGCATCGCTCTGGTCGTCCAGGATAACCGGGACGCCTTGGTTGGAGGCCTTGAGCACGGCCTGGGACTCAGGAATCACACCCTTGAGCTTGATCGCCAGGATCTCTTCGACGTCGGCGATGCTGAGCATTTCGCCGTTGTTGACGCGCTCAGGGTTGTAGCGGGTGATCAGCAGGTGTTCCTTGATCGGCTCTTCGCCACGCTCGGCGCGGCGCGACTTGCTCGACAGCAGGCCGAGCATACGGTCGGAGTCACGTACCGAGGACACTTCAGGGTTGGTCACCACGATCGCCTCGTCAGCGAAGTACATGGCCAGGTGGGCACCTTTCTCGATACCGGCTGGCGAGTCGCAGATGACGTAGTCGAAATCCTTGGCCAGCTCTTCGATGACCTTTTCCACGCCTTCGAGGGTCAGCGCGTCTTTGTCGCGGGTCTGGCTGGCCGCCAGGACGAACAGGTTTTCCAGGCGCTTGTCCTTGATCAGGGCTTGCTGCAGGTTGGCTTCGCCGTTGACCACGTTGACGAAGTCGTACACCACACGGCGCTCGCAACCCATGATCAGGTCGAGGTTACGCAGGCCCACGTCGAAGTCGACGATGACAGTCTTTTTGCCGCGCAGAGCGAGGCCAGTACCGATGGCGGCGCTGGTGGTGGTCTTGCCCACACCCCCTTTGCCGGAAGTAACCACGAGAATCTTGGCCAAGGTGTTTCACCCCTAAAAATAATCGGGACGCGAGTCCCAGCAAATACACAAAATGGCAACGAGGAAAAAGTTGCTCTAAAAATGCCGGCAAGTATCCGTTAAAGACGGGTGATGTTCAACACATCGCCGGACAGGCTGACCTGCACGCCGGCCCCCCACAACGGGTCGCGTCGAAGGTCTTCGCAGACACGGTACTGACCCGCGATGGACACCAGCTCTGCGGTCATCTGCTGGCAGAAGATACGCGCCTTGGTGTTGCCCTTGATGCCTGCCAGGGCGCGGCCGCGCATGGCACCGTACACATGGATGTTGCCATCGGCGAGAAGTTCCGCACCGGGGCTGACCGAGGCGGTCACCACCAGGTCGCCGCCTTGAGCATAGATCTGTTGGCCGCCACGCACCGGGGTGGTGATGATCCGGGTCGGACGGATTTCTGGCTCCGCGGGCGGCGCAGGCACTGGCTCGGGCTTCTTCACCTCAGGTTCGGGCTCCAGCGGCCGCTCACGGGCGCCGGAGGGCGGCAGCACAGGCAGGTCGATGGCGATCGCCGCGGCGATGTCCTCGATGCGGCTGGCGCGAATGGCCAGGGTGCGCAGGCCATGATGGCGGCAGACGCGCATCAGCCCAGGCAAATCGATCGCCCCTTCGTCGGCGGGCAGCTTGTCCAGCGCCAGCACCAGCGGGGTATTGCTGAAGAAATTCGGCGCCTGGGCCACTTTCGCCGCCAGTTGCCGGTCGAGGGACTCGAGGTCGTTGCGCGCCAGTTCCAACACGGTAATGGCAAGCATGCTGCCTTTGAGCTGGAACACGGGGGCGCTTTCGGGGGTCTGGTTTAGGCTCATGGTCTGCATAGACGGCTTGTTGCTCAAAAAGTGCCCTGACTTATAACGAGAACGCCGGTTGCCCGCAACCGGCGGCGATCCGTTGTAGAATGCTCGGCCCTTGTCTTGCCGGAAGCTTCAATGGAACGCCCGCGTTTTCGTCCGTATTTTCTCCACCCGCGATTCTGGGGCCTGTGGCTGGGCCTTGGGCTGCTGTGGCTGACCGTCCAGCTGCCGTATCGCGCGCTGCTGTGGCTCGGCCGCGCCTTGGGTGCGCTGATGTACCGGGTGGCCGGCGAGCGTCGGCGGATTGCCGCGCGCAACCTGGAGTTGTGCTTCCCGGAGCTGTCCGCCGACCAACGGCGGCATTTGCTCAAGGAAAACTTCGCCTCCACCGGCATCGCCTTCTTCGAAATGGCCATGAGCTGGTGGTGGCCTAAGGCCCGGTTGGCGCGTTTGGCGCATATCGAAGGCCTCGAGCATTTGCAGGCAGCACAACGCGATGGCCAAGGGGCGATCCTGATGGCCGTGCATTTCACCACCCTGGAAATTGGCGCGGCGCTGCTCGGCCAGGTACATACCATCGACGGTATGTACCGCGAGCACGGCAACCCGCTGTTCGACTTCATCCAGCGCAGCGGCCGTGAGCGGCATAACCTCGATTCACTGGCGGTGGAGCGTGAGGATGTGCGTGGCATGCTCAAGCTGCTGCGCAGCGGCCGTGCGATCTGGTATGCACCGGATCAGGACTACGGCGCCAAGCAGAGCCTGTTCGTGCCGCTGTTCGGCATCCCGGCAGCGACGGTGACCGCCACTACCAAGTTCGCCCGCTTGGGCAAAGCACGGGTGATTCCGTTTACCCAGCGGCGGTTGGACGATGGCAGTGGTTATCGCCTGGTCATTCATCCGCCGCTGGACGACTTCCCGGGCGAGAGCGAAGAGGCCGATTGCCTGCGCATCAACCAGTGGGTCGAAGGTGTGCTGCGCGAGTGCCCCGAGCAGTACCTGTGGGCGCACCGGCGCTTCAAATCGCGGCCTGAGGGTGCGCCGCGGCTGTATGACAAGAAGAAGCGCTGATTGCAGGGTGTCAGTGATGGCCTCTTCGCGGGCAAGCCCGCTCCCACAGGGATCGTGAAAACCCTGTGGGAGCGGGCTTGCCCGCGAAGAGGCCATCACTGAAGCAGCAATGATTCCAGGGAGGACCACATGACCCCAACCACCGGCCTGATCCTCTCTGGCGGCGGCGCCCGCGCCGCCTATCAGGTCGGCGTATTGGCTGGGATCGCCGAGTTGTTGCCCCCCGGCGCGGCCAATCCCTTCCCGGTCATCGTCGGCACCTCGGCCGGCGCCATCAATGCCGTGACCCTGGCCAGCGGCGCCACCCGCTTTGGCGAATCGGTACAGCGCTTGACCCATTTCTGGCAGAACTTTCGCAGCCACCTGGTGCTGCGCAGCGATTGGCCCGGGGTCATTCGCCAAGCCAGCCGCTTCGTCAGCCACAGCCTGCTAGGCATAGGCGGCCAGCTGCCGGTGGCGCTGCTCGACAGCAGCCCGCTGCGCGGCCTGTTGCAAGCGCACCTGGACCTGGACGGCATCGCCCATTCCTTGGCCAGCGAGCAGCTGCGCGCGGTGGCCATCACCGCCTTTGGCTACGACTCCGGGCAAGCGGTGACGTTCTATCAGGGCGGCGACACCATCGAGCCCTGGCTGCGCCATCGGCGCATTGGCCGGCCCACGGCGCTGACGGTCGAGCACCTGCTGGCCAGCTCGGCGATCCCGCTGCTGTTCGCCCCGGTCAAACTGGGCGAGGAGTATTTTGGCGATGGCGCAGTGCGCCAGTCGGCACCGATCAGCCCGGCCTTGCACCTGGGCGCCAGTCGGGTGCTGGTCGTCGGGGTCAGTGGCAACCCGCAGCGGCCGGCGCCGCCCTTGCCGACCCAGCGGGTGTTTAGCGGTCAGCAGCCCAGCCTGGCGCAGATTGGTGGGCACATGCTCAACAGCACCTTCATTGACAGCCTGGAAGATGACATCGAGCTGCTGCAGCGGCTCAATCACCTCAGCCACCTGTTGCCCGCGCACCTGGACGCGCGGCGCTTGGGGTTGGCGCCGATCGAGGTGCTGGTGGTGGCGCCAAGTCAGCCACTGGATGAGATTGCGGCGCGCCATCGGCGTGAATTGCCGGCGGCGTTGCGCATGTTCTTGCGCGGGCCGGGAGCGACCCGCACCAGTGGGGCAGGGGTGTTGAGTTATCTATTGTTCGAGGCGAGCTATTGCAGCGAGCTGATCGAGCTGGGGCGCAACGACGCCCTGGCCAAGCGCCGCGAGCTGGGGCAGTTTCTGGGATTGTGATGCTGGCAGGGACCGGCCCTATCGCGGGGCAAGCCCGCTCCTACGCAGCCTTCGTTCGACCAGCACGTGGGAGCGGGCTTGCCCCGCGATAGGGCCGGTATTGACCCTCGCTACTCAGCAATCTGCAACTTGCGCGCCTGGGTATACACGTAGCGTACTTTCTCGTACTCGAACGGTGAGTTCAGCTGCCCATAGCGGAAGGCCGTGGTATAGCGCTTATCCACCGCCCTGACGAAGAAAATCTCCGGATGATCGGTGCTGGCCTCGGCCACATTGAGGAAGTTGATCGCCTGCTCGCCAGCATAATCCACCACCACCCCGGTGGTATCGCGCAGGTTCGATGGGCCCAGGATCGGCAGCATGATGTACGGCCCATCGGGCACGCCATAGAAGCCCAGGGTCTGGCCAAAGTCTTCGCTCTGGCGGGGCAGGCCCATCTTGGTCGCCGGGTCCCACAGGCCGCCGACCCCGATGATGGTGTTGAACATCAACCGCGCGGTGATCTCCGCCGAGCGCTTGCCCTTGAGCTGGAACACGCTGTTGAACAGGTTGGGCACATCACCCAGGTTGTTGAAGAAGTTGCTCACCCCGGTGCGCAAGAAGCGCGGGGTGATGGCGGTGTAGCCCTTGACCGCTGGTAGCAGCACCCACTGATCGAAGCGATAGTTGAAGTGATAGATGCGCCGGTTCATCGACTCCAGCGGGTCGTAGACGTTGAGCGCAGTCAGGGTCGAGCGTTCGAATTCACGCTGGTCGAGCCCAGGGTTGAATTTCAGCGCGCGCATCGGATCGAGAAAGCCATCGCTTTCTGCTTGGGGGGTAACCACCGGGTCGGCTTCGATCACGCTGGTGCGCGGCGCGATCTCCGCCGCCATGGCATGGCCGGCAGCGAACAGGGCGGTGACGAGCAGCAGTCTTTTAACCACGGAAGAACTCCAGCATGGCGTCGCTGTTGACGCGGTAATTGAGGTTGCCGCAATGGCCGCCGTGCGGGTACAGGGTCAGGCGATCGCCAAACACCTTGCGCAGAAAACCGATATCGCCAGGGCCGAGGATGACGTCGTCGGCGTTGTGCATGACCTCGATTTTCGGCGTGTTGTGCAGGTAATCGGCCAAGGCATACAGGCTGACCTGATCGACCAGCTGTAGGACGCTGCCGCCATCGGTGCGGGCCCGCCACATGGGGATGACTTGCTCGGTCAGGTAGCACTCGAAGTCGCATTGCAAGGCGCGCTTGAACCACGGGGTCAGGGTGCTGCCTTCGGTGATCGGCTGTTTCGGTGGGGTGATCAGGCCGCGGCGATTGATCAGGTCGGAGGTAAACGCGATATCGGCCGCCGAGAAGCGGAACGAAGTGCCGATCAGCATCGCCATCTGCTCGTTGGACAGGTGCTGGCGCGACTTCTGGAAGTCGTACAGCAGGGCGTCATTGAGGTCGATGTAGCCCTTTTCCTGGAAGTACAGCGTGAGCTTTTCCAGCATCAACTCATAGAAGGTGGTGCTGCGGTCGATGCCCTTGACCTGGGTCTGCACCAGTTTGTCCAGGTTGCTGACCGAGGTATAGAGATTGACCGGCGGGTTGAGCAGCAGCACCCGCTTGAAGTTGAAGCTGCGCCGGGTTTCATCCAGGTGGCTGACGAACGCCGCATCCAGTGCGCCCAGGCTGTAGCCGGTGAGGTAGAAGTCGCTGACTGGCAAGCGCGGATGCTGGGCGCGTACCGCCTGCATGACCCGGTACAGGTCCTCGGCGTCCTCTGAAGTGATGCCGGGGGTGGCGAAGCGCGAGGCGGCGCTCATGAAGTCCCAGCTGGTCGGTGACGACAGCTGCACGACGTGGAAGCCTTCCTGGTAGTAGAGCTTCTTCAGGTATTCGTTGATGGTGCTGGAGTAGGGGGCGCCGGTGCCGGCGATGATGAACATCAGCGGCGCCTCGCGGTCCTGGCGGGCCAGGCGGTACTTGAGCTTTTTCACTGGCCAGAAATTGTCGGGCAGGGTGAAGGCGCGCTCCGGGCGCAGGTTCAGGCTGTAGTCGGCTTGAGTGATGTCTTCGTCACTGGGCAGGGTCGGCCGTTGTTCGGGCGGAGTGGTAGCAATGGTCGCCTCGAACGGGTTGGTCAAGGGAAAGCCGTAGCTGGCGGCGTCGATGTCCCGCGCCGAGGCGGCCGCAGCCAGTAGCAGGCCACCCAGTAGGGCGGCGAGGCGCATTGATCGAAGCATTGAATCCCCCAGAAAAAATCAGCAAGGCGGTGCGATACCCAGGCTCTGACAATGGCGGCCTGTACAAAGTTGCCCAGTGCACGGTTGTCCGTCACGCTGGATATTGCCGCGCCTTACACCAGCGCGGCAACGGTGCTTCTGTCCAACATAGCTGGTGGCGCGCGTTCTTGCCTTGCACAGATGTTGCACAGGGTTATGCTTGCGCACTGTTATTACCACCCCGGAGATCGTCATGCCCCGTTCAATGTCCGTTATTGTCTTGCTGCTGTGCTTGGCGTTATGGCTGGCGGCGAGCTATGGCGTGCGTTATGGGCTGATGGAGGATGCCCAGTGGGTGGGGCTGTGCGGCGTGCCGGGGGAGTTTTGGCAATGCCAGCTGCGCTCGCTGCTGGGGTTGGCGATTCATTTTCAGGTGATTGCCTGGGCTGGGCTGGGCTTGGCGCTGTTGGCGCAGCTGCTGGCGGGGCGGGCCGGATGGATTCTGGCGGCGCTGGCATTGCTGTTCGGGATCCCGGCACTAGTGCTGTACACCGCTAGCATTGCGGTGTTTGCGGTGGTGTTGGCCGGGTTGCGGTTGGTGCGTCAGCCAGTGCCGAGCAAGATCGGTTAAGCGGAGACTGCGCAGCCCTCATCGCGGGGCAAGCCCGCTCCCACGCAGTTCATCCATGCAGGTCATGGCGAGTTATCGATGCAGGTCATGGCGTGGGAGCGGGCTTGCCCCGCGATAGCAGGCTCAAACCTTGCGCAGACTTCGCCATAACGCTGCAGTCATCAAAACACTGACCCCCGCCCAGACCCAAGCCTGCTGATTGTGCAACCCTTCCCGGAACAATTGCGGCGCAACCCCTGCGCCGACGATAAACGCCAGCAAAGCCACCTCAGCCCGCCGCGCTGGCACGGGTCGCAGCAGATAGACCAAAGCGGGTAGCAGCAATGCCGCACTGGGAAAACTGCGATAGCGCGGATCAACCACCATCGCCAACATGCTCACCGCCGCAGCGAACCCTGCCGCCAGTAGCCACCAGCCAGCCCGCGCCTCAAGCCAGGTGAACAACCGCTGGCGCCAGCCGTTACGCTGCGCCAAGGTCAGCGCAGCATGCGCCAGCACCAGCAGATTCAGCCCTGCCAGCAACACCGCCCACAGCCACTCGCCAGCAAACCGCGCGTTGGTGCGCATCAGCTCGCCCCATAGCCCCAGACTGCCGGCGCCTATCGCTGCCAACAACGGCAGCAACAAGGCTGCACGCGGATCGGCCGGCCGACCAGCCAGTAGCAGCACCGCGATCAGCAACGACACACTCGCCAGCAACCACTGCGGCCACAGCGCCAGGTTACTCACCGGCCCTTCCAGCACACCTTTGTCCTGGCGATCGGCGTCATACAGCCCCCAGTAACCACCCACCGCGCCCTCGCTGGCGCGCTTCCACGGTTGGTCGAAGGCTTCGATCAGGTTGTAGCTCCAGCCATTGCGCTCGGCCATGGCGACAAAACCACGAATGAACAGTGCTTCATTGACCCGGCTCGGCACTGCCGTCTCGCGCTGGCGCCCCTCGCTGGGCCAGCCGGTTTCGCCGATCATCACGTCCTTGGACGCAAAACGTGTGCCGAACACCCGCCGTACCTCGGCGACATGCGCCAGGGCCTGGTCGATCCCGCTGGGGTCATCTTCCCAGTAGGGCAGCAGGTGGATGGTCAGAAAGTCCACCGCAGGTGCCACTTGTGGGTGCTGCAACCAGAACTCCCAGACATCGGCATAGGTCACCGGCACCGTCACACGACTTTTCACCCGGGCGATCAGTTCAGCCAAGCGATCTCCCGTAACTTCCTTGCGCAGCAGCGCCTCGTTGCCGACGATCACCGCCGTGACCACATCCGGGTTGGCGTTGGCCGAGGCGATCAGCAGCTCGACTTCCTTGTCGGTGTCGGCGACGTTGGCATTGACCCAGGCGCCGATCATCAGCTTCAGCCCATGCTTGCGCGCCAACGCCGGAATCGCCTCAAGACCGGTCATCGAATAGGTGCGGATGCACTGAAAGCGCTCAGCCAGCAGCGCCAGGTCGGCGTCCATGCGCGCCGGGCGCAGGCGGAACGGCTGGTCGAACGGGGATTGGTCTTTATCGAACGGGGTGTAGGAGGCGCATTGCAGTTTATGCGTGGGGCTGGCCGCATCGGGCAGCAGCACCGGCTTGCCCAGCCCGTACCAGAGCGCCCCGAGCCCGAGCAAGGCGAGCAGGCAGGCGAGGAGGTAAAGGGGCAGTAGCAAGCGGGCGGAACTGGGCATCAGGCGGTCCATCGTCAGGCGCAAAGGGCTAGATGATAGCCGCAAATGCCCGGCGCCAATGCATTGGCATGCAAGGATCGCGCAGGGCAGGGCGGGCCGATGACGCTAATGGCCAAGTGCTGTCGCATCTGGTTGGGGTGGAGGTCGCTGATAGAGCAGGTCGACCTGTGTGGCAGGTTGATGATGCAATCTCCAAGACCTGACGAGGGGATGCTTTGATGAATATGCGACGTTTCCTGGGCGTGGGATCCGCCCTGGTGTTGGCCATGAGCGCTGCGCAGGCAATGGCCAAAGAAGTGAGCATTGGTTACGTAGATGGTTGGGCCGACAGTGTGGCGACCACTAACGTGGCCGCCGAAGTAATCAAGCAGAAGCTCGGTTATGACGTGAAACTGCAGGCGGTGGCCGCCGGCATCATGTGGCAGGGGGTTGCCACCGGCAAACTCGACGCCATGCTCTCGGCCTGGCTGCCGGTTACCCATGGTGAGTACTGGACCAAGAACAAGGACAAGGTGGTCGACTACGGCCCCAACTTCAAGGATGCCAAGATTGGCCTGATCGTCCCTGAGTACGTCAAAGCCACCAGCATCGAAGACCTCAAGACCGACGACACCTTCAAGCAGAAGATCGTCGGCATCGACGCCGGCTCCGGGGTGATGATCAAGACCGAACAGGCCATCAAGGACTACGACCTGACGGGTTACAAGTTGCAGGCCAGCTCCGGCGCGGGCATGACCGCCGAACTGGGCCGGGCCTATCCCAAGCAGCAGTCGATCGCGGTGACCGGTTGGGTGCCGCATTGGATGTTCGCCAAATGGAAACTCAAGTTCCTGGAAGACCCTAAGGGCGTGTATGGCGCGGCTGAGACCGTCAACAGCATTGGTAGCAAGGAGCTGGACAAGAAGGCGCCGGAAGTGGCGGCATTCCTGAAGAAATTCCAGTGGCAGTCCAAGGATGAGATCGGTGAGGTGATGCTGGCGATTCAAGATGGTGCCAAGCCTGACCAGGCGGCCAAGGACTGGGTGGCCAAGCATCCGGAGCGGGTGGCCGAGTGGACTGGCAAATGAGGGAGTAAGGCTCAGCGGCCAATGCGCTTTCTTCGCGGGCAAGCCCGCTCCCACAGGGCCTCAATCGAGCCTTGTGGGAGCATCTTGAGCGGGTTGCCGAGTGGACTGTGAGGCTCAGCGGCCAATGCGCTTTCTTCGCGGGCAAGCCCGCTCCCACAGGGCCTCCATCGAACCCTGTGGGAGCGGGCTTGCCCGCGAAAAGGGCGACTCAGGCTTATCTGTTGTTACCAAATCTGCAAAACACCGTTGCATCTAAGACTAAGGTCGTCTGGTTGGCGTCCAACGGCAGCATAAAGTTACAGGCGGGTTATCCCTAATCTGTGCTGCTAGGACAAAAACAATGAACGACAGCATTTACCTCTCGATACAGAACAGTCCGCGCTTCAAGGAACTGGTCACCAAACGCGAACGCTTCGCCTGGATTCTCTCGGCGATCATGCTCGGCCTCTACTGTGGCTTCATCCTCCTCATCGCCTATGGCCCGCAAATTCTCGGTGCCAAGCTGAGCCCGGACTCGTCGATTACCTGGGGTATTCCCCTCGGTGTCGGCCTGATCCTCTCGGCCTTCATCCTCACCGCCATCTATGTGCGTCGTGCCAACGGCGAGTTCGATGAGTTGAACAAGGCAATCCTCGAGGAGGCCAAGCAATGATCCGCCAAGCCAAAGCCCTGGCCGTCCTGGCCTGCGGCGTTTTTGCACCCGCTGTGTGGGCCGCTGATGCGCTCACCGGCGAGGTGCAGAAACAGCCGCTCAACATGTCTGCCATCGTCATGTTCCTGGCCTTCGTCCTGTTCACCCTGGGGATTACCTACTGGGCGTCCAAACGCAACAAATCAGCCTCCGACTACTATGCTGCCGGCGGCAAGATCACCGGTTTCCAGAACGGTCTGGCAATTGCCGGTGACTACATGTCGGCAGCCTCGTTCCTGGGGATTTCCGCCCTGGTGTTCACCTCCGGCTACGATGGCCTGATCTACTCGATCGGCTTCTTGGTCGGCTGGCCGATCATTCTCTTCCTGATCGCCGAGCGCCTGCGCAACCTGGGTAAATACACCTTCGCCGACGTGGCCTCGTATCGCCTCGGGCAAAAGGAAATCCGCACCCTGTCGGCGTCCGGCTCGCTGGTGGTAGTGGCCTTCTACCTGATCGCGCAGATGGTCGGCGCGGGCAAGCTGATCGAGCTGCTGTTCGGCCTGGACTACCACGTCGCGGTGATCCTGGTCGGCATCCTGATGTGCATGTACGTGCTGTTCGGCGGCATGCTCGCCACCACCTGGGTACAGATCATCAAGGCCGTGCTGCTGCTGTCGGGTGCCAGCTTCATGGCGCTGATGGTGATGAAGCACGTGGGCTTTGATTTCAACACCCTGTTCACCGAAGCGATCAAGGTGCACGCCAAAGGTGAGGCGATCATGAGCCCGGGCGGTTTGGTCAAAGACCCGATCTCGGCGTTCTCCCTGGGCCTGGCACTGATGTTCGGTACCGCTGGCCTGCCGCACATCCTGATGCGCTTCTTCACCGTCAGCGATGCCAAGGAAGCGCGCAAGAGCGTGCTGTACGCCACCGGTTTCATCGGCTACTTCTACATCCTGACCTTCATCATCGGCTTCGGCGCGATCCTGCTGGTCAGCACCAACCCAGACTTCAAGGACGCCGCGGGCGCGCTGCTGGGCGGCAACAACATGGCGGCGGTGCACCTGGCCGATGCCGTGGGTGGCAGTATCTTCCTCGGCTTCATCTCGGCGGTGGCCTTCGCCACTATCCTGGCGGTGGTCGCTGGCCTGACCCTGGCCGGTGCCTCGGCGGTATCCCATGACTTGTACGCCAGCGTCTGGCGCAAAGGCAAGGCCAACGACAAGGACGAGATCCGCGTCTCGAAGATCACCACCATCGCTCTGGGCGTGCTGGCGATCGGCCTGGGCATTCTGTTCGAGAAGCAGAACATCGCCTTCATGGTCGGCCTGGCCTTCTCCATTGCCGCCAGCTGCAACTTCCCGGTACTGCTGCTCTCGATGTACTGGAAGAAACTCACCACCCGCGGCGCCATGATCGGCGGCTGGTTGGGCCTGGTCAGTGCGGTTGGCCTGATGATCCTTGGCCCAACCATCTGGGTGCAGATCCTCGGTCATGAGAAAGCCATCTACCCGTATGAGTACCCAGCGCTGTTCTCGATGATCATCGCCTTCGTCGGTATCTGGTTCTTCTCGGTCACCGACAAGTCCAAGGCAGCTGAAAACGAGCGTGCGTTGTTCTTCCCGCAATTCGTCCGTTCGCAGACTGGCCTGGGTGCCAGTGGCGCGGTTTCTCACTAATCCTTGCCTGTAATGCCACAACGCCCCGCTAGTCGGGGCGTTGTCGTTGGTGAATAGCTGATCCGCCTTGCAAGCCAGTTTGATGGCGTTTTGAGGTCGCTGGGAAATTTCCGAAGCCCGCTCGGAACGGTCTTACTCATCGCGACGAATCGACCCTGAATAATCTCCTTGCTGACCGGGAACCCCCGGCAGGCATTAGCCCTTCAAGGAGATCAGATTCGTGAAACGTACGTTATTCGCCCTTCCCCTGGCCATGTGCTGCGCCACCTCGGCTTTTGCCATTGACCCGATCGAGAAGCAGGTCCAGGTCACCGCTCAGATCCCGACTGGAGCGTTCTTTGTCGAGCCTGTGGGCGGCAACTGGATGAACGACCCGCAAGAGATGACCTGGAACTCCTATCAATCCAAGCTAGAACCGATTCGCAAGGAGTTGCAGGTCAAGAGCACCGTGGGGCCGATTACCGCCTACCTGGTGTCGCCTGCGGTCATTGCCAGCGGCGTCAACAACATCGGCCTGGATGTCATGGTTGCCGGCACCGTGCTCAAGACCACGCCGACCGAAGTGGTCAGTGCGGCCCTGGCTGCCCCCGGCACCACCGTTGGCTTTGAAGTGCATGCCCAGGCCGCGCCTACCACCGGTTATGTGCCAGGCAGCTACCAAGGCTTGGTCAGCATGATGTTTGAAACCGCTGCGCCTTGAAGCGGGCAGTTATCGGTTAACCCATTCGTTGTTGCCCTCCTTGTCCTCCACGCCTGTCGAGGGGAGGGAGGGTATTGCCTGTAAGCGACGCTCATGCCAATCAAATACACCTCGATCGCCGTCCTGCGCTGTTGGCTGCCATTGGCTGTCTGCCTGGCCACCTTGCCCTGTGGGGCAAATGCTGCGGCGACGGCGCTGGGGCGCATCGACGGTCTGCCGCGTGAATTCGAGGCGCATTTCTTCGACGTGCCGTTGGCGGTCCGGGTCGACCTGGATGGCCGCTACCTGGGCGATGCCATGGTCGTGCTCAGCCGCGACCAACGTGTACAGCTGATCGAATTCACCGATACCCAAGAGAGCCGCGAGCCCGAGCGCGTACGTCGTCTGTGGCGTGAGCGCCTGAGCAATGCCCGGCCATTGGGAGACTGTCAGTCCGATTGTCCTGATGGGTTACGCGCCGTGCACTACAGCCTGGTCAATTCCCAGTTGTCGTTATTGACCAATCAGGCTGAAGTGCAAGCAGGGGTTGAACGCTTTCATCAACTCCCGGCACAGGGCAGTTATGGCCTGCTGTTGCGCAATCAGCTCAATCTGGTGGGGGATGGACGTGGCACTACGGGGCGCTACGCCATGCAGGGGCAAGGCAGTATCGGCAACTGGACCGCCTTGGCCGACGGCCAGTTCGACCGTGGCAGCGACAGCGAGCAAGGCACCCGTTACCGCATCGACCAGCTATACGCCGAGCGCGTGGTCGAAGCTAACTTCTACCGCCTGGGCTACTTTACCCCCAGCGCCCAAGGCCTGACCCGCCAGCCACGGCTGATGGGTACCAGCCCCGATACCACCTTTGGCCTGATGTTTGGCAGCAGCGACAGCCTGGCCATCGATAACGGCGCGCCCAGCGCCACGCCGATCTATGTCACCCCCGATCGCCCAGCGGTGGCCGAGATCTACCGCAACGGCGTGCTGATCAACAGTCAGCCTGTCCAGCCGGGCTTGCAGACGCTCGATACCAAAGTGCTGCCCGGTGGCATCTATGAAATCGAAGTGCGCCTGGTCGAGGACGGCCAGGTCACCTCGCGCAGCCAGGCATTCATCTACAAACCCAGCAACTGGCGCAGCACCGATGCGCCGTGGCGCTACAACGTCTATCTAGGCCGGCAGAGCAGCCTGCTGAGCAACTGGGAGCGCGAGCATGACGACAGCCTCAGCGCTGGCGTGTTGGCCAACTACCTGCTGCACCCACGGGCGATTGTCGGTCTGTCGGCCCAGCGTATCGACCAGATGATGCAATACGGCACCTCGCTGGACTGGGACGTGTTCGACCGCTTCAAGCTCTACTCCAATGTCTACCAGGCCCAGGACTACGGCAGTGGCTATGACCTGCAGGCGATCCACACCTATGACAGCGGTTCGTTGGTCGCCAGCCACAGCCGTTCTTGGCTGTCGCGCCCGCGGCAAGCGCGCAGCGCGGCGTTCGTACAGAGGCAGACGCAATCCTCGCTGTCGCTCAACCATCGCCTCGATCCGCGCAACACTGCGAGCCTGCGCATCTCCCACAGCAGTGGCGCCAGCGAAGGTATGGGGGTCGACCTGGGATGGTCGTATTTCGGCCGGGTGCTGGGGTCGGACGCCAACTGGCGCCTGTCACTGTTCGACCGCCCAGGCACCGTCGGCACCGGCGATGCGCGCAGCCGCGGGGTCAACCTGAGCTTGAGCATGAGCCTGGGTGGGGGCGGGCGGCGGGTGTCGGCCAGTCTAGGTACACGTACCTCACGCGACGGCGGGCGCGACGTCAACGCTACCCTGGCCTACCAGCAAGATGTCGACATCGGCCCACTGCGCAGCCTCGGCATGACCGCCAGCGCTGACCGTTATGGGGTAGGGCTGGGCGGTGACACGCAGTTTGAAAACCAGGTAGTGCATGGCGATGCCTATGTTCAGCGATCCTCTTACAACGGCGAGTTCACGGGTGGCTTGAACATGGAAAGCCTGCTTGCCGTAGGCGAAGGCAAGGCGGCCTTGAGTGGCCAGTACCTGCCGCATCAGGCCGGTTTGATCGTCGATGTCGAGACCGATCTGGATGGCCTGGAGCTGCGCGCCGACGACCCCAATGGCAGCACCGCCAACCTGCGCCCTGGGCGCAACGTGATTCCGGTAGCGGCCTACAAGGCTGGCCATGTGCAGTTCGATTTTGAAGGCAGCGAGGCGACAGCGGCAGTGATCCAACCCTCGAGCCTCGATTACCACCTCAACCGCGGTGGGATTGCCTATCGACAGTTGCGTGTGCTGCGCACGGTTACCGTGATTGGCCGCTTGATCGACGTCAAAGGTAGGCCGTTGCGGGGGGCTCAGGTGATCAATCACGCCAGCCGCACGGTGAGTGAAGCCGATGGCTTCTTCGCCGTAGAGATGAGCGAAGCGACCCCGAGCCTGGAGGTTCACCAGCATGGCGCGGCGGCTTGCCTGCTCAGCCTCGACCTGCTGGCACTGGAGCGTGAAGGCGATGTGGTGCTGGCCGGAGATCAGACCTGTAGCCCCGCGAGCCTGGCTGGGGTGGGCGATGTTGCGGGTAACCGGCGCGGTTGAGTCAGTGCCGGCCCTATCGCGGTACAAGCAACGAAAAACCCGTGGGAGCGGGCTTGCCCCGCGATGAGACCGGCACTGGCGCCCCATTCACTCAATGCAATCACCAACTTCAGAACAGTGCTTGGGAAATTTCCGAACTGGTTTTAGGACCAATCCCGCGACCTAGGCCATAGCCATCAACGCCACGGTATCAATACTCTCGTTATGTCGAAAAAGAGACCCATAAACATGACCCTTCCCAGGCTGATCCTGTTGACCCTGCTGCTCACCCCGCTGGCATCGCACGCCGCGCCCGAGCTCAATGTCGGCGCCCTGTACGACTACCTCGACAGCGGCAAGAGCACCCTGCTCAAGCGCGTGCGCAACAGTGGCGACACCACCGCGTTCGTCAAGATCAGCGTCGCCGAGTTGGTCTATGACGCCAATGGCGAGCCCCGCGAGATCGATACCGATGGCCTGCCCTTGGAGCAGCGCGGCCTGGTCGCCAGCCCTGCACGGCTGATCGTACCGGCCCAGGGGATGCAGGCGGTGCGCCTGCTGTATCGCGGTTCACGGGACAGGGAGCGCTACTTTCGTTTGCGCTTCGTACCCGTGTTACCGGAGTCTGGTGATGGTTTTGCGGTGAACGAACAGGAGGCCAAACAGTACCGCGAAAGCCTCAAGGTGGGGGTTAACCTGCTGGCCGGATATGGCTCGCTGTTGTTCGTGCGCCCCGCCGAAACGCGCTTCCAAACCGCAGTGCAACGCCAAGGTGGCCAACTGCAGGTGGCTAACGAAGGCAACACAACCGTGGTACTCGACCATTTCCGCCAATGTCAGGCAGCGGAGCAGGGCTGCGAGCCGGCCACCAAGCACCATTTGCTGCCAGGGCGCAGTCGGCAGTTCGACGGGCAGGTGGGCAAGGTGCATCAGTTCGAGCTGCACGAAGGCGCTGAACGCAAGCAGATGGTGGTGGAAGGATGAGCCTGCGCGAGCCGATCCAGGCCATGCGCCGAGCTGCGCAACTGGGAGGCGCGCTGCTGTTGGCGCTTGCCTGGCCAGCAGCCCAGGCCCTGGAAGTGACGCTCACCGCCGAGTACCTCGGGGGTGGCTCAGGGCGTTTCGACAACACCACGCCTCCAGGCGGCATTTGCCGTTACTGGATAAGCACATGCAGAAACATGACCACTGTCGATCTTCCTATCACCTACATCAAGAAGACCACCAAAGGCGCGACTGATCCTCGGGACAACTACTTCATTCAACTACCGGCTCGACGGCAAGTGAACATTATCAACGACCAGACAGGCGAATCGCGCACAGCGACGCTGGAGTGGACGGCGCTCAGCCAGCGTGTAGGAATCAACGGTTCGCTGAATGACGATCACCCCCTGTATAACCGTAGCTTGAATGGCGGTTGTAGCGCTGTTGGCGCCTTTTCTACAGAGCGTCCTGCTATCGTCAACTACCTGTGGAGGATAAGCGACCCACAGTCGCCACAAGGTTGCTGGAGTTTCAACAGGAGGACTGCTTTAGGCAGGGTGGTGGATGCACAGGTCCTGGAAACCAGCATTGCCTATGACCTGGTCGTGCCGCCGCCTTATCAAATGCGCGCGGGTACCTATCGCGGCAGCCTCACCTACTCAATAGGTGCTGGCGCCGACTTTGACTTCGGCAACGATGTCAGCGCGCTCAGCGGTAATTCGCTTACGGTCAATTTTGTGCTGGACGTGCGGCACGCCTTTGTCTTCGAGTTCCCGCCTGGCTCTGATCGGGCCGTACTCGAACCCAAAGGAGGCTGGAGCGCCTGGCTGGCCGGCGGCAAAGCCCCAACCAAGCTTTACCGCGACCTGCCGTTCCGACTGTGGTCGACCGGCCCGTTCAAGGTCTACAAGCTGTGCCAGCACTATGCCGACGTGCGCTGTGGCATCGTCAATGACAACGGGCATCAGGTCCCGGTCGAAGTGGCCTTGAGTTTGCCACCCGGTATGCACTACCAAGGCCGGCCCATCGAACGCCTGGCGCTGCCGTCAGGCCGCGCGGCGGCGCTGCAATTCGAGTCGGCGATGCCCACCCTCAATCGCCCAGGCCAGCTGCATTTCGAAGTTGGTCGAGCGGATATGCCCGGCATGCTCGCCTATTCCGGCAGCACTTACACAGGCCAGGTCACGGTGGTGTTCGATGCCGAACTCTAGCCTGGCCGGCCCGCCCAGCGAGGAAGCCTATGTACACAGCCTTGGTCGTCGATGATCACCCGTTCATCCGCTCCACCGTCTGCATGCTGTTGCGCCAGGAGCACCTGGAGGTGGTCGGCCAGGCCGACAATGGCATCGATGGCTTGCGCCTGGTGCGCGAGCATCGGCCTGACCTGGTAATCCTCGACATCACCATGCCCGGTCTCGACGGCCTGGATGTGATCGGCAGGATTCGCACGCTGGAATATCCGGCCAAGGCCCTGGTGCTGACCTCGCAACTGGCCGAGGCCTACTCACTGCGTTGCATGCAGGCCGGCGCCGCCGGCTTTGTGTCGAAGACCGACGATTTGTGCGAGTTGAACAAGGCGGTGCGCGCGGTCATGTCGGGCTATACCTATTTCCCGGAAGTGGCCCTGAGCTCGGTGCACAAGCAAGACCTGTGCGCCACCGAGGCGCAGTGCATCGCCAGCCTCTCCGACCGCGAGCTGATGGTGTTGCAGCAGCTGGCGCGGGGCTTGAGCAACAAAGCCATTGGCGAAGCGATGCTGCTGAGCAACAAGACCATCAGTACCTACAAGGCTCGCCTGCTGGAGAAGCTGCGGGTCAACTCGCTGATCGACCTGGCGGACTTCGCCCGCCGCAATCTGCTCATCTGAATGCCTTACTGGTGCGCCTGAATGTCCTGTTCCTGGCGGTGTGGTGTGCCTGGGTGTGGTTGCCGGTCGCCGCTGCCCCGGTATTGCATGCCCGCGCCAGCCTCGATGGCCCCCGGCCGGAACCCGACAACAGCCAACTGCGCTGGCTGTGGGAGCGGCGCCAGCTGCGTTTGGGCGTGCTCAATCGGGAGAACCCGCCATACGACATACTCGGTACCGGTCAGGTTTATGAGGGCATCAGCGCCGATTACGCAGGGCTGTTGGCCGAGCAGATGAACCTTGAGGTGAGCGTGCAGGTGTTCGCCTCGTTCGCCGAGGCGGTCACAGCATTACGCGACGGCCAGATCGATCTGCTCGCCTCGGTGACCGCCCAGCAGGCGTTGCAGGCGAACCTGCGCCTGTCGCGGCCGTATGGTGAAGACCGGCCATTGTTGATGGCCCTGGAAGAGGACTTGCGCGCCCGCATCCGTCGCGCCGAGCCCTTCGATCTGGTGATGGTCGAGGGCTATCGGACCCAGGAGCAAGTCAGTGAGCATTACCCACTGGCCCGGGTTCATCCGCATCCAAGCCCATTCAGCGCACTGACTGCGTTGGCCTTCGGTCAGGCCGACCTGTACCTGGGTAATGGCTTAGGCGCGCGCTATGTGCTGGGGCGCAGTCAATTGAGCGGGATCGAGGAAATCGGCCACGCTGCATTGGGGCGCCAGGGCATCGGCTTTGCCATGCTGGAAAATGACTCACCCTTGCCGCACTTGGTCGATGCAGGCTTGGCGGCGCTGTCCGAGCGCCAGCATGCACGCATCCGTGAACGCTGGAGCCCGGTTTCGGCCAATGCGCATAAAGCTCAACCGCTGCAACTGAACGAGCGCGAGCTGCGTTGGCTGAGCGAAAATCCCTCGGTCAAAGTATTGCTCGATGAACAACTGCTGCCGTTGAGCTACCGCGATGCCAAAGCACAATGGCGCGGTTTGAGCCTGGATATCCTGCAGCTGATCAGCCGCCGTACCGGCCTGCGTTTCGAGGTGGAGGCGGGCGGCAGCGTGGCGCGCATGCTCGACCAGGTGCGCCAGGGCCAGGCGCAGCTGATCGCCGGCATCCCCCGCAGTGCTGCGCTGGAGCAGTACCTGGGGTTCAGCCGTGCCTATCTGAGTGCGTCACGGGTGCTGGTGACCCGTGACGATCCGCGCGCGCCGAGCAGCCTGGCGCAGTTGGCTGGAAGGCCGTTGGCAGCGGTGTGGGGGAGCGATGTGCTGGAGGAGCTCAAGCAGCATTACCCCTTGGTTGAGCCGCTGATCGTACCCGGCCCGGTGGCGGCCTTGCAGGCGGTGGCGCGCGGTCAGGCGGCCGCAGCGGTATTGACCCTTGATGACGCGCGTCCGCTGATTGCCCGCTGGTACCCAGGGCGTTTGCGCATCAGTGCCAGCTTGCCGATGTCGCCAGCGCACTTTGCCCTGGCCAGCGCCCGAGGTTCAGTTGAGTTGCAGGGCATCCTCAACAAGGCCTTGCTCAGCCTCGCCCCGCGCGAGACCGATGTACTGGTGCGGCGCTGGCGCAACCCGATGATCGTCGCCGACGGCGTCTGGCCACGCTATCGCGGCAAGATCCTGCTCGGCTTCGGCCTGGCGCTGGGGTTGCTGCTGTTGGCGCTGATGTGGATTCGCTACCTGCGCCGCCTGCAAGTTCAGTTGCGCCGGGCCACCCAGCAGGCCGATGCGGCCAACCAGGCCAAGACACGTTTTCTGACCACCATGAGCCATGAGATCCGCACCCCGCTGCATGCGGTGCTGGGCATGCTCGAGCTAGCCCAGCACAAGGCCGAACAAGGCGTGCTCGACCGCCTGGCGATCGAAGTGGCAACCGATGCCGCGCGGGGTTTGCTGGAGTTGATCGGCGATATTCTCGACATTACCCGTATCGAGGCGGGTCACCTGCACCTGGCGCCACAGCGGGTGTGCCTGCGCGAGCAGGTGGCGCGGGTGGTGCAGTTGTTCGAGCAGCAGGCGCGTGGCAAGGGCCTGGAGCTGCGCTTGCAGATGCACGGCGAGGTGGATGCGCAGGTGATGCTTGACCCGCTGCGCTTCAAACAGGTGCTGGCCAACCTCTTGAGCAATGCCATCAAGTTCACCCGTCAAGGCTATGTGGCGGTCCGCCTCAACGCCGTGCCGCGAGATGGCCGGCTGGCGGTGGAGTTGCAGATCAAGGATACCGGGGTCGGCATTGCCGAGGCCGAGTTGGCTGGGCTCGGTCAGCCGTTTCGCCAGGCCAGCAACCAGCAGCAGTCGCCGCGGTGCAGTGCCGGCCTGGGTCTTGGCATCAGTCGTAGCCTGTGCGAGATGATGGGGGGGCACTTAAGCCTGCGCAGCGTGTTGGGCCAGGGCACCGAGGTGGATATCCGCTTGAGTTTGGCAGTGTTGCCCGCCGAGCCCTGCCTGGAGCCGGCGGTGCTGCCGTTTCCCGCCGACAGCGAGCGCCTGCGAGTGCTGGTGGTCGACGACTATCCTGCCAACCGGTTGCTGCTGGCCCAGCAGCTGGACTACCTCGGTCACCAGGCGCGGGTCGCCGAAGATGGCGCCCAGGCGCTGCGCCTGTGGCTCAAGGAACACTTCGACGTGGTGATCAGTGACTGCTCCATGCCGCGGCTTAATGGCCACGCCCTGGCCCGAGCGATCCGCGAGCACGAGCGGCGCAGTCGCAGGCCTGCATGTCGCCTGATCGGCCTGACGGCCAACGCCCAGGAACAAGAACGCCGGCGTTGCCGAATGGCAGGCATGGACGATTGTCTGTTCAAACCCTTGGGGCTGGAAGAACTGGTGCAAGCCCTGGCCAGTTGCCGGGCAACTGCTAGGGATGACGACCCCTTGATGCTGGATATGGACCATCTTCAACGTTTGGTGGGCAAGGATGAAGCGGCGCTCAAGGCGTTGCTCGGCGATTTGCGCACCAGTAACCGAGAAGACCTGCAACGCCTGGAACGGGTCGCTGAAGATACCTTGGAACTGGCTCAGCTGGCCCATCGGGTCAAGGGCGGCGCGAGAATCGCTCGCGTCCTGCACCTAGTGGCCCTGTGCGAACGGGTCGAGCAGAGTTGCGCTAGCCGGCCTTTGGCCCGTGAGCGCTTGAGCAGCGATGTGCAGGCGTTGCGCAAGGCCATGCAACACCTTGAGCGGCAACTGGACAACCAGGCCGCTCGCAGTGTCTGAAAGGACGGCCCCCTGGCTGAGGCCAGGGGGCTGGGTCATATCATGCCAAGCAACAACAGCACCAGCAGGATCACCAGCACCACGCCAATGATGCCGGATGGGCCATAGCCCCAGCTGCGCGAGTGTGGGAAGACGGGTAAGCCACCAATCAACAGCAGGATCAGGATGATGATGAGGATCGTGGTCATGGGCGTAATCCTTGCGTTGTTCTAGGGGAAGGGGCCTAGGAATGCTGGCCGCTTACAATTCCGACCTGCGCCGCTTGGCAAAGATTCAATTGGCGTTGCGGGCAGTGGATGTTGTTGTGTCAGTACTGGCTCTATCGCGGGGCAAGCCCGCTCCCACGGAGATCGTGCGCGGCCATGCCGGCCCATTCAGCAGCCTGATAGCGCACCAACTCGATGCAGGCCTTGGCTAGACTCGGCCCATTGCCCACCGAACAAGGCCTGCACCATGCACAACCGAATGATGATCACTGGCGCAGGTTCCGGCCTTGGCCGCGAAATCGCCCTACGCTGGGCGCGCGAGGGCTGGCGCCTGGCCCTGGCCGATGTCAACGATGCTGGCCTGCGCGAAACCCTCGAGCGGGTGCGCGCTGCAGGCGGCGATGGTTTCACTCAGCGCTGCGATGTGCGCGACTACAGCCAGCTGACTGCCCTGGCCCAGGCCTGCGAAGAGAAGTTCGCCGGCATCGATGTGGTCGTCAACAACGCCGGGGTCGCCGCGGGCGGGTTCTTCGCCGAGCTGTCGCTGGAAGACTGGGACTGGCAGATCGCGGTCAACCTGATGGGCGTGGTCAAGGGCTGCAAGGCGTTCTTGCCGTTGCTTGAACGCAGCAAGGGGCGGATCGTCAACATCGCCTCGATGGCGGCGCTGATGCAGGGGCCGGGGATGAGCAACTACAACGTGGCCAAGGCCGGCGTGCTGGCGTTGTCGGAGAGCCTGCTGGTCGAGTTGCGCCAGCTGGAAGTGGCGGTGCATGTGGTGTGCCCATCGTTCTTCCAGACCAACTTGCTCGACTCGTTCCGTGGGCCGAATCCGGCGATGAAGGCGCAGGTGGGCAAGCTGTTGCAGGGCTCGCCGATCAGTGCGGCGGATATCGCCGAGTACATGCATGAGCGGATTGGCGCCGGCGAGTTTCTGATTCTGCCGCATAAGGCCGGGCGCGAGGCGTGGAAGCTCAAGTGCCAGGCGCCAGAGCGGCTGTATGACGAGATGGCCGAGATGGCGGTGAAGATGCGCGCCAAGGCGGGCAGTCGGGGCTAGCGTGTGTGGTGACAATGTTGCCCCGCGATGAGGCTAGCACTGTCGCCCAGTTATCCCAGATCAATCAGGTATCCTATGCGCCTTTTTCATGGGCCAAGGAGCTTGGCGTGATCAACTACTTCTGGTTCTTCCTGGCCGCACTGTTCGAGATCGGCGGCTGCTACGCCTTCTACCTGTGGCTACGCCTGGGCAAGAGCGCCTGGTGGATCGTACCGGCGCTGCTCAGCTTGACGCTGTTCGGCCTGATCCTCACCCGTGTCGAGGCCGCCTACGCGGGCCGCGCCTATGCAGCCTACGGCGGCATCTACATCGTTTCGTCGTTGCTCTGGCTGGCGCTGGTAGAGCGCATACGGCCGCTGGGCAGCGACTGGCTCGGCGCACTGCTGTGCGTGCTCGGGGCAACCATCATCGTCTTCGGGCCACGCTTGCAGCAGGGCTAAAGCCAGGTATTTCTGTAGGGCGAATTACCTTTGCTAGTGGGACTCGTCTCTTTCGCTGGCGCAATATTGTGGAGCCAGATAGACCTGAAGCAGGCTCCGGTTTTCCCTTAGCGGCGAGGATCGGAGCATGCTGGTAATTGGACGCGATGTTGGCGAAGTCATCACCGTCGGCGATGACATCGAGATCAAGGTGATGGCGGTGGGCAACGGGCTGGTGCGCTTTGGCATCAGCGCGCCGCGTGACGTACCGGTGCACCGCAGCGAGGTGTACAAGCGGATCAAGGCGAAGGAGAAACAGCAGCGGGACATGTAAGCGGGGCTGCACGGGGCAACCCCGGTTGATCACTCGAGCAGTTCTCTAGGCACTTCATGCTTGGCCAGCAGCTGGCACTGTTGACTGTCCAGGTCGAACAGTATGAACGCCTGGCCCTTGGCCAGTGCCTGGCGCACGCGCAGCACGCGCGTCTCAAGCGGCGTGTCATCGCCATTGTCGGTGCCTTCGCGGGTGACGAAGTCTTCGATCAGGCGGGTCAGGGTTTCGGCTTCGAGTTGGTCGTAGGGGATCAGCATACGCAGGGACGGTCTGTAGTCGGGAGTGGCCCCATGCTACGCGAAACCCGCCACCTGCGTGTAGGCATCAGCTCTTGTTGCCGACCAGGCTGTCCACGGCCGGCACGCGGGTATCGCTTTCCATTTGCGCATCATGCTCCAACTGGTGACTGAAGCGTTCGAGCGAAGCGCTGGCCGGGTTGGAATCGCTGGCAAATACTGGCGGGCTGAGCAGGTAACCGGCCAGCAGCCGGCTGAGGGTCGACAGGCTGTCGATATGGGTGCGCTCGTAGCCATGGGTAGCATCGCAGCCAAAAGCCACCAGCGCGGTGCGGATATCGTGGCCGGCGGTGACGGCCGAATGCGCATCGCTGAAGTAGTAGCGAAACAGGTCGCGGCGCACCGGCAGGTCTTGCTCTCCTGCCAGTTTCAGCAGGTGGCGCGACAGGTGGTAGTCGTAGGGGCCTGAGGAGTCCTGCATGGCCACGCTTACCGCGTGTTCGCTGGAGGCCTGCCCAGGTGCTACCGGGGCGATGTCGATGCCGACGAATTCGCTGACATCCCAGGGTAATGCACCGGCCGCGCCAGAGCCGGTTTCTTCGGTGATGGTGAACAGCGGGTGACAGTCGATCGGCGGCTGCTGGCCGCTTTCCACTACTGCCTTGAGTGCGGCAAGCAACGCCGCTACGCCGGCTTTGTCATCCAGGTGGCGGGCGCTGATATGGCCGCTCTCGGTGAACTCCGGCAGCGGATCGAAGGCGACGAAATCACCAATCGAGATGCCCAGCGTCTCGCAGTCGGCACGGGTTGCGCAGTAGGCGTCCAGGCGCACTTCGACGTGGTCCCAGCTGATCGGCATCTGGTCGATCGCGGTATTGAAGGCGTGCCCGCTGGCCATCAGCGGCAGCACACTGCCGCGCAGTACACCGGTGTCGGTGAACACGCTGACCCGGCTGCCTTCGGCAAAACGACTCGACCAGCAACCGACCGGGGCCAGGGCCAGGCGGCCGTTGTCTTGCAGTTGGCGCACGCTGGCGCCGATGGTGTCCAGGTGTGCCGAGACGGCGCGGTCGGGCGAGCTTTGGCGGCCCTTGAGGGTGGCGCGGATGGTGCCGCGGCGGGTCAGTTCGAAGGGGATACCCAGTTCATCCAGGCGTTCGGCGACATAGCGCACGATGGTGTCGGTGAAGCCGGTCGGGCTGGGGATGGCGAGCATCTCCAGCAGGACGCGTTTGAGGTATTCCAGATCCGGTTCGGGGTGGTGTTTGGACATGTGCACTCCTCGGCGGGTGGGTGGTTGTCCTTGTGGGCCTGATCGCGGGGCAAGCCCGCTCCCACGTTGAGTGCTTTACCTCAAAAGAGGGCACAGCGTGGGAGCGGGCTTGCCCCGCGATGAGGCCCGCCAGGACAACACATCATTCAGGCAGGCGACCGGCTATGGGGAAACAGCAGGTCGACAAATCGTTCAGCGGTCGGTTGCGGCTCATGGTTGGCCAGCCCGACCCGCTCATTGGCCTCGATAATCACGTAGTCAGGCTGCTCGGCGTCACGCACCATCAGGTCCAGGCCCACTACCGGGATATCCAGCGCCCGCGCCGCACGCACGGCGGCATCGGCCAGGATCGGGTGCAGACGCTCGGTGACATCTTCCAGGGTGCCACCGGTGTGCAGGTTGGCCGCGCGACGCACCGCCAGGCGCTGACCGGCAGGCAGGATATCGCTGTATTGCAGGCCGGCAGCGCGCACCGTGCGCTCGGTTTCCTCGTCCAGCGGGATACGGCTTTCACCCCCGGTGGCGGCTTGGCGACGACGGCTCTGCGCCTCGATCAGCGCCTTGACGCTGTGCTTGCCATCGCCGATCACCTGGGCCGGATGGCGAATCGCGGCGGCGACCACTTCATGGCCAATCACCACGATGCGCAGGTCGAAACCTGGGTGGTAGCTTTCCAGCAGCACCCGGCTGTCGAACCGCCGCGCCTGTTCGACCGCCTGGCTGATCTCTTCCAGCGTGGTCAGGTTGACCGCCACGCCCTGGCCTTGTTCGCCATCCACCGGCTTGACCACCACCGCGCCATGCTCTTCGAGAAACGCCAGGTTGTCGTCGGCATTGCCCGCCAGTTGCTGC
>Ga0213821_1000322_pt1 | contig 31778 bp, 32 predicted proteins | sample MC6MC0909MG_FD_179894 | JGI IMG/M metagenome (GOLD analysis project Ga0213821, IMG submission 179894) | Enriched soil aggregate microbial communities from Iowa State University, Ames, United States - MC6-MC0909-MG | ecosystem: Environmental > Terrestrial > Soil > Unclassified | place: USA: Iowa...
TAGCGTGTGAGAAGTGAGGGATAGAAGTTTAAAAGTAGCGGATAGACCGGGCAAAGAGAGGGATAGAAGGTTAAAAGTGGAGGAAACGCATAAGTAGTTGGATAGCGCGTGAGAAGTGAAGGATAGAAGTTTAAAAGTAGCGGATAGAGCGCGCAAAGAGAGGGATAGAACGTTAAAAATGGAGGAAACGCATAAGTAGTTGGATAACGCGAGAGAAGTGAAGGATAGAAGTTTAAAAGTAGCGGATAGACCCCGCAAAGAGAGGGATAGAACGTTAAAAGTGGAGGAACCGCACAAGTAATTGCTCATTTACCTGATACTCCAACAGGCACTGCTAGACAAATAAATATTTTAGGTATATAGTTAGCTAGGCTAACTAATAGTAAAGGAAGTGATTTTATGACGGTGGAACAGGAATTCTTCAATCAATACCGTTTAATGTATAGGCCGTTTATCAATCAGTTGAATGTTCAACTTGAAACATATCAATTATATAGCTCACAATGGGCTGTACTTCGTTTTTTAAATGATAGAGGTCCTCATTCATTTGTAGATATTGCTAATTTCATGTCTATAGAAAAGCCGAGTGTAACGAAGCTTGTCCATAAACTTGTGGAGCTGGGCTATGTAGAAACGGTAGTGGGGAAGGATAAGCGTGAAAAGCTTGTTCACCTATCGACGTATGGAGAAGAGCTTGTGCAGGAGATAAAGTCGCAGCTGAGCCCTTTTTTTGAGCAGGCACTTGCAGGTGTACCCCAGCAAGATATTGAAATTGCGACACAGGTTTTAGCAAGAATTTGTATGAATATTAATCAATAGGAGAGAGCAATGTGGAAGCAACAAGACAGAAACTTTGGACAAAGGATTTTTTAATCGTCTCCCTTATCAATTTTACGATTACCTTAATTTTTTATTTATTAATGGTGACGATTGCAGCCTATGCGGTGGAGCAATTCCATGCCTCAACAAGTACAGCAGGGTTAGTATCAAGTATTTTTATTATCGGTACATTATTTGGGCGCCTTGGTACAGGTCGTATAATTGGTGACTGGGGTAGTAAAAAAACATTGTTTTGCGGATTATTATTATTTATGCTGTCAACAATATCCTATTTTATAGCAGGAAATCTTCCTTTATTAATGCTGAATCGTTTAGTACAAGGAATTGCACTTGGTGTAGCAAGTACAGCAACTGGAACAATTATTGCACAAATATTACCGACTGAACGACGTGGTGAAGGAATTGGCTATTACAGTTTAAGTGCTATTTTAGCCACTGCCATTGGTCCATTTATTGGGATTCTTTTAACACAGTTGTTTGAGGATTATCGTATGATTTTTGCTGTTGACTCAGTTTTAGCGATTATTTGTTTTTTTATGTATTTCATGGTAACAGTGCCGTTCATACCTAAGAAAGCAACAGAAACAACAGTGAAAGCTAGCTTTAAGGTTTCAAACTTTATTGAGATCCGCGCATTACCAATTGCGTTTGTAGCGCTTGTTATTGGTTTTGCCTACTCTGGTGTAATGTCCTTTATGACGTTTTACGCAAAAGAGCTTGATTTGGTGACAGCAGGAAGCTATTTCTTTATTATCTATGCCGTTGTGATTTTGGCGACTCGTCCATTTACAGGTAAATTATTAGATGCTAGAGGAGCAAATATTATTATTTATCCCTGTCTAGTGATTTTTGCGATAGGTATGTATGCCTTTAGCTCAGCGACAACTACAATAGCCTTTTTAATCGCTGCTGCTTGTATTGGTGTTGGCTATGGAAACTTCAATTCTGTAGCACAAGCAATAGCCATTAAGGTAACACCCAATGAACGTTTAGGACTTGCGACATCTACATACTTTATTTTGTATGATTTAGGCTTAGGTGTTGGTCCATATTTCTTAGGGTTCTTTGTTCCTTCAACGGGCTACAGTACAATTTTCTTCGCAATGATATTTGTTATATTATTGTCAATTGTGCTTTATTATTTCTTATATGGAAAATATGAAAACTTGAAACAAGCAAGAATTTCATAGATTAGAATCATTATATTGTAGAAAAAACGTCTTTTTTCTAGTTGTGTATAAAATTCAACTACAAAATGACGTTTTTTTCTTTAAATAAAAATACTTCTTGCAATCAAATATGATAATCATTATCATTCTCAATATAAACTAATTCGGAAGTAGGTATTTTTTGCATGAAGAAAACATCGTTATTGTCAGTATTAGTTGCAGGGGGTATTATTATGACCGGCTGTGGCAGTACAGATGAAGCAAAAAAAGAAGAAAAGCCAAAGACAGAACAAGCAGAGACGGCAAAAGAAGAAGTGGATTTATCTGCAGAACTATCAGCCTATCAAAAGTTTGCTTTAGAGCAGATGGATCAATTCCTACTAGAAACTGAAAAATTTGTGAATTTATTTAAAGCGGGTGACATTGAAGGGGCGAAAGCAGCTTATGCACCAGCACGTATGTATTTCGAGCGTTCTGAGCCAATCGCAGAAAGCTTTGGTGACCTTGACCCACGAATCGACGGTCGTTTAGCCGATATTCAAGAAGAAGGTAAAGGTGAGGAAGAATGGACGGGCTATCATAAGCTTGAACATGCACTATGGGTAGAAAATAAAACAGCAGGCTTTGAAGCAATTGCAGATCAATTATTAGCAGATGCAAAGGAATTACATGCATTAGTTCAAACAGTTGAAGTGACACCAGATTTAATGATCACTGGTGCTGTTGATTTATTAAATGAGGTTTCAACATCAAAAATCTCTGGTGAAGAAGAAATCTACTCTCATACTGACCTTTATGACTTTAAGGCTAATATCGAAGGCGCAGAAAAAATCTTTGAAATTCTACGTCCTAAATTAGAGGCGAAAGACAAAGAGCTAGTAGCAACATTAGATGAAAAATTCAAAGCGGTGGATGACTTATTAGCACAGCATGCAACAGCTGATGGTGGCTTTGTTTCCTATGAGGAGTTAACGGAGGAAAATACAAAGGCACTTGCGGCAGCTGTTAATCAACTTGGTGAACCATTAAGTCAAATGGGCATTATTTTGGAGTGATATATAATGACAGCGTCAAACGATGAAAAATGGATCGATAAAAAAATATCTAGACGTGAAATGTTAAAACTTACAGGTATTGGTGTTGCAGGTGCAGCAATCGGTGCCTCTGGCTTAGGTGGTGTTATGAAAGTAATGGGCTATGATGTCTTTGAGCCTGTTGCAGACAGCACTACTGTTAGCAATAAAGTTAAATTCTACGGAAAGCATCAATCGGGCATTACTACGCCTGTTCAAACTAATATTTATTTTGCTTCTTTGGATGTTTTATTTACATCTAAGAAAGACCTTCAAGAGTTGTTCAAACTATGGACACCTCTTGTTGTACGTTTAATGAATGGTGAATTAATGGTTGATTTAACAACGAATACTAGAGTTCCAACAGGCGATACTGGGGAAGCGGATGGTTTAGATGCTTCCAATTTATCCATTACAATTGGTGCAGGGCCGTCTTTGTTTGAGAAGCTTGGTATCCAGCATCTGAAGCCCGCGGAGTTAAAGGATTTACCACATTTCCCGAAAGATCAGCTACAAAAAGAATTTACGGGTGGAGATCTTTGTATTCAAGCCTGTGCAGATGACCCACAGGTGGCATTCCATGCAGTACGTAATTTAGTTCGTGCAGCCTCTGGTAAGGTAGAAATTAAATGGTCTCAAGCAGGCTTTAACTCGTTTCCTGCTGGTGGAGGAACACCACGAAATCTCTTTGCATTTAAGGATGGCACTGTGAATCCAGCGATTACAGATGAGAAAGATCTAAATGAGGTTGTTTGGGTTGATAAAGGCTGGCTACAAGGTGGCTCTTATTTAATTGCACGTAAAGTCCAAATGCATCTTGAAACATGGGATCGTACATCTTTAAAGGATCAGGAAGCAACATTTGGGCGCTATCGTGATAGTGGTGCTCCGTTTGGAAAAACAAAGGAATTTGATGATTTCGATGTCGAGGCAAAGGATAGTAAGGGTGAATATATTATGCCAGATACATCGCATGTACATTTGGCACGGAAATCAGGTGCCCGTATTTTACGTCGCTCTTATTCTTATGCATCAGGTGTTATGTCAAATACTGGTGCACATGATGCAGGGCTAATATTCATTTCCTTTCAAAAAGACCCAGCACAATTTACAGCCATTCAAAATAGTTTAGGACGAATGGATAAAATGAATGAATACATTACCCATCGAGGCAGTGCTGTGTTTGCATGCTTCCCTGGTGTACAAAAGGGGAGTTATTTAGGTGAAGCACTTTTTAACGCGCTGTAGTTTGATTATTTGTTTAATCCTGTCATTAGCTGTACCAGTGCAAGCTGCGCAATCCTATAGTCATTTATATATTGCAATTAGTGATGCACTGATGAATACGAAGCAGGATAATGAAACTGAGGCAAAGCAGGCACTTGAACAATTTGCCACAGACTGGGCTGAGGTCACTTCAGAGCAAAAAGAGGCGAAGGTAAAGGTCGATGAGATTCTTTTGCAAGCAACGGAAGCAACTTCAAAAAATGAACGTTTGGAGGCACTTTCTGCACTGTCACATGCACTACGAAACTTAGAAAAACTTGAAAATCCTGTAGACGAAGCGGCACAGCGTGTAGAGTTTGGACAAAAGATGAAGCCAATCATAGCAGACTTTGAAAAAGCTTTAGCCAGTGGGGACGTTCAGGCTATAGATGAAGCCTACAAGGATTTTAATATAAAATGGAATAAAAGTGAGCGACCAGTACGTGAGCAAAGTATTGCGATGTATGGGCAAATTGAAACACAAATGGCATTTCTGCGTATCTCTATTTCTGCTGAAGAGCCTGATATTAATCTAATGCAGTCTCAATTTGCAGATTTAAAGCAAACGATTAATGATTTTGTGGCAGGCAAAGAAACAGCGGAAGTAGTAGAAGGAGAATTTTCTTTGGCTACATTAATTGCTTATATTGATGAAGCTAATGATTTCATTGAAGCCGGGGATTTTAAAGCAGCTTCTGAGAAAATTCGTGAATTTATTACAGTCTGGCCAAGTATTGAAATAGAAATCTCAACAAGAAATGGTAGTCTTTATACGAAAATTGAAAGTGATATGCCCATTATTGCAAGTGATTTATTAAAATCCTCTGTTGATAAAGAAGCCATTACAAAAAAGTTAGAAAATTTCCGTACCGAAATCGAGCTTATTCAAGGTGATTCGGATTATACAATATGGGATGCAGCACTAATATTACTTCGCGAAGGACTTGAGGCGCTACTGATTATCTTGGCCTTGGTATCATTCCTAGATAAATCAGGACAAAAGAAGATGCGCAAATGGATTTATGTTGGAGCATTTGTTGGTATCCTGTTGTCTGCTGTAGCGGCAATCCTAATGTCAACTATTCTGAACTCAGCAACTATTGATACAAATCGGGAATTAATGGAAGGCTATGTAGGCTTACTTGCTGCGGCTATGATGATCGGTGTCGGAATCTGGTTGCATAGTAAATCAAGTGTTGCAAGCTGGAATCGCTATATTTCTAAACAAATAGGTAGTGCTATTTCCAGTGGCTCTGTCTTTGCCATGGCAACCATTAGCTTCTTATCCGTTTTCCGTGAAGGCGCAGAAACTCTTGTATTTTATGCAGGGATTGCTCCAAAAATGGAAACCTCACAATTTGTGCTAGGAATTGTGGTAGCTCTTCTTATTTTGGCAATCTTTGCTCTTGTATTATTTAAAGCAAGTGGAAAAATTCCGATTCATAAATTCTTCGCCGTGGCAACTGTGTTAATTTATGTATTAGCCTTTAAAATTATTGGTGTCAGTCTGCATACGCTCCAATTAAGAGATACTGTATCAACAACAATTGTAGATGGCTTGCCTGTGGTTAGTATCATAGGATTCTATCCTACGATTGAAACCATGCTTGGACAAGCAATTTTACTGTTACTAGTTGTAGCAACAATTATTTATAAAAAGAAACAAAAATAAATAGTAGGGTAGATGAAGGAATACTCGTTCATCTACCTTTTTCTTATTAATGAAGCCAATGAGTAGGATGTTTTAAGTGAGAAGGCAATTTTGTCTGCTTATCTCCCTGGGCAGAATTAATCTGCATTTGAGTTAAAAACATAGCTGTAGAAAGGTCAGCTCCTCGTAAATTAGCATCTCGTAAATCAGCACCGATAAAATCGACTACTCGTAGATCAGCCTGCTGAAGATTAGCTGCAATTAGGTAAGCTCCTCTTAGATCTATAGCACGTAAATCCTTGCCCTTTAAATTTTTGCCCATCCAATCAACCCCTTGATAGCTATACTTTCGAGACGTTTTTCCACCGGCTGTTTTAATAAAGCGTTGACGAATTTCCGTACTTGTTTCTAGCAATAACATATTAACAGGCATTCTAAAATTAGGAATATCAATTGTTAATAAGGTTGTTGCATCTAATTCCGTAGCAAATTGAAGTTTTTCTAATTGTTCAAGTAACCTATTATATAACGGAGGGTCAACCGTATAGGATAATGCCTCTGCAATATAAGCAATCATCTCAAATAATTGCTCCATAATTGGAAACACTTGAAACATTGTGTCAGCATGTGTAGGATACTGGCGCCAATCCTGTCCACGAAAGGTTGTTTGCGAAACCTTTTGCCCTGCCCCTAAGCAATCAAAAACGGTACATCCCTTCAACCCCTTGTCCCTAAGATTGCCATGAATTTGGCAGCTAAAGTCAGTTTGTAAGTTTTGACAGGGGATACCAGCAGGTTTATTCATCGCAAAATCGCTGGAAGCAACAATATTTAAAGCTGTGCAGCATAATCCAAAACAATTTTGACAATCGGCCTGAAGATTTTCACGTATCTTTTTTCCAAATGAGTCATCTATTTTTTTTACCTTGGACATCGTTATTTTCCTCACTTATTTATAAACTTATAGATTATTCTACCACTATCTTTCTGTCAGCTCTATCAACCATACCCACTTAAACACAGTTTTTTGAAACACATTAGAGAAGGTGGTATTCTTTTTCGAAAGGCATCACACTGTAGGGACAAAGACCTTACAGGAAGAATGTTTGTTTTGTTTTACAAGAGAATTTATAGAAAAGATAGCGGTGACTTAAATTGGATTAACGGTAAAGGAAGTCTTGCAATTGCCTTCATTTAGAGGAGCGGACAGTAAAAATAATCTTCATCGAACAGTCTCTTCTTTTATCAGTATTAGAAGTTTCAGAAGGAGGATTCTTTTCTAAAATTATTCATACGTGTGCGGAGGAGCTTGTGATTAGCTCTTTTTATTCTGTTCGGGATAGTGTTAATAAACAATGTGAAACGATTCAGCACTTACATGATCTTGGGGAATTAGGTCTAATTTTATATTATGTTGGGATTGTTTTACCTGAAATCCCAGAGAAGGTGCTGCAGTTAGCAGAAGCCCAGGATTTTATCATTATTTGTATGCCTAAAAATGATTATTCTCTTCGTTATAACGAGGAAATCTATGAAGTCATGGAAGCAATCGTTCATAATCAGATAGTGAATGATCATTTTGTAAAGGAAACATTAGAAAAGGTTCCTTACTACCAGAGCATTTACAGAGTGTAGAAATTACCCTCAAAAATGTTATCCTATATGTTTTGTTTCACCGCGCAGTGTTGCAGCGTTTACTTCCATGAGCGCTTTCAATGCTGCTTTTTCTATTTTAAAGCCGCTTTTTTTCTTCTTCCAATGTTTTCTGGTAGAATCATAATACTTATGCCGAAACATCCATATAGTCATAGGTGGCCGTCCCTTCACTTTTTCTTGCAGGCCTTCTATCCCTTCCTACAAAAATTTACTGTTCCAATTCGCTATTAACGCTATATTATTCATGTTAAATTCAATCGCTGTATCTTGATAAGAAGCACCTGTTTGTTTCATAAAGTGTAATACATTAAGCTTGAAATGAATAGAGTATGTCTGTTTTGTTACTTTTCTACGTAATCCAACTTCTCCAATTTCTTTATAGGCACGTACCCAACGCTTTATTTCCGAATGATTTGGTATGTCATGTTTTTTCGCTAACCTAAAGGACCTTTCATATGTTCACACCACATTTATTTTGAATTCTTCACTGTATTTCGCCATATAAAAAACACCCCTAAAGTTAGATTTTTGACTTAGGGGTGCAGGACCGGATGATTTTTTTTAGTTTTCTTCTTTATTTTTTAAATTTAAAATGAACGTTTTCATATGGTAAATGGGTCTAATTATTGTAATACAAATACTTTTCGATAGGAGAATTGAGTTAACAATGAAAAAAACTATTAAAAAAACTTGGATGATTGCTTCAGCACTTACTATAGGAATGGCTGTTCTAACGCCACTTCAAGCAGGAGCTGCATCAGCAGAAAAAACAATTGAAGTATCAGTTCAAAAGGAACAACAAATTAAAGGGACTATTAAAGATATCTTTCCCTATTATGGAATGAACCTTAAAGGACAAGATGGTAAAAATTATTTTATTAGTTTCAGTAATTTTTCTACTGAACAACTAGAAAAAATGAGCTTAGTAGAAGGACAAGAAATCTCTGTAGAAGGCAATGTTGTAGAAAATCATAATGACTTCAATACATTTGAAGCTTATAAAAAAGACCTACCTAAAGAGGTAACAAAAGAAGATTTAACAACATTAGAAAAGTTGTTTAATGAAATGAAGAAGATAGAAAAAGAAACAAATGAAGGTGATTATTCAGTTGAAGAGATAGAAAAGAAACTCGAGAAATGGGATAAAATTTATGACGAAATGTATAAAATTAAAAAGCCATATATATTGGCTAATTGGCAGCCACAATCATTTGATGAATTTATAGAAGAAGAATACGGATTTAATGAAAGTAACATAGTAATTAAAGAAAACGATAAAAAACAGCTTAAAGCTATTTATGATGAATGGGTAAAGCTTGAAAAAAGCGGTGATGAAGAAAAAGCTAACGAAAAATATGAAGAGTTTGATAAAATCCTTAAACCATATTTGGATGAGCTATATCCACCACAAACTTTTGAAGAAACTTTAGATGGCCTAGAATCAGAAATTCCTGCTGAAACTTTAGCAAAACTAAAAACAATCTTTGAGAATGCTCGAGAAGCAGATAAAGATGGAAATAAAGAATTGTCTGATAAGCTATGGAATGAATTCGATGAAATCCTTGGTCAATTCTATAATCCCCCAACATTTGAAGAATATATGGCTGACTTTAATTTCGAGGTTAGTGAAACAGACAGCAAGCAATTAAAACAGCTTTATGAAGAAGCCAGAGCACTTAATAAAAAAGAGGAGCTTGATAAAGAAGAAGGCAAATGGGAAGAATTTCACAAAATTTTAGAACCATATTTTACAGCAAATAAAAAAATTCTAATCTCAGCTTCTAAAGTAACGATAAACGGCCAAGAATATCTACCTCAATAGGTAATGGAATTTGGGGTTGTTCCAAAAGTCATTGAAAATGATTTAGGGATATTCCTTTCTTATCTCCGCACAATATACCCTCTTTTACTTGGCCATTTGTACTTCTTTTTAACAACAGTTTTATTAACATCTGGGAAGGTTTATCTTAGATAAACCTTCCCTTTAAGGAAAACCAGCTATAACTAATTCCAATTGTATGGTTAATATATACAGGGATCCATAATTTTGTTCTTGTTAAACGTATGTCGTGTTTTAGCTTGATTGTAGGGGCTGGACGACTATTTTGGGTGCAGTTCAAAGCGTTAAAGATGAGACCCCTGAAGCGCTAGCGAACACCCTTAGGTAAGCGCCTCGGAATTAACCATAAATTGTGGTGAGGAGTCTTAAATTTTGAATATAAAGGAATGGCTATTAGGGAAGTGGTGCAATGCTTTTTAATTCCTTTGAATTTATTTTCTTGTTTTTACCTATAACATTTATTGTCTATTTTTTATTAAACCGTTTCAGGAACCAGCAAATTGCAATTTATTGGTTGGTACTAAGCTCTTTGCTTTTTTACGGCTATTTTAAGTTAACTTATTTAATAATCATCACGATCTCAATAGTTGTGAACTTTGCTTTAAGTCGGGTGATTAATAATACCAATAGTCGTTCGAGAAAAACGTATATGATTATTGGCGTCATCTTCAATATTATCATTCTCGGTTACTATAAATATACCGATTTCTTTATTGATAATATTAATAGTTTATTTGGTACAAATTTTGCACTGTTGCACTTATTGCTACCATTAGGACTTAGTTTTATTACATTCCAACAGATTGCTTTTATTGTTGATAGTTATCGTGATGGAACAGCTCATTATAAATTTAGTCATTATGCGCTGTTCATTTTGTTTTTCCCACAGTTAATTGCAGGACCAATTGTTCAGCATGATGAAATGCTTCCGCAGTATGATACGAAGGGAAATCGTAAAATTATTCATGAATATGTTGCACGAGGTTTATTTATTTTTGCAATTGGTTTAGTCAAGAAGGTTGTTATTGCTGATACGGTTGGCAAATGGGCGAATGAAGGCTTTGCCAATTATAGTAGCTTAAGTTTTATAGAAGCTTGGATTACCTCATTATCGTATACAGTGCAACTTTATTATGATTTTAGTGGATATTCTGATATGGCGATCGGTTTAGCATTATTATTTAATATTAAACTGCCAGTAAATTTCTACTCTCCTTATAAAGCACGTAATATTCAGGAGTTTTGGAAAAAGTGGCATATGACGTTGAACCGGTTTTTAACTACATATGTATATTTTCCATTAGGTGGTAGTCATAAAGGGGCTTTTAGAACCTATATAAATATATTAATTATTTTCTTCATCAGTGGATTTTGGCATGGTGCAGGATGGAATTTTATTTTATGGGGACTTCTTCATGGCTTTGCGTCTGTTGTTGTGAGACTTTTTAGTAGAACAGGTATTAAGCTTCCATATTTATTTTCGTGGTTTATGACTTTCCAATTTGTTAATATCACTTGGGTATATTTCCGTGCAACAAGTATTGAGCAAGCGAATACTATTATAGCCAAAATGTTTACGCCAAACATGGCATCTATATCTAATTTCTTTACGGAGCCGTACACTAATTTTGTTCAAATGGAAGCCTTTAATATTTTGGGACTATCATTCAGTAATCCAATAGTGATTGTTGTAGGACTCTTAATTACACTTGTTATTGCATTTACGGCATTAAATTCTATTCAATTAATGGATAAGATGAAATTTAATTGGGGAGCAATCGTTTATACGCAATTTATGATTGCACTAGTACTAGTATCGATTTACTATATGCAAAAAAATAGTATATTTTTATATTTTAATTTCTAAATATAGGTGTGAATGAACTTGGATCCTAAAAAATGGTTAATAAAATTATTTGCCGCATCTTTCATAGTAACAGGATTACCTGTTTACGGAATTATGGGTTTTAATTATTATATTGACCCTCTTTGGAATTACACACATGCGAATGACTTTAACGACTATCAGCTTGGCTTTGATGAAAGACAATTAAAAACTAATTATATGAATAGCCATGATTTTAACTATGATAGTTTGTTAATTGGAACGAGCAGGATTACGTATCTTGATGAGAGGGCTTTTACAAAAGAAAAAGTTTATAATTATTCAATGAGCGGTCTGCATATTAAAGAATATTTACCTTACATGAAATATGCTGAAAAGAAAAATAGAAAGCCGTTTAAGAGAATTTTTATTGAGTTATATTTTGATTCAGCGAATGCTGGAAAACCTAATAAATCGAATCCGCCGCAAACTTATATCGAGACGGCGGAGGCACCTTTTTATGCAATAAAGTCCTTATTTTCAGCAAGCACGATGCATTATGCTCTTTTTAATTATGATATTTCAAAAGCAAATCATTACGATGGTGCTCGCAGTTACACACGTAATAATATTGCACAAACTACGTATTCAAATGATGATATGGAGCAGGGGTGGCAAAAATTCCAGAAGAATTTTAAAGCAGAGACAGCCAAACCTTTTATGTACGATATCGACTATCGAAAAAGGCTTCAAGCTATAAAAGATGCATTCCCAAATACAGAACTAGTGGTCTTTACAGAAGTAATGCCTGCGAAACGGCTTCAGACAATTTTGCATAATGAAAATCGTTTCGAGGCTTATAGTAGATGGATGAATGATATGGTAGATGTGTTTGGTACCGTGTACAGCTTCCATGGTGTGAATGAAGTAACGACGAATGTGAACAACTTTTTCGACTGGTTGCATTACTATTCAAACGTTGGGGATTTAATCATTAAAGCTTTAGAGAACAGGGAAGAACGATCAACTATTATGCAGATTGTAGATAAAGGGAATCTTGATGAGTACCTTAAAAATGTCGTGGTAGATATAAAGTGAAACTTAAATCAGTGGAGATTTTCTTCATCCCCACTGATTATTAGCTTTCACCAATCGGACGTTTACGGGCAGTTAATCTCCCAACTAAGAGGGAAGTAATTAACTGGTAAAAGGGCTGAAGGTTAAGCTCTAGTAGATTTTTCTGTTGCTAGTAAGTTATCTGCCGGATCAAAACTATTATTTATGGATAGCTTGCTGATCTTTATTTTCATACGAAAATAATAAATATGATGATGAAAATTACTTCTTTAATGAAAATGCTTTGAAGAATTTAGCTTAACATGACGTGGTTAAAAGTGGAATTTTTTAATTCCGTTTTTTTACTTAAGAAAAATAGGAGTTTAACAAATGCGTAGTTACTTATTTTACTTTTTATTACTACTAATAATTTTTATATCAATGGTGGATACTTGGGGCGAAGGCAATAAAACTATTATGTATGGAATTGCAGTTATTAGTATTGTTAGTTTAAAAATAAAAAATAAAGATTTCAAACATACAGATTTTAGAAAAATAATAGAAATATCTACTATTCTTGAGCAGGCTATCGATAAAATGAAAACTTCATCCCAAGGTGCAACTTGTCTTAGTTGGAGGAGGCAGTGTAATTGTGCCGAATACTATTCGTGGAGTTTCCAATATTGTTAAAACAGGCGATTTTAGCAGGCGCACTTTCAGAAACAATTCAATTAGTGGAAGTGGAAGAAACACCACTTGGTTATCATCCTGAAAATGCGACTAGATTAAAGGTTGAGGTAGTGGGAAAAATGAATTAAAGCAAAGGGAAGGATCTTTGATAAACAGATTCTTCCCTTTGCTTTTTAGTGCTTGCAATTCAAAAAGTCATAGTGTAATATTTGACTAGTACACTATGACGCGAGGTGTTTACGTTGAAAAGTTTCGTTGGGCAATTTAAAAAAGAATGGGTGCTCTTTCGTGCATGGTTATATGTGGGAATCTTTTTAGGAATCTTAATATCCATAGTTATTCCTTATTTAATAGAACGATATGGTGATGGATTTTCAGAGGAAAATCAACTTCAATTTGCTTTTACATTTTTAGTCCTTGCTTTAGGAGGTTTTTATTCTGTATTGCAATTTGTGGCTAGCTTACGATTGGATTTAAGAAGTAAAGAAATATGGCTACACTCAACAAGCTCCATTCGGCAGCTTATAGGTGTAAAAATTGTTTTTTCCTTAACAGGATACACAATGTTTAATATTCTTTTTACAGGTATTGCAATCTATTCATTAAGAGCTGCCTTTATAGCCAGCTTTGGACAGGTATTGCTATTGCTAGTATTCGTGGTAGCCATTATTGCATTGTTTCAATTAATGCTATTTGTAAGTATTCTTCTATTTTTGGCATTTTATCTGCAAATGAAGTACTTCATCGGTCGTTTTGCTATCGTCCTTATGATGGGAGTCTTTTTTGGATGCATCTATCTATGGTTTAGATTTACTGAAAGTTTAATATACGTTAAAATTTTCCAACATATGGGTGTCTCGTTAAGCTGGCTTGAACAGTATTTGCCAAAATTCAAATTGCCTTCAATGGGTATTAGACTTGGCACATTGTATGTAGTGGAGGAACTAGCCCTTACCATTTTGTTCGCATTGCTATTTATCATTGCTACAAAGTGGCTGGAAAAGGTGGTTTTACGATGACACTTGATTTTTCACGTGATAAACCAATCTATAGCCAGCTTGTTGATCGCATTTGTGGAGATGTTTTAAAAGGGAAGTTAGCGCTTGGGGACCGACTTCCTTCTGTTCGAGAGTATGCAGTAGAGACTGGGGTTAATGTCAATACAGTGCAACGTGTATATAAGGAGTTAGAGGCAATGAATATAACGGAAACTAAAAGAGGGCAGGGTACATTTATCACAACGAATGAAGAGCGAATTGTTCTGTTGAGAGAAGCTATGAAAAATCAATTAGCAGATAATTTTTTATCCTCTATTGAAGCACTTGGGTTTTCAAAGGAAGAGATGCTAATTGTTTTGCAAAATAAATCGTGAGGTGAGATAAATGCTACAACTTTCAAATGTTTCTTTTCGTTATATGAAAAAAACAATACTGCAAGATGTGTCTTATTCTTTACCAATTGGACAGATTATTGGCCTAGTTGGAGAAAATGGTAGTGGAAAGTCAACACTTTTAAAGGTATTAGCTGGCTTGTTACTTCCATCAAGCGGTGAGGTTTTACTGAATGGTAACCCAGTTACACGTAGAAGTGCCAATCAGATTGCCTACTTACCAGATACGGATTTATTTTACGATTTTTATACTGGAGAGCAGCTATTTCGGTACTATGCCTCTCAATTCGAGGATTTCTCATATGATAAGGCCTGTATCGTTGCAGAGTTTTTGCAGGTCGATAAAAAAATGAGATTAAGGCAGCTATCAAAAGGAAACCGTGGTCGTATGAAGATGGCTGCAACACTTGGGCGAGAGGTCCCGTTTTATTTAATGGATGAGCCGTTTGCTGGGCTTGATCCAATTGTTCGTGAGCAACTCATTAAAGGGCTCATTCAATTTACCGATATGGAACATCAAACAATTCTTTTATCCACCCATGAGCTATATGAGGTAGAGCCGATTTTAGATCAAATCATTTTATTACAAAATGGCTCGATTATTGCACATGAGGAACTTGAAAGGATTCGAGATCTGACGAATACGGATGCTGTGCAATGGATGAAGGCCTACTATAAGAAAGGATGAAACCAATGACAACACAACCAATTGTTCAATTGCAAAATTTATCAAAAATCATTCGTGGTAAACAATTAATTTCGCAATTGAATATCGATTTATATCCAGGGCAAATTACTGGATTTTTAGGACCAAATGGTGCAGGAAAAACGACGACTATTCGTATGATGACAGGGCTTATGCATCCGACGGAAGGGAAAGTTATCATTGATGGACTTTCACTTCAGGAGAATTATGAGGAGGCAATTAGTAAGGTTGGCGTAATTGTAGAGAACCCTGAAATGTATAAATTTATGACAGGCTATAAAAACTTATTGCATTTTGCAAGAATGCATAAAAATGTAACAAAGGATCGTATTCAAGAGGTAGTGAACCAAGTGGGTCTTGAGAAACGTATTCATGAGAAAGTTTCTACATATTCCCTTGGGATGCGTCAACGTTTAGGATTAGCACAGGCATTGCTTCATCGGCCTAAGTTTTTAATTTTAGATGAGCCAACAAATGGTCTTGATCCAGCAGGTATTCGTGAATTTCGTATGTATCTACGGAAAATAGCGACTGAGGATGGCGTCTCTGTTTTTGTTTCTAGTCACCTATTATCTGAAATTGAATTAATGTGTGATCGGGTGGCTGTCATTCAAAGTGGTAAATTAATTGATATTCGTGATATTCATAGTGATAATTCTTCATTTTATTATATTGAGGCTACTCCTAACGAACAAGCTGTATCGCTTCTTCAAAAGCTTGATATCAATTTTGTTTCAGAAAATAGCGGCTACGTGGTTGAAATACAAAAAGAAGATATTCCATCCTTCATTACAAATTTTGTTAATGAAGGAATTCAATTATTCGCTGTTCAACCACATCAAAAAACGTTAGAGGACCAATTCTTAGAAATGACAGGAGGTGGCCAAATTGCTGAAGCTAATTCAAAATGAATGGATGAAATTGTGGTATAAAAAAGGGACTTGGGCAATGGTCGCATTAATAATCCTCTTTATTATTGGACCTGGTATTATGTTGAAATACTATGATACAAAAAATTCAGAGGATATTTCATGGAAAGAAACTGAACAACAGGCCATTAACAACTATAAAGAAATGTTGGCAGGAGACGATCTTACTCCGGCAGATAAAACGTATTTCGAAGAGCAAATTGCGATATCTGAGTATCGTTTAGCGCATGATGTACCATCTCAAAATGAGGGAAGTCTTGCGAGCTTTATGTCATTTACAAGTAATATGCTCACGTTAGTAACATTATTTACAGTGATTACAGCAGCGAGTATTGTATCGAGTGAATTCTCAACAGGTACTATTAAAATGCTGTTAACACGCCCAATGTCGCGGGCAAAAATATTAACCTCCAAATTAATTACAACTTTTATATTTGGTTTGTTTTTATTTGTGGTTAATGTCGTAGTAAGTGTCATAGTAGGATTCCTACTATTCGGCAATGGTACAGGAGTCGAGTTAGAGATGGTCAATGGCCAAATAGCCGAAAAAGCGGTATGGGGTGACTTGGGGTATCATTACTTACTATCTGGCGGTGACTTTGTGATGTCAACGTTATTTGCCTTTTTAGTAGGTTCAGTGTTCCGCTCAAGTTCTTTAGCGATTGGTTTAACGATGTTCTTGTCATTTACAGGTGGAATGATTGTAATGTTCTTAAGTCGGTATGAAATTGTCAAATATATTTGGCTAACACATTCTAATTTAACGCAATATGAATCAGGAAATCCAGTGACAGAAGGTATCACAATGCCATTCTCACTTACTGTCCTGGCGATTTATGCTGTTATTTTCCTTGTAATCAGCTATACGTCCTTTATGAAACGTGATGTGACAGCATAAATAAAACACGGTATGATGTTCATTTTCATACCGTGTTTTTCTATTTTATCCTTTTAAGTGCTTAGCAATAATTTGCTGTAGTTTCGTTTCGATCATTGGTAAATCATGCTTGGTAATTGTGGTTCTGACATAGCTTTCGTCCATATCAAGAGCTTCTGCGAAAAAGCTGCCAATGCCTCTAACTTTACGATCTATTTGCAGCAATATTTCTGCCGAATGATTAGATTGTGATAGAAAAACAATTTCTAGCTCATCTAAATGATTTCGATATTGCCCTATCGGAACAAATTCAAATTCTTGAATAAATGGGTAGTAACCACGGAATCGAGCTGGTGCCTGTTCACATTCTGCTTCACGCAAACGAAAACCAAGTGCACTTATAGCATCTAGAATATGTGTAGCAAGCTCTGTTGGTTGGACTCGAATGTAATCCTTGTCACTTGGATCCACTGCGTTTTTAATATCAAGTCCTGTTTGTATCCATACTTGGGTTTTGCCTGCTGTTATTGGTGTTTCGAATGGTAATGTAAGTGAAATAGGGAAGGTCTTCCTCTCGCCTGCTGCAATAATAAATGGCTCTGATACTTTAATTTTTTGTAGAGCAGCTACTTCCGTATATTTATTGTCATTTGCTTCTCGAATATAGGTCGTATTGATCGATAAATAAATTGTATCGACTTGCTGTTCAACCTGCCCACCACGTACTATAATCTCGCCACGCATAATTTCACCAGCTCTGTATGTAGTTTTCTCTAATCGTGTATCAACCGTTGCAGACCCTACCCCAATACTTGCAAGTACATTGTTAAAAAACGACATCTGTATTCCTCCAATTGACATTAATAATTATACATACGCACATTTTTTGAAAAGGTTTCAAGATATAAAAAGTTTTCGTTATAATGTATGAAAAACAAATGGGGTGTCAGGATGGAAACAGAATGGATAAGAACATTTCTAATTGCTGCCAGAACAGAAAATTTCCGAGAAACAGCTGAACTACGATTTATTACACAATCTACAGTATCAAAGCATATACAGCATCTTGAAAAGGAATTGCAAACAACGTTATTTGATAGACAGGGGAAGCAAGTGAAACTAAATCGTTTTGGTGCTTACTTTTTTCAACAGGCAGAAAAAATGATGATGACTGTTGATGAAGGTATACACAATATGGATTCCTTTTTGCATGGTTATACATCCCATTTAACGATTGGGGTTGCACCTCAAATTGCTAATTCTACTTTACCAGCCATTATCCAAACATTTCAACAGCAGAAACCTTCCATCCAAATTTCGATTGAGCTATTAAAGTCAAATGAAATAGGAGAGGCGGTTTATACAGGGGAGGTAGATATTGGTTTATCAAAACTAACATCAACTCGAGAACTTCATACTGTCCTCCTCGCACAGGAATCACTTCAATTAATTGCTCCAATAGCAAAAAAAGAGGCAGATGCACTTACGCTTTTGCAGCAGGAAATGATTTTAACACATGAATATGCACCCTATTGGCAAGACATCCAGCAAGTATTACAACAATTTAAACGCTATAAAAGCATGCATATAAATCAAACCGAAGTTATTAAAAATTTTGTAAAGCATGGACTTGGCATTGCCTTTTTGCCAAGAAGTATTATTGAGGCTGATTACCAACGGAATTTATTACAAAGCTATTCCATACAAGAATTTTCTCATATTATGTCCAATAGCTACTTTCTAGCAAAATATTTATCAGCAGATATTGACAGCTTTTTAGCAGTTTGTCACCTAATTTACGCTGATTTAGTTTGTGATTAGAAGTACAAGTTATAAAACTTTGGTTAAAGTGTCTCTGTTAAAAACACGAATCTGCATCAATTATTCATATTTACTATATATACTGGTGGTATGTAATCCGCATAAAACAAATAGGAAGACAATTTCTTCCATCTAGCCGTATAAGTTCAGGAAAGTTCCTATCAGGTGTCATCAAGCATTGTACAGTTCCAGGAGACAGGTGTTCCTGAGAAGTGCATGTGTTCAGGGAAGAACCGCAGTCAGGTATAGTGGAAAAACGCTCGGGTCCAAGATAGAATCGCTCAGGTACAGTGGAAGTGTGCTGGTCCAAAGGAGAATTGCTCAGGTATAGCGGAAATATGCTCGGTCTCAAGAGAAAATCGCTCAGGTAAAGAGGAAAACCACTCAGGCAAAGCCGAAAAAACGCTCAGATCCAGGAAATATTTGGGCAAATGAACAATTCTTATCAATAATATAGTAGGTGTTTTATAAATGTATAATTTGATGTCAGAAATAAGCCAAATCATGAGCAATCCTATAACAGAATTTTTAAATACCTATGAGCATGCTCCATTTATAATTGCGATTTTACTTGGTTTAATAGGTGCTTTAGCTCCTTGTCAATTAACAGGTAATATGAGCGCTATCACCTTTTATGGGAATCGTACTATTCAAATGAAAAGTAATTGGCAGGAAATCGTGTTTTTTATAATGGGAAAGGTTATTGTGTTTAGTTTTTTGGGCTTTTTCGCTTGGATATTTGGTCAATCCTTTGAAACAAAAATGACTGTGTATTTTCCAGTTTTTCGCCGGGCAATTGGTCCAATTATGCTAATAACGGGCTTTGTGCTTATTGGCATTTTTAAATTAAAATTACTGAATCGAATTTCTTTACTTATTCCAACAGTGTTAAAAGAAGGGAGAATTGGCTCACTGCTAATGGGCGCTAGTTTTTCCTTAGCCTTTTGCCCAACAATGTTCGTACTTTTCTTTGTATGGCTAATGCCAACAGTTGCCTCAACTTCGTATGGCTTAGTGCTACCAGCAATTTTTGGTGTCGCAACCTCTGTGCCGCTTTTGATCATGATGGCACTGATTCATTTCTTTTATGAAAAGCGCGTCATTATGCATTTTAGCATGAAAATGGGGAAAGTCATTCAAAATGTGGCAGGTGTTATTTTAATCCTAATAGGTGTGACAGATACCATTACATACTGGGCGTTATACTGAAGGAAGCTGCCAAACTGTTATTTTATTAGCATTTGATGCAGGATTTTTGAATTTTATCTTGTACCTCAATTTCCTATCGACCAATAGAATACTACAGCTCATCAATAAAAGGTCGATTCTTCATTAATGTATTTTAAATAGATAAAAGAACGTATTGGATTATATACGTTCTTTTATAATTTTTTATTACTTTTTGATCGCAACAAAGCGTAGTCGACAATAATCAGCAACCCATTGTTGGTTCTGATAATAGTTAGGTTTTAATAGCTGCTCACATTTTACATAGATTTGCTCTTTCTCTTTTTCCGTTAAATGCTGAAGGATGTTCTGACTAAACATCACTAACCAATTACGAAGCCCGTCCTCTCCCTGAAGAGGGGTTGGTCGCTCATATAATGTAATCATAGCAACGGTAAAGCCGGCTTTCTCTAATTTAGATTGATATTCTTCTAAAGTCGGGAAATACCATGGGAAATATTCTTCCTGATATGGTAGTTGCATTTCCTCCATACTTTTTTTGAGTGCCCATACTATAGAGGCGATATTACCATCTCCACCCATTTCAGCAACAAAGCGGCCTCCTTGCTTTAGGGAATGATAAATATTTTCAATAACTTGATCTGCCTGCTTCATCCAATGAAGGGCTGCGTTTGAGAAGACAGCATCAAATTGATTCTTAATAAAGAATGTTGTAGCATCCACAGCTTGAAACTGGATGTTAGGATATTTTTGCTGTGCTGCAATTATCATGTCCTGAGAGGCATCAATTCCTTGAACGATGGCACCATGAGTTGCAATTTCGCGTGCTAAATCTCCTGTCCCACAACCAATATCCACAATCATTTCATTTTTCTGTGGTCTAAGTAGGTCCACTAAGCTTTCTCCAAATTTTGAAACAAAGTCATGCTTTTGATCGTATAAATTGGCATTCCATTTTGTTATCATTTCACTTCATCTCCTTTATTTGAGCATAACAAAGAGCTTAATTGAATAGAAATTCTAGAAAATAGCAATTTTGATTCCACTTTGGAATAAAGAGGAGACATGGAAATACAAAAAATTGTAACATCAATTGATTAGACTGTGTCAAAGTTTGGCTAGTGACCAGAATATCTAAGTTGAACCCCCTTTTTGGAACAGTATTGATTATTCCATTGTATGATCGTTGATTTTTTGTCAACATTTAAGCAACATTTGTCAACGTGAATAATATGATATAAAAAAATAAGGGATGTGGTTTAGTGAAATGGTTAATTATTTTGGCTTTTACTTTTTCATCCAGTATCGATAATTTAGGTGTAGGCCTTTCCTATGGGGTTCGAAAAATAAATGTTGCATTTGGTAAAAATTTATTAATTGCGATTATTTGTTTTCTTATGAGTATGGGAGGCATTACGTTTGGCGTTTGGCTCTCAACCATTCTTCCAGGTATGCTTCCTGTTATCATAGGTGCATTGCTTTTATTTATTATTGGAATTCGAATTATCCTTTTGGCAAAACCACAGAATGAAATGGATAGTAACAATGAAATGCAGCCTAAAAATGTTCAAGATATTTTAAGAAATCCCGAGGAAGCCCATTTCAAAAAGTCTGGTGAGATTGGCTGGGGAGAATCTGTACTGCTCGGTGTTGCCCTATCGGCGAATGCATTAACAAATGGTGTAGGTGCCGGTTTACTGGGGCTTTCTCCACTTATCATTTCGATAACTGCTGCTATTGGAAGTTTTATTACGGTTTGGATGGGGGTCAAATTAGGAAGTAAAGTAGCTGATGTTCGAGTCGGTACATTTACTGTAGGGCAATTTGGAACCATAATTAGCGGTGTGATTTTATTAATAATTGCATTTCTAGCTTTCTTTTAACGAATGTGTTGACAAAATGTCAACGTAATAATACACTTCTTGAGAATGGTATATTGTAAAATCACAGTAGAAAAGGCAAGGAGGTAAATTGGAAATGACTGAGACAAGAAACAATAATAATCTTGGCTTATTGCTTAAAGAATTCTTGAAAGAACGTTCATTATCTATGCGAAAGTTTAGTGAGCTTACTGGAATCGATACCGCTACAATTTCACGGATAATAAATAATAAGAGAAACGCAACCCCACACCATTTAGAAAAATTTGCTGACTGCCTTGGAGTTCCTTTAATTACTCTTTTTGAAGCTGCTGGATACCCCATTGAACAAAGACAGGAGAAATCTGAATCGGATATTCATACATCTGTTGACGCAATACAGGCTCTTCTTAAGTCTTCTAATGTTTATGATGATGAATTTTCGGTGGCACAGGTTGAACAGAAGCTAGAGAGCTATGGACTATTTGCGCAAACAGAGGAAGGGAAAAATACGATTGTTAAAGATTTTGATGAGAAAATTAAGAATGTAGGAAGCGTAGGTCCTTTTATAAACAAATTAAAAGAATTATATGAAAGATTCTTATCAGGGAAAGGTACACTTTTTGAACTTACCATAATTGGAAGTACATTATTATATTTTATTATTCCTGTAGATGTTTTACCAGATTATCTATTTCCAATTGGTTATTTAGATGATGCAATAGCTGTTCAACTAACTACAAAGACATTACTAAAAAAATAATATAGAGATAAATGATAGGTGGATTTAGTTATGAGAAGAAGTAAAAAGAGACGTAAATGGCTAAGAAATTTATTTTTAGCATTCGCATTAGTAATCGCAGCAGGGATTGTCTATTGGGTTTACCAATACAATAGTGGATTAGCAATGGCAGACGATGGTCCTTATAAATATGACGGAAAGACATTTGACCCATTCGAAGGTGCAGATGTGCAAGTTGGTCAGATAAATGTGCTATTAATAGGAAGTGATGCAAGAGATGAGGATGGTAGATCGGATACATTAATGATTGCACATTATGATCAAACAACCAATAATGTTAAGCTTATTTCTATTATGCGGGATACGTATGTCGAAATTCCAGATTACGGAATGAATAAAATAAATGCTGCCTTTGCTTTTGGAGGTCCTGAACTTGTAAGGAAAACAATTAAGCAAAATTTTGATCTTGATGTTAATTACTACGCTGTAGTGGATTTTAAGGGGTTCCCTAAGATTATTGATCTTTTAGCACCTGATGGGATTGAGGTTGATATTCCATATGAAATGTCTCATGGAATTGGCATGACTTTAAAGCCTGGAGAACAAATTTTACATGGTAATGAGCTTTTAGGCTATGTACGATTCCGCCACGATCGTCTAAGTGATTTTGGACGGGTGGAACGTCAGCAAGAAGTCTTGACTAAGGTAAAAGAACAAATCGGTGTTTCAAGCTTAATGAATTTACCAAAAATTCTTGGCGTTGTAGATTCCTACATCGATACAAATGTTGAAAATAAAACAATTCTTACAATTGGAAAAGGGATCGTAAAAGGAGAATCTAAAGGTTTGGACACTTTACGCATTCCTATTGCAGGCTCTTTTGAAGATAAGCGTGTAAATGTAGGTGAAGTTTTAGATATTGATTTAGATAAAAACAAAGGTGCATTACAAGAATTTTTATCATCAGGGGACAATGATACGACTTATGTGGTTTCATCATAAGAGAATCCCTTGAACACAGAATTTCAACTTTTATAGAACAATACCTATGAACAGATTATGAAAGAATTTAAAGGTAGCTGATGAATTTGCATCAGCTACCTATCTTATTTTTCAAGCTTTGTTAATGTTTTTCCACTCCATCCAAAAATGATGGTTAAAATAGGACCTAGTAAACAGAAGAAGGTGAAGGGGAGATAAGTTACTGTAGATATATCAAGGACACTAGCAATAAATATGCCACAAACACTCCAAGGGACAAGTGGATTGACAACTGTACCAGCATCCTCCATTACACGGGAAAGGTTTTTAGGTGCAAGCCCGACCTTTGCAAACTGTGCTTTAAATGCCTCACCTGTCAATAAGATGGAAAGGTACTGTTCACCGATTAGTGTATTGATACCTACTCCTGTAATAGCAGCACCTGTGATCACGGAACCAGCGCTTCTAAAGATGTTCTCAACCTTTGCTAGAATACTTTGAATAATACCTAAAGTGAATAATAATCCGCCCATTGTCAATGCTAGTAACACTAAGGCAATAGTTGATAGCATACTGCTCATACCACCTCGTGTCAGCAATGCGTCTACTTCTTTATTACCAGTTTGAGAGACATAGCCTTCAAAAAGCATTTTGAATATAGTAGAAAGAGCAATTGGTTCTTGTATGTAGGAAAGACCTACACCGAGAATCGAAACGACTGCAAGTGTAATTAGTGCAGGCGCCTTATAAAAAGTCATTATTATAAGTACAGCAATTGGCAATAGTGTATACCAATGAATAAGTCCTGTTCCAAGTAATCCTTGTTTAAATTGCTCTACTGTATCAAATGATGTGTCTGTACCTGATGGGGATAAAATAGCATATAAAACTATGGAAATAATGAAAGCAGGAATCGTTGTCCAGCCCATATTTTTAATATGCTCGAAAAGGTCCACGCCAACTGTACCAGAGGCAAGATTAGTTGTATCTGATAGGGGAGACATTTTATCACCAAAGAAAGCCCCTGAAACAATTGCACCAGCTGTTATGGCTAAGGAGATGTCCATTGCACCAGCAATCCCCATAAATGCCACGCCGACTGTGGCAACGGTTGTTAATGAGCTTCCGACAGATATGCCGACAATGCTACAAATTAAAAAGACTATTGCAAAGAAAAAGCTAGGTGAAACGGTTAAAAAGCCATAATAGATAAGTGTAGGAATAGTGCCACCCATCATCCAGCTTGAAATTAAAATACCGATAAAGAAGAAGATGAAAACAGCTCCTAGCCCTGCACTTGCACCCGCAATCATCCCGCCTTCAAGCTCGTGAAAAGGAACTTTTTTAAGTAGTCCATAGGCAATTAAAAGTGAAATAACCAAAAATATAGGGATATGGGGAGTTGCTTTTAAATACCCAATACTAAATGCCATCATAGCGATAATTAAAAGTATGATGAAGCCTGCCTCAATAAATCGAGGGTTACTCTTCGCTTCAATTCGAAACATGCTAATCCTCCTAGTAATTACTTCTTCGCTTCAATGCGGTGAAGCCCAAAAGAATTATAGCACGCTAATTATTTTTGTCAATTGACGGAAAATTGCTATATAAAATAGAATGTTAATTTTTACCTCTAAAACAACTTTAATGGTATCACTTTATTGAATAAAATAATCCCAAGCATTTTTAAGAATTAATGTACATGTCATGATAATGAAAATAAAGCGCATCATTTTTGTCCCGCGTTTCAGTGCAAATTTTGAACCTAAGATGGCCCCAAAAATCATGACAAACCCAACAGGTAGTCCGTATAAAAAATTAACTTCTCCTAACAGTAAAAACATAATAAGTGCTGCTAAATTTGACGTGAAATTAAACGCTTTTGCATTGCCCGCAGCCTGTAAGAAATCATTTCCCATCATTAATAAAATAAAAATAAAAAATGAACCCGTTCCAGGTCCAAAGAAACCATCATAAAAGCCAATGACCGCAAAAGCACTGATGAAAGCGATTTTTTTAGGAGCTGTTAATATTCTCTCCTCAGGGTGCTGTCCCCAATCTTTTTTGAAAACTGTATAAGTGGTCACAAGGACGAGCATAACAATCATTAAGGGCTTTAAAATGGTAGGAGATACAAGATGTACTGTATAGGCTCCAATTAAAGAGCCGATGAAGATGAAAGGGATGATCTTTCCGATTTTTTTTAAGTCTACCTTGCCAGCTCGTAAAAAAGTTAACATGCTTGTGCCATTGCTGATTGTATTGGCAAGTTTGTTTGTAGCGATAGCAGTACTGGGTGGCAGCCCAACAGCCATAAATGCAGGCAAGGAAATTAATCCTCCCCCACCAACAATCGCATTTAAAAAGGATGCGATAAAGCCAAGTACTAATAATATGGCAAGTGACAGTAAATCGATGTCCATATGTATGTTTCACATCCTTCTTATATTGTACTTATAAGAGTACTGTGAATTATTTGAAATAACAATGAAATTTCAAAATTCTATGTAAATAACGTTTACAATTCCTTAACAATTGACTGCTCAGAAAAATAGAAAGAAAAAAAGTTTTTTCAAGTATTTTTCTAAAAATAAAAGAAAAAACGGTAATATTTAAAGAAAAAACGGGTATTTTTATTATTCAATTTCCAACGTTTTCAACTTGGAAAAGAGCTTGAAATGAATTGTGGCAATTTTAATATTACATTTTTGTAAATTCAACTCGTTTATGTTTAAAAATCTGTAGAATTGTGTAAAAGTTTTGTTATGATGATTGCAGAAATCGACAATTTATTCAACAGGAGGAACATCATGTTCAACTCAAACAAGCAAGATCCATTTTTTAAGGCATTATTGAATATCTCGAAAAATGTCAATGAAGGTATTTACTTTGCACATAATGCACGTATTCAAGATATAGATGCGCTAAAAGAAATTGCAGATACAATGAAGCAATATGAAACAAGTGGCGATAAATTAATTCATGAGCTTATTGTGATGCTAAATAAATCATTTATGACACCTATTGAACGTGAAGACATTTTAGCACTTGCTAATAAATTGGATGATGTAATAGATGGCATGGAGGGCTGTATTGCTCATTTTAATATGTATAATTTAACAGAAGTAACAGAGCCGATGCGTCAATTCCTCACATATATTGCAAAAAGTACAGATGAAATGGTACAAGCGATGGAGCTTTTAAATAGTAAGAAACTTGTTGAAATGCGTAAACATGCTATTCAAATTAAGGACTATGAGCGTGAATGCGATGAAATTTTCCGATCTTCCATGAAGCAATTATTTATTCAAGAAAAAGATCCAATGCGTATCATCGTGTTTAAAGATATTTATGAGCAATTTGAAGATATAGCAGACAGCTGTCAAACAGTAGCAAACACAATTGAGACAATAATTATGCGCAACGCGTAAGATGGAGTGTAGGAAATGGATACAATATTACTAATAACAATATTAGTCGTTTTATTCGCACTTGTGTTCGATTTTATTAACGGCTTCCATGATACAGCCAACGCGATTGCAACTTCTGTATCAACAAGGGCTTTAAAGCCGCGGACAGCAGTATATATGGCTGCGGTGATGAACTTCGTTGGAGCAATTACTTTTGTTGGGGTTGCCAAAGCACTCACAAAAGATATAGTGGACCCGTTTAGCTTAAATGCCTATGATGGTGATATTACTGGCTCTGTTGTGATTTTAGCAGCCTTATTATCTGCTATTACGTGGAATTTGCTAACATGGTATTTTGGCATTCCATCGAGTTCTTCTCATACATTAATTGGATCTGTTGCAGGAGCAGCGATTGCCGCAGCAGGATTTGATGTTTTGAACTATGCAGGCTTTATTAAAATTATTCAAGCACTTATTTTTTCACCATTGCTTGCGTTTGCAGCAGGTTTCCTGATGATGACCTTATTAAAAGTACTCTTTAAGGATATGAATCTATATCGCACGAATAAAGGTTTCCGAACAATGCAAATTGGTACTGCCGCTCTACAATCATTTACACATGGTACAAATGATGCTCAAAAGGCGATGGGAATTATTACACTCGCTTTAATTGCGGGTGGCTTGCATCAGGGCGATGATATTCCTTTCTGGGTACGTTTCGCAGCGGCATGTGCAATGGGTCTTGGTACTTCTGTAGGTGGTTATAAAATCATCAAAACAGTTGGTGGAAAGATTATGAAAATTCGTCCAGTGAATGGTGTGGCAGCAGATTTGGCTTCTGCATCGATTATCTTTGGGGCGACATTAATTCATTTACCAGTATCAACAACACATGTGATTTCTTCATCTATCATGGGAGTTGGAACAGCACATCGTGTAAAGGGTGTAAAATGGGGCATGGCACGTAAAATCGTGACAACATGGGTCATCACAATGCCAATTTCTGCGGTGATGGCTGGAGCTATTTACTTTATCTTAAGTTTATTTTTCTAATAAGAATGAGAGAATGCACAATTTGGGTGCATTCTTTTTTTGTTTTAATTGGATGGATAGAACCATTAAAGTGACGGATAGAATCTTCAAATTGATGGATAGAGAGATGAAACTGACGGATAGAAAGCTAAAGTATTGTACCCTTGTGGAAACGTGAAAATCGATTTATGGTAATTATAAAGAAAGTATAAAGTTTAAAAAGTTAAGCCATTTACATAGTAAGGTTATTACAGGAGGAAAACAGATGAGAGAAAAGCTATTACTAATTGAGGATGATACGGCGATTGGACGTATTGTAAAGGATACGCTTGAGCAGGAGGGCTATCAAATTACTTGGGCAACTACAGGGCTTGAGGGAATTGCTGATTTTCAAAGTGATTCATTCGATTTAGTGCTCGTTGACTGGATGTTACCTGAAATGGATGGGCTTACGGTGTGCCAAAATATTCGCTGGGAAAGCGAAGTGCCTATTTTAATGATGAGTGCGCGTAACGAAGAGGCAGATAAGGTGGAAGGCTTGCAGGGGGCTGATGATTATATCGCAAAGCCCTTTAGCTTAGAGGAATTAAAAGCACGGGTTGCCTCACATCTACGTCGCTGGAAACGTTATAACAAAAAAGAGGTAGTGGAGGATATAAATACCTTTTCCCATGGTTTGAAAATTGATTGGCAAACAGAAACAGCGTGTCTCCATAATGAGGAATTGACATTGACACAAAAGGAGTTTGCCCTGCTCAAGCTGCTTGCCAAAAATCCAGGTCAAACCTTTTCAAAGGAGGAACTTTATCAGCATATTTGGCAACAAGCGAGTGTAGATGAGACGCATACTGTGACGGTCCATGTTAAGGAATTGCGTGAAAAGCTTAAAGATCCAGTAAAAACGCCTCATTATATTCAAACAGTATGGGGTAAGGGGTATCGCTTTATTGGTGAACCATTATGAAAATTAAAACTTGGCTACTCATTACCTTCTTCCTCGTAATGATTTTACCAGTCACAGGTGCATATAGCCTTTATGTATGGATTAACGGCTATTATCATGATAAAAACTTTACTGAGTATTTTGAAAAGTGGACAGAGTTGAATCATATTAAATCTGTGCTCAATAACACGAAGTACTATAAAAAAAATGCTGATATGAAAGATGTAGCAGCATTAACAAATGATCAGCTTGCGATAACACTTTACTCGAAAACAGGCATTGTTTTGTATTCCTCAAATCCAATAACTTCGGGATTTGCTGCAAAAGAACAAATGTTTAAAGATTTATACGAATTAAAACAAAAGTATAACGCCTTTACGTATAAAGAACCTGTTTATCAAAAAGGAGAACTGCTCGGTATTTATGAAATTCATTTAGTAAGAACGGACTGGGTACAAGGCGTACAAAATCGTTCTTGGTTTGTCCTAGCTGGCTCAATAGTACTGTTTCTTCTAATATACGTGGCAGCTATGTTGCTACTGCATCAAAAATTAAATCGTCCGCTAAAAGAACTAATGAGACAAATGCGTGCCTTTGCTAAGGGAGAGCAGGTGACATCAGACTTAGGGATTAGAAAAGATGAAATCGGTGAACTTGCGCAAGCCTTTCTTACGATGCAGAACGAAATTGAACGGGCACGCACTCACTTAAAAACCGAACAACAGCAGAAGGAGCTTATGATAGCTAGTATTTCACATGATTTAAAAACACCACTTACCTCCATTCAGGCATATGCAGAGTCTTTGCAAAATAAAACCCTATCAGAAAAGCAGCAGTATGAATATCGAGAGATTATTTTAACAAAGGCTGACATGATGAAGCATATGTTGGAGGATTTGATGATGTATACATTACTTCAATCTTCAAGCTATGATTTAGAACTAGTGACGGTTGATGGGGCAGAGTTTTTTGAGATGGTCTTGTCAGATTACGAACCACTTTGTGAGGATCAGGGCTTTACGCTTGATGTTCATTGTCAAGTAGATGGTCAATATGCTGTGCATCCTAAGCAGCTTCAGCGGGTAATCGATAATTTAATGAGTAATGCCTGGCGCTATGGGAAAGTAGGGACCACAATAGGTTTAGCAGCCGTAAATGCTGGGAAGTGTCCTACATGGTTCTTTGATTTTGTAAAATCTGTCCTAACAAAGCAGGAAGGGTGCTATGTGATTGTACAAAATAGCGGTCAAGGGATTCATAAAGAGGAGATTGAGAAATTATTTGAGCCAATGTACCAGGCAGATACGGCACGAACAAAGGCAGGAGACCGTGGTACAGGGCTTGGCTTAAATATTGCGAAACAAATCATAGAAAAACACGATGGAACAATTGAGCTTGTATCAAAAGAAGGCTTTGGAACAGCTGTACTATGCTGGATTCCGCCATTTAAAGGAGAGAATTGATGATGAATTGGAAAAAAACTTTACGTGCAGCAGGTTTAGTTGCCGCACTAACATTTAGCTTAGTAGGTTGTAATACGGAGGCATCGTATTCACCACAGGAAATTATTGATCAAGCGTTACAGGAAACGAAAGAACCACTTACTTTTTACGGCGAATTTACAATGGATTTGGGCGAGGCAGGTGGAACAGCTCATGTCAAGGAGTGGTCTAAGGAGGGTAAACGACGTATTGATATGACAACTGAAAATGGAGAACATGTCATTTCTATCAATAACGGTTCTGAAATTATGATGTATGATGTTGTTGAAAAAACAGCACAGAAGATGAAATATACAGAGGGTGACTTGGACAGTCTACAATCACCGAGAGATCAGGCAAAATTGTTATTTAATATGGTGAAGGATACACATGATGTGAAGATTGCCGGCGAAGAGAAAATTGCAGGTAGAGATACGTATAAAGTGGTAGCAAAAGTAAAAAAGGAAGATACACTAACTGGTGACATGGAAGTATGGATTGATAAAAAAACATGGCTAACATTAAAAACCGTAACGAATAGTGCAGGAAGTAAATTGACTGTGGAGTATACCAAAATTGATGTTAATGCGAAAATCGATGACACGCAATTTACAGTGGATGTTCCAGATGATGTTGAAATAGAAGAAATAACGACACAGGAACCTGAGGTAGTAACACTAGATGTAGTGAAAGAGCAGCTTGGTGAATTTCTAATGATCCCAGAAGAAAATGGTATTGCATTAACGGCAATTCAGGATATGAAGGTGGAGGAACGTCCAGAGTTTTCATTTGATTATCAGAAAGATGAACAGCCTGCTTTCTCAGTTTCAGTGTTTAAAATGACAGAAAGTTATACGGAGTTTGGTGGTATTCAAGATGAGAAACCGATTGAGGTGCGTGGGCAGCAAGGTACCTACATGGAGTTAGGCGAATTTTTAACGATTAGCTGGCAGGAAAATGGCTACCAATACAATATCATTAGAGAAAATCCAGAGCTAACAAAAGAAGACTTAGTCGCATATGCCAATCAAATGACCATCAATAAATGAGGTGAAAGGTATGAAGCGCAATGAGTGTATAAAATGTCTCGCATTGTTCTTATTTAGCACAGTTTTTTTATATGGTGTAGGTGAAACATATGATGTGTCATGGCTGCAATTTCATTTCTTTGGTGACTTCAATGAGGAGGGGTTTTATTTCAGCTTTAGCTCTCTCCTGCCTGTATTGGGTGGCATATTAATTGTAGCCTTATATGAAACGCTGTTTAAGCGATTTATTTAATAAATTTTGAAAATCCATTCTGTTATAGAGTGGATTTTTATTTTAATGTAATAGGTAAAAATCGCTTGGGAG
>Ga0213821_1000329_pt1 | contig 31363 bp, 29 predicted proteins | sample MC6MC0909MG_FD_179894 | JGI IMG/M metagenome (GOLD analysis project Ga0213821, IMG submission 179894) | Enriched soil aggregate microbial communities from Iowa State University, Ames, United States - MC6-MC0909-MG | ecosystem: Environmental > Terrestrial > Soil > Unclassified | place: USA: Iowa...
AGATCAGCTCGCCCATCGGCCACTGCTCGAATCACCGCAGAACCCACTCGTTCCTCGATATCAAACTTGATCTGTGGGTACAGCTGGGCAAAGCCGTCAACGTCCTGTGGCAAGAATTGGGACAGCGCGGAAGTGATGGCGTGGATGCGGATATGCCCCTTGACCCCGCTGGCATACCCACTCAATTCCGTGTCGAGCTGAGCCATGGTTTGCTTGAGTTGCCTGGCGTAGAACAGCAAGGACTGCCCCGCTGGCGTCAGCTCGACGCCGCGTGCATTACGCAGCAACAGAGGGGAGCCGATCTGCGCCTCAAGCTCAGTGATCCTTTTGCTGATGGCCGAGACCGCGACATGCTTGATTCGCCCTGCCCGAGTGAGGTTGCGCTCTTGAGCAACGGTGATGAAAAGGTCAAGGCTAGTGAGGTCGTAGCGCACTATTCAGTTCCTGGTAGATAGCTTTTGAAGCCCCGCGAGTGCAGTGGTCCAAAACCCATGGGGCCTGCGCCTGGCTCGTGCCGTCCCGGCGAGCCTGCAATCTGCACATACCCAGCTTGACGATGATCGGCCCGAAGCACAACGACCGCATTCCTTGCCAGAACGCCCGGCAACACGCAGAAACCAGCAACGTCCACCACCCGCACTAGAAATCCACCTTCCCCCTGCCCGCCTTGACAGTGCTCCGTCTGGCTTTGCCTTCGAGGCGGCGGGTTTTCGAGCCAAGGGTCGGTTTGGTGGGGCGGCGTTTCTTCTCGGTCTTGCCGGCAGCGATGATCAACTCGCCAAGACGCGCCAGTGCGTCAGCACGGTTCTGCTCTTGGGTGCGGTATTGCTGGGCCTTGATGATCAACACGCCGTCGCCGGTGATGCGACTGTCACGCAGCGCCAGCAGCCGCTCCTTGTAGAACTCGGGCAACGATGAGGCCGGGATGTCGAAGCGCAGGTGCACGGCGCTGGACACCTTGTTGACATTCTGCCCGCCCGCGCCTTGCGCGCGGATGTAGGTGAGTTCGATTTCGGCATCCGGCAGATGCACGTTATTGGAGATGGTCAGCATGGTATGGCCCTTGTCATTGCCGCCATTATCACAGCCTTGGCCGCTTCCCCATAGAACAACACACGACTCCTTACTATCCCCACCAAGATGATGTCTAACACTGTGTCGAAAAATCAGAATTTTTCGCTTTCTTGTAGGGCATTTCCCAAAGATACTGTTGCCGCCTATTTTCCGTTGCGGGTGCCCTGTTGGGGCTCTAGTCTGGGTCTGTCGCCATCATCAGCGACACGGCTTTGACAGGCCGTAACGGTATATAGGTTCTGCGGCGCCCTCATGGCGGCTGCGCGTGGGGCACGCTTGCGTGCGCCGGAACTTCCTATATCCGCCGGTCTGTCAACCCACGCACAGCTGCCACCTAACCTGTTTGACAGCGGGATCGGTGCAGCCTATTTGGAGATATAGGAATGTTAAAGATGGTCCCCGATCCACCCAGCACCCTCCACTCCCTCGAAGACACCCTCATCCAAGCCGCGGGCCATGCTGTCTGCGCGCTAGCCATTTCGCAACAAGCGATGCTGATCCAGCCCAAGTCACCTGCAGCGGTGCTGATGATGGCGACGACCCATGAACTTGAGTCCCTGCGTTCGTTGCTTGAGTCCGCATTGATTCAGGCACAGGCGCCGAACGAGCCGCGAATGCAGCATTAAGCCGAACGCTGTGTGTTGCCTGGGCTGGGCCTATTGCCAGCGAAGGCGCTCGCCCAGGTTTTAGATGATCAGGGAGATGAACCCATGACTACTGAAGAATCGAACGAGAAAACGACCGTAGGCAAGACCACGTTCTACCAAGGTGAAAACCAGACCCACCCACTGTTTCGCATCGAAGCTGGAATACCCTGCAAAAGCGCCCGGGAGCAATCCTCGGAGTTGATGGGCTACGTACGAGAGCTGACCATTATCGGGTTGATGGAAGAGAAACCGATGATGATCTGGGCTGCTCACTACCTGAGTGCGCTGGCCAAGGCACTGATGGATGATGCCGAGCTGGGCATGATGCGCTGATTTGCCTGGCCAGCTAGGCGGGGTACAGAAAGCCTCTGACGTTGGCTCGAAAAGCGCGTACTGCTCCAACCCAATGCAAAAAGCCCCAGCATCACTGCCGGGGCTTTGGCTGGGCTCAGAATCTGCCAGATGGGCTCTTTTCAAACTTCCACTCGGTCATCTCTTTGCCAGCGTGGAAGCGCTTGCAGTTGGCGATGAGCTCATCGCGGTCCCACTCCTTGGGTGACACGAGTCGGACATTTCTTTCTAAGCTGGAGGGCGGCAAATCCAGCCTGACGCTAGACAAGCTTGAGCAGGTAAGTCAGCGGCTGGGGGTGAGCTCACTGACGCTGCTGACGCTGACCTTGGGCTTGGAGTCTGGCAGATCCTCAGCGGAGCTTATCGATGGTCTTCGCTTGGAAATAGAGAACCTGCAGCGTGAGGGTGGCTTAACGAGCTTGGGAGAACTCCCCCATCCAGGCGGCGTCCGTTTAGCTCTTAACCGCCCCCCAGCCCGCCGCAGCCAGGTTTCTGTCTAAATCAGCTGGATGTGAGCATGCCCCTGAGTGTGCCCACTAATCGGGGACGGCTGTCGTGAACCAACGCCTGACGTCGTCAGGCGTCGGCCCTGACGGCTTCCATCCTCACGCCTCTGGCCCATCGGGCCGGCGCGCGCCGCGTGCTTATGGGTTCACAAATCCGGATTGAGCGGGGCAATTTCCACAGGGCGTTACCCAGCTACCGCTGGAGGCCCACTACCTCGCAATCCTCAAAAGAACCACAACGCGCTTCCAGCCATAGGCCTTACCTATAGAAACCACTGGTGCACGGAGATTCATTACCGAAATGATGGGCGCAACAATGCAGCCATGGACAAGACAAGTCCAACAAGGTTCGGCGTCCAGGTAATTTGCGGAGTAGAAGGCATGAATAAGAACGCGCGCTACTGCATCATCGGTGCGGGCGCTGCTGGTCTGGCAGCGTTGAAGGAAATGTTAGAGGCAGGATTTTCGACTGACTGCTTCGAGAAAAATGGCGAAGTAGCAGGCCATTGGAACGTCGATTATGACGCGCTTCACCTGATCACCCCGCGCAGCACTTCATACTTTGATGACTTCCCAATGCCGGAAAGTTATCCACTTTACCCGAGCAGAGATCAGGTCAAGGCGTATATGAACAACTACGCCGACCACTTCGATCTGCGTAGTCATATTCAATTCCATACCGCCGTCACCACACTCTCTCCGGTAGGTGCCAATGGCGAGGAAGGCTGGATTGTCAAGTTGTCTACCGGTGAAGAACACCGTTACGATGGTATCCTGGTTGCAAATGGTCACCTATGGGATTGCAAAGTGCCTGAGGTTGCCAAGAAATTTACGGGTAGATCGATTCACTCGGGCAAATATCAGAACACTGGCGAAATCGAAGGCCGCGTCCTAGTGGTTGGCTTTGGCAACTCGGGCTGTGACTTGGCTGTCGACGCTGCTCAAGCCCGTATCGATACGACTATTGCAATTCGTCGCGGTCAACTTTTCCAGCCAAAAACGCTATTTGGCCTTCCACGTGCTGAGCTGTCGTTCGTTAACCAACTCCCAGCGGAGCAGCAGAATATGGTGATGAATTTACTCATCACCGCTTCATTGGGTAGTCATACAAATTACCCAGGGCTGCCTGCGCCCGAAACCTACGATCTAGATAAACAACCCCCTGTCGTCAACAACCTGCTGCTCTACTGGATCCAGCATGGGCGCATCAAAGTTGCACCAGGCATTCAGGACATCAATGGCAAGGACGTGACTTTCACTGATGGTCGCACCGAATCGTTCGATACGATCCTCTGGGCGACTGGCTTCCACGCAAGACTTCCGTTCTTGGAATCTGGCTTGCTGGAATGGCGTGATGAAGTGCCACTCCGTACCGCTGCCATGACCCTGCCGACCACTTTGGAGTCCCTTTACTTCATCGGGCTGAGCGCTCCTCGTGGCGCTCAATGGCCAACCTATTGCACCCAGGCCCGCTTGGTACAGAAATTCATCCGTCTGCGCGAAAGCGGCGTGAAAGGTGTTGCCCATAAATTTGCCCGCCTTCAGCAGCACGAATCTCGGATCGACATCGTCCGCCGTGAATGGCAGCAGAATCTAGATGACACCCTGACCCAAATCGAAGCGCTCAAACTCGGTGCCAGCAGCAATGCTGCCGTTTCAGAACCAGCCTGACTGATCAAAACGAGGTTCCCCAATGAACGATTTTTCCAAAGTAGAAAACGCCAGCGTCCTTGTAACCGGTGCTGGTTCGGGTATGGGTAAAGCAGTAGCAGAACGCTTCCGCGCTCAGGGTTGGCATGTTGTGGCAGTGGACATCGCCGCTGGTACGATGGAAGAGGACGAACTGCAAAGCGTAGTCGTATGTAACATCGCCGATGAAGCAAGCTTGGCCGAAGGCGTCAAGTCTGCATTGCAGGATCGTCCGCCACTGCGTGCCGTGGTGAACGCAGCAGGCATTTTCCCAACGTCCTCCCTCGATAGCTTTTCGACAGAAATCTATCACCGAATCTTCGACGTAAACGTTCTTGGAACGCTGAGCGTTGCCAGGGTGGCCAAGCGATACCTGGAGCAAGCCGGTGGCGGGACGATGCTGTTTTTTGCGTCGGTCGATGCATTTGCCGTCTCGAAAAACCAGCTGCTTTACAGCGCTTCGAAGGCAGCAGTCGTCTCCATCACCCGATCTCTCGCAATCGAGCTCGCCGACAAAAACATTACTGTTAACGCCATTGCACCAGGTTGGGTTGAAACCGAAGGCACAAAGGCAGGCGGGCGAATCCAGGCAGCCATCCCCTCGATCCCGCTTGGGCGCGCCGCGAGCGTTGACGAAATTGCTCAATGGGTTTGGAATCTGAGCCATCAGCCGTCCTATGTGACCGGTGAAACTCTGTGCATCGCAGGCGGGATATTCATGCGCTGAAACGCGCCCTGGTTTGGGATAAAAGGTTTGGGAGGTAGGGACGACCTCCACCTGAAAATAAAATATACGGGGCGGTGATCCCACGCCTCGCCAATAATGCCAACACTGCCGCGAAATATAAAAACTTAGAGGCGTGCGAAATGAGTGAAATGACTTCGTCCACATCGGCCTATATGGCCAATCAATCCAACCCTACTCGACACGAGGACGGTTCGAAGCAGTCAGACCGTACCATCAAGAAAGCTGTTCTAGGTGTGACACTGGGCAACATGGTTGAATGGTTCGACTTTGCTTTATACTCATCTCTCGCTGTAATTATCGGCGATGTATTCTTTCACAATGATGACAAAGCAACGCAGTTGATTGCAATTTATGCAACCTTTGCCGCTGGCTTTTTGATGCGACCCTTGGGAAGCTTGGTATTTGGCCCCATTGGTGATCGTTACGGTCGACGCGCCGCTCTAACTTTGAGCATCGCCTTGATGGCTATCGCCACTTTTTGCATTGCCCTAATTCCCTCTTATGAAAAGATCGGGGTTGCCGCTCCCGTTTTACTCGTGGCCATGCGCCTTCTCCAAGGGTTGTCCGCAGGCGGAGAATACGGGGGCTCTTGTATCTTCATTGCCGAACACTCTCCAGATTCAAAGCGTAGCTTCCTGACAAGCTGGCTAGAGTTCGGGAATATTTCAGGCTTCTTAATCGGTGGCGCAGTCGTCAGTGCGTTCATGTTTGGCTTAGGCGAAGAAACCATGAAGGCGTGGGGATGGCGGATCCCCTTCGTCATCGGCGGCCTTCTTGGCCTCATTGCTCTTTACCTTCGCTTGAGCCTGGAGGAAACACCCGTATTCCAAGAAATCAAAGCACATGAGGCGAAGATCTCCCAACAGAAACGTAGCTTGACATCCATGCTGCTTGACGAATGGCCTCGCCTGTTGATTTCGATGGGCTTGGTGGCGGTATTTAACGTCACTTACTACGTGGTCTTGGGGTATGTGCCGGGATATCTCACCAACGAACTAGGGTACGCCAATGACGTCAGCAACTTCGTCAGTATGGTGGGTACTTTCGGCTTGCTGATTTTGATCCCCTTCTCCGGCCTACTTGCAGATCGTGTAGGTCGGCGTCGCCTGATCATTCTGGGCTGTGTCTTGCTGATCCTGTTCTCCATTCCTGCCTTCATGTTGCTACAAACCAAGAGCCTTGCATTGGTTTATGTCGCTCTCGGTGGCCTGCTGATCTCGCAACTGCTGTTTGAAGGCGCAATGGGGGCTACCTTGGTGTCGTTGTTCCCGACCGCTATCCGATTTAGTGCCCTGGCCTTGAGCTACAACGTATCCGTCTCCCTCTTTGGGGGCACGGCTCCACTTATCAACACTTGGTTAATCGCCAAGTTCAGCGATCCGGTCATTCCTGCTTATTACCTGATTGGCGCCGGGGTTGTGGGCCTGATTGCAGCCCTGGCAGTCAAAGATCGTACCGGCCAACCTTTGCCTTGATATTGACCAGACCTATTGGAGAAATACAGATGTCAGCACAGAACTACCCACGCACCAAAATTTCTTCCGGCGGAGCCTATGAGGCAGTGTTTGGTTATTCCCGCGCAGTCCGGGTCGGCCAGCATCTTCATATCTCCGGAACCTGCGCACCACCCGCTCACGAAAAAGATGATGCCTACGTCCAGACGCAAGCGATTCTCAAGGTGATTACTGGCGTGATCGAGAAAGCGGAGATGACTATCGCAGATGTCGTCCGTACCGTCGTTTACGTCCGTGACATTAACGACGCCGATGCTGTTGCCAAAGCTCACCTGGAAGTATTTGGTGACATTCGGCCTTCCAGCACCTTAGTGCAGGTAGACTCGATGCTGCGTACCTGGCAGCGCGTCGAGATCGAAACCTACGCGATTGCGGAATAAGGTTCTACTGACAGCCCCGTTTGCGGGGCTGCTTTTTATCTGAAGTTTGGCAAAGCCGATAGGCTGACGTGTAAAGGACTTCAAATGAAACTCTGCTGGATTCATCCTACTGCCCGCAATCCGACACTAGAACCTCTTTGGGCGTGTATTCACCACACAATTAATGGATCTTTGGCTCCCGGCTCTACCATTGACTTCACGTTCCTAGCGTCTAGTGGGGGCTTTACCAGATCCCTCTACGCTGAGCACCTCAACGCTGTCTTGATGGTCGAAGCTGCTATGGAAGCGGAAAAAGCAGGATACGATGGCGTCTATTTTGGCTGCTGGAATGATCCGCTCTGGGAAGCTCGCGAGATGCTATCAATTCCTGTTGCCTCCGTAGGTGAACAGTCGATGCTGGCCGCGCTCGCTATGGGTCAACGCTTTGCAGTGATCACTGTTTCAGAAAAAACGGCGGTCGCTATCGAACGAGATATTATTGCATACGGCCTACAACAACGCTGCATTGCATCTCCGGTACGAACTATCCGACCATTCTCCGACGCGGGATTACTCCTAGAGTCCGTTAATGACCCGCAGATAAATTTAATTCCCCGGCTGGAAGAGGCCGCACAGGCTTGCATTGCTGAGGGTGCTGATGTAATCCTTGTTGGCTGTGCCTACTACGGCCCTCTGCTCCGACGAGCAGGGTATACCCATGTTTCTGGCACAGCTGTCCCAGTACTAGACTCTTCAACTGTAGCGCTAAAATACCTTGAAGCAATGGTAAGTATTTCCAAGATCGCCGGTGTAGTCAAAAGCGGAGTGGGTGCCTTTGCAAAGGTTGAGTTAACGAACCTCAAGGCAGCGAGAACCGCCCTGGGGCTAATCAAGTAATTGACCTTTAGATCGCCTCAAACACTCAAAGCCTAACGGGCATCCGAAGCATCATTGAGGTGAGCGTATAGCTTCTGAATACGACCTAAGTGATCTCGCATCTTTGCCATCACGGCGCGGGTGGCCGCTGAGATCGGGGTATCGTGCCTATGAACGAAGGCAAAGACTTCAAACATGGGAGGGTCAATCGGCACCCATCCCAACCGATCTTGAAACCCCAACTGATGGAGGATGGGGCGGGTTGCTATGACGTCTCCTAGTCCCATGGCTGCGAGTTCAAATCCCGTCTGTTGATGCTCGACCTCAATCAACGGGTCAAGGACGGCACCCGCTTTCTGGGCACGTTGCGCAAGGAGTCTTCTAATTGGATCTGCCGTGCGCCATCTTGCCTCTGTTAGGATGAGCGGCGCACTTGCAAGATCCTCAATAGATTTCGGGCCTTTTAAACGTTCGGGATCTCGGCTTATGTATCCCACTCTTGCCGACCACACAGGCTCACTCACGGTAAGATTCCGCTCCCTCACTGGAATCATCACCAAGCCAGCTTCAAGTTCACCTTGACTCACTGCCTGCGAAACCTCTGCTGAGTTATAGCCCACCACTCGGATCCGAACATTAGGATGCTCCTTGCGAAACTCAGAAATTAGCTCCGCCAGGAAGTAGTGGTGAGCCGTACCAAAAGTACCAAAGCTTGCAAGTCCTCCGTCAAGATTGCGCACTGACTGCACAGCTTCATATCCTTGGCGAGAAGCAGTTGTACATGCCATCGCAAAAGGTTGGAGTCGCCGCCCTGCTTCAGTCAAAACAAGCCGACGATTAGTACGAATGAACAGGGCCGTGCCAATCGAATCTTCTAGTTTAAGGATTTGCTCAGAAAGCGTTGGTTGCGCAACGTTCTGCGCCTCCGCAGCCTTTGAGAACGTCCCTTGTTCGATGGCAGAGAGAAAATATGTCAATTGGAGGAGAGTCATCGTGAGCCGTTCAAATCCAAGAGTTCACAGCTCATAATACAGGCCAACGTGTGGGTCGGCCATAAAAATATCGCAACACCTCTTCCCCGCGTGACGTGGCAAATTTCGAGCTCTGATTTTTCAGACTGCCAGGCCATTTCAATCGAACATTCATCCAGCCCTTACTGAAGCAGTGAAACTCAGACTTCACCCGATATTTACTGACCTTCAAGCAATTTCATAGGTATCTCCTATGGTTAGCAATGGCAGCGCCCACTTCCCCTCACCCTGACAACAGCATAACTTCAGCCCTGCACTCAGATATGCCAAGCAGATTTCATCCAAAGCATCACGCTCACCTATCAACCTTCTAAAAACCAAACGTATAGGAGAAGACAATTGCTTATAGGCGTTCCTCGCGAAACGCAGTTAGGAGAAGCGCGTGTCGCGGCCACCCCAGAGACTGTGAAAAAGCTCATAAGCCAAGGTCACACAGTGATCGTTGAGTCGGGGGCAGGCGGTACAGCGAGCATTCCTGATGCGGTGTATTTAAGTGCAGGTGCGTCAATTGGAAGCGCAACCGATGCATTTAGCGCCGAACTGGTACTGAAGGTAGTCGCTGCCAATGGTCAGGAACTGGCGCAAATAAAACGCGGTAGCGTTCTTGTAGGCATGCTGAACCCCTTCAACAGTGACAACATCACAGCCATGGCTGAACATGGTGTCACCGCGTTTTCCTTGGAGGCCGCGCCTCGTACCACACGTGCGCAGAGCCTCGACGTGCTCTCGTCCCAGGCCAATATCGCTGGCTACAAGGCCGTACTGCTGGCAACCCACTACTTCCCGCGCTTCATGCCCATGCTGATGACCGCTGCCGGTACCGTTAAGGCTGCCCGCGTGCTCATCCTCGGCGCCGGCGTTGCCGGCCTGCAGGCCATCGCCACGGCCAAGCGCCTGGGTGCGGTGATCGAGGCGTCCGACGTCCGCCCTGCGGTCAAGGAGCAGATCGAATCGCTGGGTGCCAAATTCATCGACGTCCCTTACGAGACCGATGAAGAACGCGAATGCGCCAAAGGTGTCGGCGGCTACGCCCGCCCGATGCCGGCCAGCTGGATGCAGCGCCAGGCCATCGCCGTGAGCGAACGCGCCAAGCAGGCTGATATCGTCATTACCACGGCGCTGATTCCGGGCCGCAAGGCGCCGGTGCTGCTGTCGGCAGAAACTGTGGCGCAAATGAAGCCTGGCTCGGTGGTCGTCGATCTTGCTGCAGCCCAAGGCGGAAATTGTCCCTTGACCCGGATCGACGAGGTGGTCGTGCAGAACGGCGTAACCATCGTCGGCCATACCAACCTACCGGCCCAAGTTGCTGCCGACGCATCGTCCCTGTATGCCCGCAACTTGCTGGACTTCCTCAAGCTAATCACTACGAAGGAAGCCGCCCTCACGATCAACCTCGAAGATGACATCGTTGCCGCCTGCCTGATGTGTCGCGACGGTCAGGTCATCCGCAAGAACGGTTAAGGAGTCCAACACAATGGAAGACATGCTGATTTCCCACGGTGTCTACAACCTGATCATCTTCGTGCTGGCCATCTACGTTGGCTACCACGTGGTCTGGAACGTCACGCCGGCACTGCATACACCTTTGATGGCCGTGACCAACGCCATATCCGCCATCGTCATTGTGGGCGCCATGCTGGCCGCCGCGCTCACTGTAACCCCGCTGGGCAAAACCATGGGCACCCTGGCCGTGGCCTTGGCTGCGGTAAATGTGTGCGGGGGGTTCCTAGTCACCCGGCGCATGCTGGAAATGTTCAAAAAGAAAGCGCCGAAGGCGAAGCAAGAGGTGCAACAGTAACATGAGCATCAACCTTGTTACCCTGCTCTATCTCGTTGCATCGGTATGCTTCATCCAGGCGCTCAAGGGCCTTTCGCACCCGACCACATCTCGTAGAGGCAACCTGTTCGGCATGCTGGGCATGGGCCTTGCGGCGCTGACCACGGTCGGCCTGATCTACAAGCTCGGCGCAGAGCTAGCTACCACAGGCATCACCTTCGTGATTGTCGGTCTTTTGGTTGGCGGCACGACTGGCTCGATGATGGCAAAAAGGGTTGAGATGACCAAAATGCCAGAGCTGGTCGCCTTCATGCACAGCATGATAGGCCTGGCAGCGGTGTTCATCTCCATCGCGGCGGTGCTCGAGCCCCAGTCGCTAGGCATTGTGCAAAACTTGGGCGATGCCATTCCTGCGGGCAACCGGTTGGAACTGTTCATGGGTGCGGCCATTGGAGCGATCACCTTCTCCGGCTCCGTGATCGCGTTCGGTAAACTGTCAGGCAAATATAAGTTCCGCTTGTTCCAAGGCGCGCCCGTGGTATTCAGCGGCCAGCACATGCTCAACCTGGTGCTGGGTCTCGCAGCCCTGGGCCTTGGCCTGATGTTCATGTTCACCGGTAACTACGCCGCCTTCGGTGTAATGCTGATCATCGCTTTCATCCTGGGCGTGCTGATCATTATCCCGATTGGCGGCGCCGACATGCCGGTGGTGGTTTCCATGCTCAACAGCTACTCGGGTTGGGCAGCGGCTGGTATCGGCTTCTCGTTGAACAACTCAATGCTGATTGTGGCCGGCTCCCTGGTGGGTTCGTCCGGCGCGATCCTTTCGTACATCATGTGCAAGGCCATGAACCGCTCCTTCTTCAACGTGATTCTGGGTGGCTTCGGTGCCAGTCCGGATACTGGCGTTGCAGGCGCGAAGGAAGCCCGTCCGGTCAGGTCTGGCTCAGCCGATGATGCGACCTTCTTGCTGACCAACGCGGACACCGTGGTCATCGTTCCGGGCTACGGCCTGGCAGTGGCCCGTGCCCAGCATGCACTCAAGGAACTGACCGAGAAGCTTACCCACCACGGTGTGACCGTGAAGTATGCTATCCACCCTGTCGCCGGTCGCATGCCCGGCCATATGAACGTCCTGCTAGCCGAGGCAGAAGTCCCCTACGACCAAGTGTTCGAGATGGAAGATATCAACTCTGAGTTCGGCCAGGCCGACGTCGTTCTGGTGCTCGGCGCCAACGACGTAGTCAACCCCTCCGCCAAGACCGACCCCAACTCGCCCATCGCCGGCATGCCGATCCTCGAGGCTTACAAAGCCAAAACAGTCATCGTCAACAAACGCTCCATGGCCAGCGGTTACGCCGGCCTGGACAACGAATTGTTCTATCTGGACAAGACCATGATGGTCTTCGGGGATGCTAAAAAGGTCATTGAGGAGATGGTCAAAGCTGTTGCTTAACGATTCACCAGGGGAATGAATGACACGGACGTCGCATTACGCTGGAGCTAGTTAGCGGCTGGCGCTCAACTCTGAGATTGTGTTTGTGCGCACCATTGCCTCAGCAGTTCGGCAAAAACGGTGGCCGCCTCTGATAGGGGCCGGTCTGTCGGAGAGGTTAAACCGATCGGAGCGCGAAGCAGCGTGCTGCTGAAGGGCAGTTGTTTAACCAGCCCCATGCGCATATCAAGGTCAACCACCCCCCGCTGAACAAACCAGACCCCATCGTAATCCTGCACGTACACCCGCGAGAACGTCTCACTCAGGGATTCCTGTATTTGAAACCCCTCTAGCCCGCCCTTGGAGAGTAGAAAATTATCTACGCTGATCCGCACCAAGGTTCCATGCGGCGATACGACGAGCGTGTAGGGGCGCAGATCATCCAGCTCAAGATGCCGATGCTGGGCAAGCGGATGGCCGCTGCGCACCACCAGCACCAGATCTTCTTCGTAGAGTGCCTCGAACACTACACCCACCATGTCCCGTCCGATCAGGCGCCCAACGATCAAATCGAGCTCACGCGTGCGCAGCTTGCCCACCAGGTAATCGTAAATACCGGAAGCGACCTGCACCTGGATGTGCGGGTATCGCTGACGCATCTGCTCCACGACAGGTGCAAGCATGTAACCAGCAGCAGTCGGTAATGCACCAACTTTCAGAACCTGAGGCGCTTGGGGCGCATCTTTCACGTCCTCCATAGCCAGCCTGAAGCTGGCCATGGTCTGAGAAGCATGCTTGCTGAACGCCTCCCCCGCTTGCGTCAGTTGTATGCCTTTTCGCCCACGCACCAGCAACTGGGCATCCAGTTCCTGCTCAAGCTCCTTGACGCTCTTGGACACAGCCGACAACGTGATGTGAAGAAGTTTGGAAGCCGTCACCAGGCTGCCCGAGCTGACCACAGCGAGGAACACCTTGAAGTGACGAAGGCTGATGGGGGATGGCTTCATGCAACGACTCCTTTGATCAACCTACAGGTTAATCAACGGTGGCTTTTATATCAATTTAATGAACCAGCTGTTTGATTTAGCATCGAGCCACCCCACCAACTCGGGGTGTGATTAAGGTGCCGATCAATGACACAACAAAAAACGCTGCGCCTAGGCGTCTCTAGCGCTTCGCTACCCTCCCTTTCTCCAGAGCATCTCGTGGAGCACTTGGCGCGAGAAGGCTACCAAGGCGTGGAATGGCGGGTGGCGAATATCGATGGCCTGGATAGCAGATGCCCATGGGACGCGCGAAGCAATAATCGCTGCACCGTGGCGCCTACCCCTGCGGCAGTCGACCGTATCTACCGGCACTGTCAGGCGCATGGTCTCGAGATCTTCGGGCTTAGTCCTTACCTGGAGGTCGGCGACATTGAAAATGCGCGCCTGCTGATCGACCTTGCAGCTCGAGCGGGTCAAGCACGGCTTCGACTCTGGGCGCCTGGCTACCAGCATCAGCGTTACGCCGTGGGCTACTCCAGCATGCGCCGCTTCCTGGATGACATCGTCCCGCTGGCCGAACAATCGGGCATTCAGCTCGCCCTTGAAGTCCACCAGCGAACCATCTGCTCAAGCCCTTCGCTTGCGATGCGTGTCGCTGAGCATTATCCCACGCAGCAGCTAGGCATCATTTACGACCTTGGCAACCTCGCCATCGAGGGCCGAGAGGACGTGCAGTTATCCCTCGACCTGATGGGCGATCACCTCGCTCACGTACAGGTTAAAAATGTCGCGTATGTCCCGCAGGCCCCAGGCGAGGGCTGGAGCTGGGAATGGTGTCCGCCAGATGTGGGGGTGCTGCCACTTCAATCCATGCTGAAAACGCTTCAAAAAAATGGTTTCGACGATTGGATCTCGATTGAGGATTTTGACTCGAGCCATACCGACGTAACGAAGCTGTCCCGGAACCGGGATCTCGTGCGTCGCTACATGCAAATGACCACCGTCGCTTCCGATACAAGCCTTGAGGTACCGTGCCAATGAATACAACACATGAAAATCGCCGCGTTGCACTCGTCACCGGCGCCGCTGGAGAACTGGGGCGCGCAATCTGCGTTCGCTTGGCCAGAGACGGGTTGCACATTGCCGCAGTTGATATCGACCTGGACACAACTCAGGCCTTCCTGCAGCAGCTTCAACTGGCGCCCGGCCAAAGTGCGGTGGCAGTCCAGGCTGATCTCGGCATCCCCTCATCGATCAGTGAAATGGTCGAGCAGGTGGGGCAGCGGTTCGGTCGCATCGACGTCGTGGTCAACAACGCTGCGGTCAATCACCGAGGCTCTATCTACGAATTCGACGTGGCGAAATGGGATCACATGATGGCCGTGAACCTTCGCGCTCCAGCCCTGATCTGCCAGCACGTCGCACCTTACTGGCAGCGCCAGGCCAGTGGTCGAGTGATCAACATGGTTTCGCGGTGCTGGGTCGCGGGCGGCCCTCCAGCTTATGTGGCATGCAAGGCTGGTTTGGTAGGCCTGACACGCTCGATGGCCAGAGAATTAGCCGCACACAACGTCACGGTGAATGCCATCGCGCCCGGCCTTTTACCCTCTGCATTCACTCTGGATGGGCGTGATGCAGAGAGCTTCGAGCGTATGGCGCAGGGATCGATCAGCAATACACCGCTCAAGCGCCTGGCCAAGCCAGAGGACATCGCTGGAACAACTTCATATCTGGCATCTGAGGACGCCGCATTCGTAACCGCCGAAGTCATCCATGTCTGCGGCGGCAGCCAGCTCGCGCCATTCGGCAGTCGCTGAGTTCTCCTGAAAAAGACAATTACAATAAAGGTCTCACCATGCATTCAGATGCCACGAACCAACGGCGCATGGCCCGCAGGGCTGCCTTCGGCAGTTTCCTGGGCAGCGTTGTCGAGTATTACGACTTCTTCATTTACGGCTCAGCCGCAGCCCTGGTTTTCAGCACCCTGTTCTTCCCCTCCAACGACCCTATGGCGGGAACGCTTGCCGCGCTTGCCACCTTCGGCGTTGGCTACATAGCGCGCCCAATCGGCGCATTGGTTTGCGGGCACCTGGGTGATAAATGGGGCCGCAAACACGTGCTGATGATGACACTGCTATTGATGGGTGTAGCGACATTCACCATTGGCCTTCTGCCCACCTATGCAACTGTCGGCGCATGGGCACCCGCTCTGTTGGTGTTCTGTCGATTGCTCCAAGGGTTCTCGGCAGGTGGCGAGCAGGTGGGTGCAAGCTTGCTGACGATGGAGCATGCTCCGGGTAAGCGTAAGGGGTTCTACACCAGCTGGTTGATCAACGGCGCCTCGATGGGGTCAATCCTCGCCACCTCAGTGTTCATCCCTCTCTCGATGTTGAGTGAAGAGCAGCTTCTAAGCTGGGGGTGGCGCATTCCGTTCTTGCTCAGTGCAGTAATGGTGGTGATCACTTGGATCATCCGTCGGGGCGTGGAAGAAAGTCCCGAGTTCAAAGCAAGCCAACCCGCAAATGACCTTCCGCCTGTCGTCGAACTCATGCGCAACGAACGTCGCGCTTTCTTTACGGTATTTTGCTGCGCATTGATCTGTTCAGTTTCCTCCCTTGTGATGATTTTCGGCCTGTCCTGGGCCACCAACAACCAAGGGATCGATCGCCCATCCATGCTTACTGCGATTGCAGCGAGTCAGGCTGTAGCCTTGATCTGTCAGCCTTTGTTCGGCTTGCTGGGAGACCGAATCGGGCGCAAGACAATTTTCACGGTTGGCGCATTCGCCTGTAGTGCGGGGGTGTTCTTCTTCCTGTGGTCCATCACCACCGGGAGCATCGGCCTGATCATCTTCAGCACTGTTGTACTCAAATCTGTGCTTTACAGCGCCCCCAATGCGCTGTGGCCATCGTTCTACGCAGAGATGTTCAGCATTCGCGTGCGCTACACCGGTGTCGGTCTGGCGACTCAGCTGAGCTTCATCGTTGCCGGCTTCTCGCCCAGTCTGTGCTACGCATTGATGTCCAACGGCAGCGATTGGGTTCCCGTCGCGTGCTTCATTGGCGGCCTCGCCTTGATAGCGGCGATCGCAGCCTTGTCGTCGAGGCCCGCCAGCCTTGCCACTTCAGCTCCAACTTACAGCCTGCAACCGCAATCACAGCACTGACCTGAAGCCGTCTTTGTTCCAGACTGCGCCTACACGGGGGGAGCGGCGTTAGCTCTCCTCCCACTGTCTCCAGATACCGTTCAGCGCGCCTCACCAACCCACATCACGCAAACTTGCCTGCAAGGCCGGCCTGCGCCGAACCGCGCTCAGTCATGTGAGGGTTTTTTCGAAGTAAATGCGGTTGAAACCATCTTGCGTGCGCTCCGCTACCTTCACATAACCGAGCCTCGTATATATCGCGATGTTGTCTGTCATCTTCGCATTGGTATACAGATGAACAGCGGGCATACCCCGCTGACGGGCGGCATCTTCACAAAAGCCAATCAGCGCCTTTCCGAGCCCACGTCCGGCTGCGCTCGGGAGGACCGCCACGTTCTCCAGCTGGAGATACCCATCCTTGACATAGAACACAACAAAGCCCTGGAACCTGGCTTGGTCGTCCGTCACAACATAGACCGCTCCAGCCGCAATTTGCGTGGTGAAATCGGCGATCATCGGGGCTGGCTTGCGCCCGATCAATGGCACATAACGAGCGTAGGCTTGTTCGGCGCAATTTCGAATTTCGGGTTCGTCACTCGCTTCGGCTCGCCGGATCATAGTTTTCCTTTTTGCTCATAGGAGATTGCTGGTCGTCCTTAGGATCATCATTCTGTAGCAGGAGTATCTGACTTCCGGCTTGATGAGGCCTGCGATCAAGGCGTTACCAGTGGCGCATGAGTAGTAGGCACGCCCTGCTGTATTGCGGACGCCTTTTGAACGTTCCAGGCCTTCTGGAAAGAAGGCTCGATGCGAAGTCGATCCCAGTATTCATTCACGCCCTGGGAAAACTCGCTACCTAGACCTATGAACTTCGCAAGCATCAAAGCATATCCCACGGAAATGTCGGCCATGGTGAACCGGTTCTCACAGAGGTATGCCCTGTCTGCCAGGCTAGCCTCCACCGCGCGCAGCCGGGACAAAAACCACCTGCTGTAGTCCTCGACGGCCTGCTCGAGTTGACGCTCCGCGGGCTCGAATTTCCCGTAACGCAGGACAATCGTCTGCGGAAAGGTCAACGTTGCCTCACCATGGTGAAGCCAGTTGAGGTAGCTGGCAAAATCCTTTTCGTCGGGTCTAACCGCTAACGTGCTGGGCCCGTACGCCTGCGCCAGATACTCGCAAATGGCGGCTGATTCAGTCATCAAGGCACCCTGCTCGGTGATGAGCGCCGGGACGGTGCCGAGCGGGTTGATCTCCAGAAACTCCCGGGCGAGATAGCGTGGAGGGAACGGCAGCATATGCAGCTTGTACTCGACGCCGAGCGCCTCCAACGCCCACAACGGCCTGAAGGAGCGTGCGCTCATGCTGTGGTAAAGCTCGATCATACTGCATACCTTTACATGTAGGTGGTGGTCAGCAACGCAGGCTTTGGTGAACCCGCGCGCGGGATGCATTTCTGTGCCGCTCAAAGTTGCTTCACCGCAATCGTGGGCTCTACAACAATCGGCGTCGCGGCGACACGATCCCAGTCCTGCAGCGTACTTTGCAGAGTTGCCCGAGCGTTTTCGAGGTACCGCGCCTTCACTTTCCCATAGCCCCTTACGCTCTCAGGTAATTCGCACAGCTTTACCGCCAGTGGAACCTTGTGTGCCTCCAATCCAGATGCCACCACATCTAGCACCTGTTCATACTCGTGAAGCCACGCAAGCTCGGTCTTGCGCTCATGCGTTCTCGCAAAGGGATCCAGCCAGGTGTTGCGAATGCGCCTCGTCATGGCGAGTAGCTTGAATGCTTTCAGAATCCATGGGCCGAACCCGATCTTTTTGTCATTTCCAAACAGAGGCGGCGCCAAGTGGAATCGAAGTTGGACATCCCCTTCGAACTCACCGCTGATCCGCCCCAGGAATTCAGGGGCGCTATGCAGACGCGCGACCTCGTACTCGTCCTTGATCGCTAGCACCTTAAAATAATTACGTGCCACGGCTTCAGTAAGTGCACCCGGCGAGCCGCAGATGTTTCGCTCAAGCACGGCAAAAGTCTCAACGCGCTGGCGGTACTGCTGAGCGTAACGGGCATCATGGTAGTCCGTCAGGTAAGCCGTACGATGGGCAAGCGTTTCCTCCAGTGTCAAGGCAGCCTGAACAGGCGGGTGTCCAAGCTGACCCTGCGCCACTAATGCCTCAACTTTCGAACGGTTGAAAGCCGCTCGGCGCCCCCATACAAATGCTGCTTTGTTCAGGGCTACCGATGTGCCGTTCAGCTCCACAGCTTGCATCAATGATTCGTGAGAAACAGGCAGCCAGCCGACCTGGCAGGCATAGCCCAGCATGAACATGTTGGTGGCGATCGAATCTCCGATAAGTGATGTCGCCAGTGCGCTAGCCTGGACAAACGCCGAATGGGTTGGCCCGACCACTTCTGTAATCTGTGCGATGAGGTCGTCACTCCCGAACTCGGGGTCGGAAAACTGCTCCAGGTCACCTGTGTCAGCTTGCGCTGCGAATCGCCTTACATACGCACCGGTGATGCTCTCCTGTAGGTTCACCAGCGCATGTGTGACGCCTTTGCTGACCTTGGCCAGCGTCTCAGCGTTGGCGCTAACCACCAGGTCACAGCCCAGCAACAGACTGGCCTCGCCCTCGGCTATGCGAGGTGCGTGGAGCATTGCCTGATTTTCACCAATGCGAATGTGCGACCACACAGCGCCGCCTTTCTGCGCGAGACCTGCCATGTCGAGCGTCAGCAACCCTTTGCCTTCGATGTAGGCGGCCATCCCGAGAATTGCGCCGATGGTTACAACTCCCGTACCGCCTACCCCGGTCACTAGGATGTTGTAGGGTTGAGAGACTGTCTTAACCAGAGGTTCGGGCAGTGTCCACTCCTCTGTATCCGACAACGCGAGCGCTGCAGGCTTTTTGAGCTTTCCACCTTCGACGGTGACAAAACTTGGACAGAAGCCCTCCAGGCAGGTGAAGTCCTTGTTGCACGAGGACTGATCTATCTGGCGCTTGTTACCCAACGGGGTCTCGACATTGATGACCGACATGCAGTTGGACTTGCTGCTGCAATCACCACACCCTTCACAGACAGCTTCGTTGATGACAACGCGTCTAGCCGGATCTGCAAACTTTCCACGCTTGCGGCGTCGTCTCTTCTCGGCAGCGCAGGTCTGATCGTAAATAATGGCCGATACGCTCGGAAACTCTCGAAGCTCACGTTGCACGTCGTCCATCTTCTCCCGATGAAGTACCGGTACGCCTGGCGCGAGGTCATTGACGTCCGCATAGCGATCCATGTCGTCTGTGACGACGATGATGCGCTGCACGCCTTCTGCCGCGAGCTGGCGCGAGATCTGCGGCACGCTCAGCGCGCCGTCAACGGGCTGGCCCCCGGTCATGGCCACGGCGTCGTTGAAGAGAATCTTGTAGGTGATGGGGACTTGAGCCGCGACGGCTGCACGAATAGCTAGCAGCCCGGAATGGAAGTACGTGCCATCACCGATGTTTGCGAACACGTGCTTGGTGTCCGTGAACGATGCCTGGCCGATCCAGGCCACACCCTCGCCTCCCATCTGACTGAAGGTCTTGGTCTGCGGATAGATCCAAGCGGCCATGTAATGGCATCCAATACCGGCAAGCGCCCTGCTTCCTTCGGGCACTTTTGTCGAACTGCTGTGGGGGCAACCGGAGCAATAGTGCGGTACGCGATCCATGAGCGTAGCCAAGCCATGGCGCGCAGACAACTGAGCCTCCAGCACAGCGAGCGTGACCTGCAACTCTCCCAGCTTTTTATGTTGAAGGATGCGTTTGGCGATTGCGCGCGCGATGTGCGCCGGAGATAGCTCACCGGTGGCGGGTAACAGCCAGTCCGTGTGTGGGCGCGTCCACTCCCCTTTGTCGTCAAACTTGCCAACGATGCGCGGGCGTACGTCCTCTCGCCAGTTGTACAGCTCCTCTTTGAGCTGATACTCAAGCAGATGGCGTTTTTCCTCGACAACGAGAATTTCATCGAGCCCTTGGGCGAAGTGACGAACGCCCTCCGCATCCAATGGCCACACCATGCCGACCTTGTAGATTCTGAGACCGATCTGAGCTGCACGTGACTCGTCGATGCCTAGGATCTTCAGTGCCTGGCAGACATCCAGGTAGGACTTACCAGAAGTGACGATCCCAATGCGAGCCCCCACCGAGTCCATCACCACCTTGTCCAGTCCATTGGCCCGGGCATAAGCGACGGCGGCGTAGAGCTTGTGCTCAAGCAGCCGCTTTTCCTGGGCAAGGGGTGGGTCTGGCCAACGGATATTGAGCCCGTCTGGCGGAAGTTTGAAGTCCGGAATCACCGGTTTCACTCGATCGAGCGAGACGTCCACAACGGCGCCGCTCTCGACCGTGTCAGCCACGGCCTTCATGGCCACCCAGCATCCGGAGTACCGGGACATCGCAAATCCATGCAGCCCATAGTCGAGATACTCTTGGACACCGGACGGCGCCAGCACCGGCATCATCACGGCTTTGAAAATGTGTTCGGTCTGGTGCGGCAGCGAAGAGGATTTGGCACCGTGGTCATCGCCGGCAATGGCGAGCACGCCCCCGAAACGAGAGGTACCAGCCGCATTCGCATGACGGAACACATCCCCGGTTCTATCAACCCCCGGGCCTTTGCCGTACCAGATGCCGAATACGCCGTCGTAGATGGCACCTTCGAACATGTTGACTTGCTGCGTGCCCCACACCGATGTGGCAGCCAGATCTTCGTTCAGCCCGGGATGGAATTTGATGTGCTGGGACTGGAGGTGGTCGCGGGCTTTCCAAAGGGCCTGGTCTAAACCCCCGAGGGGGGAACCCCGGTAGCCCGTGATGAAACCTGCGGTATTCAGACCGCTCGCGTAATCTCGCTGGCGCTGCATCATGGGCAAACGCACCAGCGCCTGAATTCCGGTCATCAACACATTGCCGGTCTTTTGAGTGTACTTGTCGTCAAGCGAAGGCACAGGTGTACTCACGGCTAATCCTCCAGTTATTTTTATTCAAGCAACGGCATTCAGGAGGGGTTGCTTGGGTTGGCTGGAGTCTAGGAAGCAAGTTCTGTATCGTAAAATTATAAAAACAGGGATCAGGTATCTGAAAAGCTTATGGCTACCAAATCAGACATCTCAATGCGTCAGCTGCGCTACCTGGTGGCAGCCGCTGAGCATGGCCAGTTCTCCCAAGCCGCGCTGAAGGTTCATGTCTCTCAGTCGGCGATCACTACCGCCGTGAGCCAGTTGGAAACCCTGCTGGGGGTTCAGCTCTTCGAGCGCCTACCCCACGGTGTCCAGCTGACTGCCGAAGGGCACAAGTTTTATCAGCATGCACGGCACATTCTGGACACCCTGCAAGACGCCGTGGCACAACCTGCGTTTCTCAGCCATTCACTCAGTGGGAGCGTGCGAGTCGGGGCCTCCTACACTGTCCTCGGCTACTTTCTACCGACGCTGCTGGCGCGCTTCAAGCGAAGCTACCCGCAAGTTGACATAGACCTGATTGACATGGATCGCCCTGCGATTGAACAAGGTGTCTCAGGGGGCTCGTTGGATATGGGCCTGACGATCATCTCGAACGCCGATACCGATTTGCCCTTTGAGCGGCACGTGCTGATGCGTTCGAGACGCCAACTGTGGCTCTCCAGCGATCATCCGCTCATGGAAAAGGCCACCATTCAGCTTGTGGATGTTGCCCAGCATGACTACATCCTGGGTACCGTGGATGAGGGGGAAGCATCAGCCCTGCGTTACTGGCGTGCTGCCAACTTGGAGCCGAAGGTCGTGTTCCGCACCTCTTCGATCGAAGCACTCCGGGGGCTTGTGGCCCATGGCTTCGGCGTCACCATCCTTTCAGACATGATCTATCGACCTTGGTCTCTGGAGGGGCGAAAAATCGAAGCGCGCCCGCTCGCTGATGCCGTTCCGGCCATGGAGCTGGGGCTGATCTGGCAAACGAGCGCTGGCCTCTGCCCCGTTGCGAGGGCGTTCCAACAGTTTCTAATCTCCGCCAATGTGATCTAGTGGACGAAGCATGCGACTCACCGGTCGCTTTTGAGGTACTCCAGGAAGCTTTTGCATGTGGCGCTGACAAGCTCGACTGGCTGCGTGATGACCTGAAATTGCCGGCGTGCCCAGTTGTCTTGGAGGGGAATCCGAACAAGCGGGGGGCCGTCGGGGCTTTCGGAAATAGCCCGGTCAGGCAGCACGGCTATCCCTAGACCGCCCTGGATCATTCGGCAAACGGCATCGAAGCTTTGCAAGTGGACGCCATAATTAATGTTCACGTCCGCTGCTCGCGCTGCGTTCTCCAAGGTCTTGTACAAGGGGCTGTCACGGTGCAGGGCGATCTGTTTGTAATTAAGACTTTCAGCAAACGAGATGCTTTCGCGACCTGCCAGCGGGTGATCTCCCCGTACCACCAGTACCAGCTGATCCAGCCGGTATTCATGCACAGCGAGCCCAAGCTGGGCCGCTGATTCCAGTCCTGCACCAATTCCCAGATCACACTGGTGCCCGAGCACAGCCTCCAGAACTGCCTCACTGGTATGTTCTTCCAGGTCTATGTCCACTTCAGGGTGTGCGGCTAGAAAACGGTTCAGGTCATCAGGTAGGAACTGGATGATGCTGGATCGATTGGCATGCAGCCGAACGTGCCCACGCTCACCACTCGCATACTGAGAAAGATCAGCGCTCATCTTCATGATTTCAGTCAGCAGGCGCTGTGCATGCACAAGTAGACACATACCTGCGGGCGTAGGCTGAACGCCCTTGTTGTGGCGATACAGCAGGGGTGCACCGACGACGTCCTCAAGTTCTGCGATCCGCTTGCCAACAGCAGAGGGCACCATGTTTTCCCGCTCTGCGGCACGGGCAAAACTACCCTCCTCGCAGGTGGCAATGAACAGTCGCAGGGTCGTAGGGTCATAGCGCCAGGTTGAATGCATGAGTGACCGGAAATTTTTTCTTGGCTGAGTAGAAGAATTGTCTCGGCCAGCCTGCGGGATCACTTCCTATCATGAGCTCCAATGAGGAGCTAACCATGACAACAAAAATCCGTTTTGCTGGTCGATTCCTGTTTTTATCTTGCGATAGCGAGGCAGTGCAACGCCAAATTGCGGGTGAAGACGTTAATCTTCAAGACGTCCTGCCGCTGCGTGACAACATCTCCACTGACGAGATCACGCCGGTGGTTATCATGATGACCTATGACGAACGGCTGGGCACCTATCCCTACGTCGGATTCAAAACGCAAGACACGCTGCCGATCGGCAATGACGCGGTGAAAAACGGCGGTTTCGAAATCACCGTCGCCGGCAAACGATACGGCAAGGGTTCGTCCCGGGAATCCAGCCCACTGGCTGAACAGTCTGCAGGCATTCGCCTGATCATCGCCGAGAGCTTCGAGCGCATCTATCGCCAAAACTGCGACAACATCGGGATTTACACCTCCACTGACTTCTCGCTGATTGATCGGATTCGGGCTGGCGAGGAAATCGATCTTGAAGAATTTCTGGCCGGACGCGATGAGGTTACACAGGATGTGGTTCGGGCTGGCGGTCTACTCCCCTACAGCAAGCAACATCTACCGCGTCACCCCTCGAAGGTCTTCAACACCCTGCCCTCGAACCGTCGCCCGATGACCTTGGTCGAAAAGATCATTGAACGTCGTCGTATCGCGCCTCAAGGTGACCTGGCCCGGGGCGACGGTGTATTTCTTTCCGCCGACTGGCGCTTCAGCCATGATTACTTTACAGGTATGTGCGCGCATCTCATGCATGGGGCATTTGGTCAAGATCTCGAACTCGCGCGGCCTGATGAGATTATCGCCTTCCAGGATCATTTGATCCTTGCCAACCAGAGCTACCCGCATGTGCGCGACAACCTGCTCGCAGCCGTCGGTGGCCTGGCTTCTGCTCATGATGAGTTTGTACGCCGATACCCAGTACGCGCCCACGGTGCGCTCACCGGCCAGAGCGGATCCGAGGGCATTTGCCACGCATTGTTGACGGAGCAGTATGCGCTTCCAGGTCAGGTGATCGTGGGTACCGACTCGCACACGCCGCACTCTGGTTCCCTCGGATGCCTGGCCTTTGGCGCGGGTGCCACGGATATTGCCAACAGCTGGGCGACCGGATTCATTCGCTGCCGCATGCCTGAAGTCATCAAGGTGGAACTGAGCGGGCAGTTGAGGCCTGACGTCACAGCCAAGGACATCGTGCTAGAGCTGCTACGCAGTGAGGCCATCCGCCAAGGCCAGGCTATCGGTGCCGTGTTTGAGTACTCGGGTGAAGCGGTCGCAGCGCTGTCCATCGACGAGCGAGCGACGCTCACCAACATGGTGGCGGAGCTTGGCGGGTTCACCGGCATCGTAATCCCGGATCAGAAGGCGGTCGATTTCATTCGTGAACGGCGAGGCGTCGAAATCGCGCTGGAAGACTGGCTCTTCAGCGATCCTGATGCGCAGTACAAGGAACATATCCAAATCAACTGCTCCAGCCTTACGCCCCTGGTAGCTGCACCGGGCGATCCGGGCAATGGCATCGCGCTTGCGGATCTTGAACGCGACGTTTCTGTCGACATCGCCTATGGCGGCTCCTGCACTGCGGGCAAACGAGAGGACTTCGACTACTACCATGAAGTGCTCGCCTGGGGACTCGGCCAGGGCTTGAAGATCCCGGAGCACACCAAGCTCTATCTGCAATTTGGCACGCTTGCCGTACGGGACTACTGCCAAGAGAAAGGCTACCTGGAGACATTTGAAGGAGCCGGTGTAGAGCTGATCATGCCAGGCTGCGGTGCCTGCGCGAACTGCGGCCCAGGTGCTTCGACCCGCGCGGAACAAGTCACGGTAAGCGCGATAAACCGCAATTTTCCGGGTCGCTCCGGGCCGGGGCAGGTATGGCTCGCCAGCCCCTACACGGTTGCTGCTAGTGCCCTGGCAGGCAAGCTTGCCAGCTTCCAGATGCTTCAGCAGATGGCGCTTGAAGAGGTGCCTGTAGCATGAGCGTCTCGACCGCAGACCTGTGCGATCGCTTTGCCGAGCTGATCGCCTCGGGCCAGCTTGCTGTCCTGGAAGGCGACTGGCAGTGGTTTGGGCCGTTGCACGCCATGTTCGGAAGAATCGAGACACTTGAAGCCCGAGGCTGCAACGTCGAGCTTCGTGATCTGCTCAAGCAACCGGGTAGAGGGCAAGTCCTGGTGGTAGATTCGGGTGGACATCCCGGCGCATTACTTGGCGATAACCTCGCAGCGCTTGCACGCTCAAACGACTGGGCAGGTGTGCTGGTGAGCGGGAATGTTCGTGACGTCAGCACCCTCGCCTCGATTGATCTCGCTGTGCTCGCGACTGGGAGCTGGCCTGTACGCTCCAGGAATGAGCCTGGCGGCGCAGTGGGTACCTTGCTCATGCTGGGTGGTGTAATGGTCTCCCCGGGCCAATGGATTTATGCCGATGAAGACGGAGTCTTGATCAGCACGCATGAACTTAACGCCGAGTGAGCGTTTCGACGACCCATCCGCTTCACGTGATACCTGATCCACGCTGATGGGCAGCGCCCATGGGCACACCGCATCTCCGACAAATACAATTATGGAGAACGCAATATGGCGACCTTGGCTCACAAAGCGACTGCTGTCGACTCCGATTTACAAGAACTTCTACTGTACCGTCGTATCGCCTGGCGCATCTTGCCGCTGACGATCGTCTGCTTCCTCTTCTCCTATTTTGACCGCATCAATATCAGCTTCGCGAAAACCCAAATGCAGGCAGAGTTGGGTTTGAGTGATGCCGCTTACGGTTTCGCCGCGAGCATCTTCTTCTTCGGCTACGTGATGTTCGAGGTTCCAAGCAGCTATGGGCTGAAGAAATACGGGGCACCTAGCTGGATCTGCAGGATCATGGTGTCGTGGGGGCTCGCAACCGCCTGCCTGGTATTCGCCTACAACGAGTACACCTTGTACTTCCTGCGTTTTCTAATTGGCGTCATGGAGGCAGGTTTCGGCCCGGCACTCTTGTTCTATCTCGCTTGCTGGTTCCCCAAGAAGAACCTGGCCAGCATGAATGGCATCTGGTTCCTGTCCATACCGCTTTCTGGTGTCCTGGGCGCGCCCGTATCCGGTGTGATTCTGGAATACATGAACGGCTTTCTAGGGCTGGCGGGATGGCATTGGCTATTCGTGCTGTCGGGCTTGCCATGCGCCGTGCTGGGGGTCATTGTGTTGTTCAAACTGGATCGCGATATCCAGTCAGCAAAATGGCTCACTCAGTCGGAAAAAGATCTGCTCCAACGCAATCTGGATAACGACAAGAAGGGTTCGAAACCGATCCATGCTTCCTTGCTCAAGGTTATTCTAACCCGCGAAGTGGCCATCCTTTCGGCGATCTACTTCATGGTGAAATTGACCGGTTACGGGCTGAACTTTTGGATGCCGCATCTGATCGGCTCATCCGGAGTGAAGAACCAAATGGCGGTTGGCTTTCTCACTGCCCTGCCCTACCTCGTCGCGGCGATCGGCATGATTTTCGTCACACGTCGCTCGGACGCAAGCGGCGAGCGTAAGCGGTATCTGTGGCAATGCATGCTAATGGGGGGTGTCGGCTATTTCGCGGCGTGCTACTTCAATGACACCCACTACTTGCTTACCGCATTCCTGGTGCTCGCCACCGCAGGTGTCTTCATCGCCATCCCAATCTTCTGGACAATTCCACAGACAGCGTTCGCTGGGCTGGCCATCGCCGGCGGTATTGCAGCAATTAACACAGTGGGGCAGTTGAGCGGCATGGTGGCGCCACTGCTGGTCGGCTACATCAACGACCTCACCGGCAATACCTACATGGGCATGCTGGCGTTGGCACCCTTCTGCTTCATCTGTGTTGCCGTGATCCTTTGGGGCATTCCCAACGATCGCAAGATAGCTTGATCCTCGGGGTGCCCAGCCGGGCACTCATCACTTTTTCGAACTAATGAGCACGCGACTGCATGGGCCGCGTGCTGGGGTGGAGCTAAGCGGAGCAGCTGCTATTACAGAGTTGGGATACAGGGACTTCACGCCGATACCGTGCGGATCACTCTCCCACGCGGGTGTGCAGACACACACCAGTGCCGGTTACGATCTCTGTCCCGCGCGCTCGAACCCTAGCAAAGCAAAAGGCGTCTGGCCCTAACGGGCCAGACGCCTTTTCTATTTCAAAATGTCAGCGTCGCTGCGGATCTGAAGCCGTACACCTCATGTTTGCTGCGCGACAGCGCAGCCCGGAAGGGCTGGGTGATCTCCCACAGAGATAACCAGTCTCCGGGCCTGCGCGGTAGCTGTGGGAGCCGGGCTTGCCGGCGATGGGCCGCGAAGCGGCCCCGGCCTTCGGATGTCCGCTATGGGCCGAAATAGGTCAGTGGTGACCGGCTGCTTTCGACCCGAAGCGGCCATTCAACTGCGTTATTTTTTATTCTCTTGCCCTCACCGTTCCTTGGTGAAATGCCATTTGCCAATCGTCTCCCACCTGGCGCCATATTGAGCTTCTCAAAGATTCGGTGCTGCCGCTCGGACTAAGGACAGTGCATCGATAGGTGGTCAGCACCACTTTTTCGGACAGGATGCGTATTTGAAAATCGTTGATCTGACGCTGGACAAAGTCCTGTTCCAGCAAGGCGTCTATGATCTGTGTTCGGTTCCAAACGGCACCATTCGCGCCAAATTCCACAAAATCTGGAGCCAGCAAGCTGTTCAGTATGTCGCGATCAAGGCGAGACTCGCGTTCAAGCAGACGTACTTCCAGCACGTGAATGGCTGACTCCAGCCATTCCTTCGAAACACTCATGTAGTTGACCTCCTTGTGCGGAGCATTAAACCCCAATAGGCATGGCTGGATGAAACCAGGCCGTTACTGTTGGCCTGAAAACACCGCCGAAATAGTTTGTGTGGTTGGGAAGCAGGAAAAATTTGCTGATGCCGCCATAAGTGCCAGTTGATCGTAACTCGCCAACTGGCATGGCGCATGCAACAGCCTACGCAGTACCCTTTTAGATCTGTTCACATGGATGGCATCAGCTTGTTACCCAAGCTCCTTGTTCGCAAGCCTGTCAGCGATGATGCCGCTGCCATTGCCATCCTTCACATCCGCAGTTGGCAAAGCGCCTACGAAGGGCTGTTGTCAAAACGATACCTGAGTTCGTTGGACAACAGTGTGGAACGCCGTGTGGTGTTCCTGAAGAAGGTAATCGAGTCTGACAGCCCGTCAATTCGCGTTGCCGAATTGGATGGGCAAGTGGTTGGCTGGGTTTCCTTCGGCCCTAGCCGTGATCAGGATGCTCCCACCGGCACTGCTGAACTGATGGCAATCTACCTCGACCCGACATTCTGGGCGTGTGGTATTGGTACGGCTCTATGGGCAGAGGCCCAGCAGGCATTGAGGGGTCATGGCTATCAACAGGTTTGTGCGTGGGTGCTTGATGGCAACGAGCGAGCCACGCGCTTTTACTGAAAGCATGGTTTTTCAGCGCAGGCAGGAAGCCAACGCATCTTTGAAGAAAATGGTGAACCCCTCCCGCTTACTCGCTATTGCTTGATGCTCGATTCATGACGAAACAGATCGCTCTGCGAGCATTCACTCGGCCATGGCAAGCAGAGCTAGAGCTGGGTAATTGATGCGTGTGGATAAGGCGATTTGTCACGAACAGAGCCCAGTCGAAAGGCTCCCTGAGAGAACTCATATGGACTTGCTCGTTACCCCGGCAGCCCCTAAGGATCTGGCAGGCATCGCGGTCGTTACGGTGAAGGCCTGGCAGGCAACGTTCCAAGGAGTCCTGCCAGATGCATTTCTGGCCGGGTTAACCGTTGAAGATCAGTTGCACCGGCATCAGGCCCTGTTCGCTCGTAGTGGCGTGTTCTACTACACAGCCAAAGTTGGGGGAGAGATCGTGGAGCGAGCGCTTACACGCAATGCGTTGCGACGCTCGGATCATCAAGTGCCGCAAGCGAGTATCAAGGCAGTTGCGGCCGCGTTTGAGCCACCTTGCAGGTCTGAGGGTTTTGTCGAGATCGTCGTGGTATCTGACATTCATTGAGATCGCAGTACCGCCAGCTGTGTGCTTTGGGTCGAAAGCGGTCAGTCGTGACCGGCAGCTTTCCAATCGAAGGGGACGAGCCGGGCGAGTGACACAGAAGGCCAGTGATTCGTCCCGATGAGTCATATTGATGCCTTTCCATATTCAGGCTAATACTGAAATATCTGCCTGGGGAGGCACGAATCATGCAAACAAGATTTGTTATCGTTCCAGCTGTTCCAGTAGAAAAAGAATCTTTCCAATCAGGATCTCGGTTTTATTCCACTACGGTGTCTGGTGGCTTCGACATCTATGACAACCAAGAAAAATTACGGCTGAAGCCAAGCTACCCGGCCAGATCGCTTGCGGAGGCCGCACGCTTGAAGCTAAACAGCGAGTGCCGTAACCCGGATGAACTTTTTCCGTTCTTGAGGGTGGAATGCATTGCCACCGAGGAGTGACTTGGGAATGCGTGCGGACTATGGTTGAGCTGCTTGCCCCGCAACGTGGTGGGCTTGAGGTGAGCGCAGAACAAGCCGCTGGGTTAGCCGAGCGAGTGTCTGCTATGGGTCGAAAGCTGTCAGTGATGGAGGCCGTTCGACCTAGAGCTGATGCGCCAACCTGGTTGCAGTCATCCCTGACATTGTCGGGACTTTTCTTTTACCCAATTTTCACGACACTTAGGCAACACTCGTTCTATCCCTACGTGTGATAGAAGCTCCCATTAGCCCGCCTAGCAGCGGGTTTTCTTTCGCCTGGAATTCGTCATCCATCCAGGCCATTTTCTGAATTATCCGTTCTGCAGACATTCAAAGCTCAGAAGTAGCTCCGCGGCAGCACGAACGGGGGCTTGCCCGCTGTTACTCAGTAGATAGTACGCTTCGCAAGTGCAGGACTCGAATGAGAATCTCGTCTATCGCGGACATGAATCAGTTACAGGATAGTGTTAATAAGCATTGTCAATAATATCTTGATCTCCACAGCATTGCTTAATACTACCTGAGTGATACGGCACCCTCAGTGTTGATCTACGCTTTGAAGAGCACCGCTGATCGAAGAAACATTGCGCACGACCGTTGCAGCTATGCGCTGGTGGTAAGGGATGGCCCATTCTTCGGCTCCAACACCCTCATCGCCATTCGCTGGGGTACGCTCCGTGACATCCAAACAGCCCTTGTTTGTCGCTCTGTTTCTCACGCTGTTCATCGGTGGCTGCACGACACCCAATGCACCCCATGAACCCAGTCAGGCCTTGCCCGCTAACAATTCGGCGTTCGGTCGTTCGATTCAGGCCCAGGTAGCGCCCCATCATGGACGATCGGGCTTTCGGCTGTTCCCGGAGAGCGCCGAGGCTTTTGCCGCCCGCGCCGAGCTGATTCGCAGTGCTCAAAGCAGCATTGACCTGCAGTACTACATCGTCCATGACGGTATCAGTACTCGGATACTGCTGAGCGAGCTACTCCTCGCTGCCGACCGTAAAGTGCGCGTGAGGATTTTGCTCGATGACACCACCAGCGATGACTTGGAGGAAACCATCGCGACGTTGGCGACGCATCCGTATATACAGATCCGAGTGTTCAATCCTCTCCATTTGGGTCGCAGTACCGTGGTGACACGCACGATGGGTCGACTCTTCAACTTGTCGCTTCAACACCGGCGGATGCACAACAAGCTGTGGGTGGTAGACAACTGTGTGGCCATCGTCGGAGGTCGCAATCTGGGCGACGAGTATTTCGATGCCGAACCCAACAGAAATTTTACTGACATTGACATGCTCAGTGTCGGCCCGGTCGCAGAACAGTTGGGACATAGTTTTGACGAGTACTGGAACAGTGTCCTCAGCAAGCCCATCGAGCAGTTTATATCGTTCAAGCCGACGAGCAGAGACCTGAAAGATCTTCGGACTCGGCTGGATGCCTCCTTGGAAGAAACGCTCACTCAGAATCATGCGCTCTATCGACAATTGATGAGCTATACCACTCAGCCTCGCCTGAATAACTGGCGCCGGGAATTGATTTGGGCCTGGAACAAAGCGCTGTGGGATGCACCTAGCAAAGTATTGGCGAGTGGTGAACCCGCTGCGCACTTGCTGTTGGCCACCCAGTTGGCACCCGAACTCAACGGGGTAAGCAAGGAGCTAATCTTGGTGTCGGCCTACATGGT